>Ga0123353_10008795_pt1 | contig 13836 bp, 13 predicted proteins | sample TergutLab28metaG_3_FD_92763 | JGI IMG/M metagenome (GOLD analysis project Ga0123353, IMG submission 92763) | Labiotermes labralis P3 segment gut microbial communities from Petit-Saut dam, French Guiana - Lab288 P3 | ecosystem: Host-associated > Arthropoda: Insects > Digestive system > Gut ... | reverse complement strand
ATAATAAAAAATCAATAAAATGGTAGCAGATTAGAAACAAAATCTCATAAAACCCTTGATTTTAAAGGGTGCTATGTGGTTTGGAAGTAAAGGACAATATGTCGAGGAGACCGAACAAGCGCAACGCCGTAGACATGCCCTCTTGCGCGCCCGCAGTAGAAATCCCATGAAATATCCGGGCTAAGTCGCAAGCCTTGATTCCGGGGTTTTCGGATGTTGCCTGTGATCATATCTCCGGGTTAGTTTCCGGCATTGCGGGCATTCTGCCCGCAATGCCGGAAACTAACCCGGAGATATGTAAATTATCAGGCAAGTCTGTCGGGGCCGATGGCGTTTTCCGGATACGTTTTTGTAAACCGCGCGGCATTGTCTGATTGCGCCGGACGATACTCAATCCGTGAGATTTTCCAGACCTCTCCCTCTTTCACGAAAGAAACTTCGCAGTATCCGCTTTCACGCCGGTGCAGTATGCCTCCGCCATGAAGACGCGCCATCTGTACCAGTTGCAAACTTGCGTCCATAGGCGTTCCGACACGCATGGAGTAAGGAAACACGGCCTGGGCCGATTTGCGGTCCGCCGCCGTTTCGATATTCTCCGATACCATATCCGCCGGAAGCGGTTCGGACATCTCAACATTTTTTCCCGTAAGTCCCTGACGGAAATTTTCCATGTACAGCCGCCGCACGCCGTTGTCTTTGCCGGTAAAAATTCCGCCGTCGAAAGAGACTTCCGAATTTGCCGCAAAAAGATTCAGCGCATCTTCGTATCGTCCCTGGTTGACGGCCGATTCATACGCTCCGTAGATTTTACGAACGGCGTCGGCGTCTTCGAGCTTCGCAAGACGCAGCGCCAGTTCATTGTCGGCATTTGTCGGCATCGCGGCTTTTGCCGATCCCGCAACCGCCACGGCCAGCGCGCCGGAAAGCGCCACGCCCGACTTCTTCATAAAAGACCGGCGGGCTGGCTGGGAACATTCCGGTTTTGCCGTTACTTTAGTTTCTTTCATCTGACTTTCCTCCGTAAAAAAATATCTTACTACGAAAAAGAACTACGGGAACAAAAATTTTTACCCGGCCAAAAAGGGGTTGCACAATTTCATTTTATCCTCCAAGGTTTTTAATGATTTCTTAATCCCGGCCTTCGCCGGACACAGGAGGTTTTATGAAGTTTTTTTCACGCGTGCTGATTGGGATTTTTTTGCTGTCATTCGCCACATCGCTGGTCGCCGGTGAAATGACTATCTATGGAGGCACGCAAAAGCCGGGAGAACTCAGCTGGTCGAACGCATCTCCGTTTGAGGCCGCCGTGGATCTCACAGGGGATTTCGGCGGCACGTTCGGAATCCGTTACTCCGCCGGCCGCGTCGTCGGCTTTGAACAAAGCATCGGTTACTCGCCCCGATTCGCAAAATCGGGCGTCAAGGCTTTTCAGACGGACACCAATCTGCTTATTCAGGCGCCGGGCCGTATCGTCCCCTACGGTACGGTCGGCATCGGTCTTGTACGTTCATGGGGACAGGATGATTTTCCAACGTCATTCGATCCGAAAGAAATCGCCGCGTTCGTTTTCAGCGTCGGCAACAACTTCGCGGTCAATTACGGCGGCGGCCTGAAAATACGCCGCTTATGGGGGCCGCTCGGATTCGGCATCGACGTTCGCGGCTACACGCTTCCAGGCTTCGAAGCCGTGATTGAAAACAGCACCACCAAAAAAGGGTTGAATTTCATCCAGACTACCGCGGGCCTGGTCTTTACCTGGTAGTATGGAATTTTGTCCGCTGAATCAGTATTTCTAAATTTTATTGTTTGGGTTGAATCATGATTTCCGGCGGATTAATCGCCCTTATAACCGCCGCGCCGTCGGAGCCTTTCAGCATCTGCACCGTGAGCTTTCCCTGGGACGGCAACCGCGCGGCGTCAAAGGCGCCGGAGCGGACTACGGCGCGGAAATCCTCGGCTGAAACGCTTTCGATGTATTCCGGCGGGGCCAGTATCTGTACGGAAACCTGTTCCGGCGTAAAGGAATAATCTCCTCCTTCTACGGTCACCGGAATTTTGTTAATGGTGTGCAGCCGGCGGGCCGGGCCGACCGCGACCTGCACCTGGATCGGATTTTCCTCCGAGGCGCGAATGGAAGAATCCTGCAGATTCAGGTTTACAAAAAAACGGCCCGGCTCCCGTTGTTCCAGCAGGGAGATCGGCATCGTTTCCACATCGGTGATCGGCGCGATGCGGGACTTCGCGCCCGTAATAATAACCGAGGAAGGCTGGGTGAATTTGTTGTAAATCTCAAAGCCCGGCGGCGGCCCGGCGTTAATCGGCGCAACGATTGCGACTTCCTTGGAAACCGTCGTTTCCAGGATGATTGTCAAACGTGCCGGGGCGATGCGCAAAATCTCTATCCCGCCCCTCTGGGATATCCGTATATTGTCCGGCGTCAGCGTTACTACGTGCTCTCCTTCCGAGGCGTTCTGCAGATCCACGACGCAGGTCGGCGGCAGTTGGCTGAACCAGACGTTTGAACCCGGCGAACCCCGCATTGTGACTTCCACGCTGGCCGGGAGCTGACTTATTGTTTCCATTTGCTGCGGCTTTCGTACTTCAAGCTGAATCGCTACCACCCGTTCATGACCGGGATCTCCGCGCACAAAAAGCCACAGCGTCAGCGCTATTAAAAGCGAGGCAGTTTTGAGCAGCCAGTCTCCTAAAAAAAATCTGCGCAGAAACCGTTTCATACTGTTTCCTGTCCTTCCCGCGCGTGAGAGCCGGACTCTTTTGAAACATTGCGCCGCCCCGCGAGCGCGGTTCGCAGCGCTTTTCTCAAATCGTCTCCCGAATGATTCCGGGTGATTTTCCCGCCTATGGCCAGCGAAATCGTTCCGGTTTCCTCGGACACTATTACCGCGACGGCGTCCGTATCCTCCGTGATGCCTATCCCGGCGCGATGGCGCGTTCCGAGTTCCTGGCTGAGGTGCGGATCGAGCGTCAGCGGGAGAAAACACCCGGCCGCTACAATCCGGTTTTTCTTCACAATAGTCGCGCCGTCGTGCAGGGGCGTTTTAGGGAAGAAAATCGTAACCAGCAGATCGTAAGTGATCACCGCGTCCAGCGCTATGCCGCTTTCGGCGTAGCTTCTGAGACCGACCTCGCGCTCCACGATGATAAGCGCGCCGATTTTCCGGAAAGCCAGCGTCGAAGCCGCCTGGACGATTTCATCGACGCCGTCCTGCGTCCGTCCCCGGTTGCGCCCCCCCCAGATGGAAAAGACTCCGATTCGCGTTAGAACCATCCGGAGTTCAGTCTGATACAGAACGATGACGGCGAAAAATATATAGGTCAGAAGATTGGAAAAGAGCCATTCAATGGTGGCCAGATTATAAAAGCGGGTCACCCAGAAAAACAGGAACAGCGCGATAATGCCGAGCGTCATCTGTACGCCGCGGGTTCCCTTCATCAGCAGCAGAAAACGATAGGAAATGAAAGTTACCAGCGCGATGTCGATCAGATCGCGGAAGGAAAAAGACGTGATCCGTAAAAACTCCAATATCGAACCCATGTTTTTCAGTCTGCGTTAAAAATTCAAAGTTTTACCCGTTCTGCGTGTGTTTTCCCGTCCGGGCGATTATATCCGTCATATCGGCCGTCTCCCGCGCGGCCGCGACATCATGCACGCGGACTGCGTGCGCTCCGTACAAAATAGAGGCCGCGACCGTGGCGCAGGTTCCAAACACCCGGTCATACGCGGGCTTCCCTGTAACCGCGCCGATAAAGGCTTTGCGGGACGTGCCGATCAGTACCGGAAACCCGGCGGACGCAAGCCGGGAAATATTAACAATAATTTCAACATTCTGGGCCGCCGTCTTTCCGAACCCGACGCCGGGATCAAGAATAATCCGATCGGAAGATACGCCGCCGGCCGAAGCGCGGGCGACCGCATCCTTTGCCCAGATATCAATTTCTCTCAGGATATCCGGGCTGGGCGGCAGCGCCTGCATGGTTTGAGGCGTTCCCCGTATATTCATCAAAACCAGCGCCGCCCCATATTCCGCGGCGACGGATCCTATGCGCGGGTCTTCCGTCAGGGCGCTGATATCATTGATAATAACCGCGCCGCGTTCCAGCGCCGCCCGCGCCACTTCGGATTTGGTGGTGTCCACCGAAATCGGAAGCGGGTATTTCGGGCCTTTGGCCAGAGCTTCCAGCGTTGGAATGACGCGGTTTATTTCTTCCTCCGCGCCGACGACGGCGGAACCGGGGCGCGTCGATTCGCCGCCTATATCCAGAATGTCCGCGCCTTCTTCCGCGATTTCCCAGGCGCGCCTGACAGAGGCTTCAACGCCGAAATATTTTCCCTTGTCCGAAAAAGAATCGGGCGTGACATTGAGGATGCCCATTACCAGGGTTCGTTCCCCCATGGTCAGCGTCCGGTCAGCAGCCTTTACGGTATAAAATGTGCGGGAAGAAAGCTGTGACATATATCTTTTTACGCCGGCGCCGATGTCTCCGTCGGGTTGAGAAGCTGCGGCAGCGAAGGCTGTTCGGGCTTGCTCTCAAACGCCGGCGTCCCCGTTGAATCGGACCCGGAATCGACCGGCATCTCTTTTGGTTTAAGCTGAATTCCCTTTATAACCTGCTCAAGCTCGCAACTGTCCAGCGTTTCGTATTCCAGGAGCGTCTCGGCCAGCCGCACCAGGGCGTCGCGGTTGTTGTCGAGAATTTTCATCGCGAAATCGAAGCCTTCATTGACGATCCTTTTTACTTCACGGTCTATGCGGATGGCGGTGTCTTCGCTGTAGTCCCGATGCTGGGCGATCTCACGCCCGAGAAATATCTGTTCCTCCTTTTTGCCGAAGGTCAGAGGCCCCATTTCCGGGCTCATCCCCCATTCTGTAACCATTTTGCGCGCCTGGTCGGTCGCCACCTCAATATCGTGAGCCGCGCCGGTGGTTTCCTGGTCAAGAAACATTTTTTCAGCGCAGCGGCCTCCCATCAGAATGGCTATGCGGCCTTCGATATACGTTTTAGTGTAGTTGTGTTTGTCGGCTTCAGGCAATTGCTGAGTCAGCCCGAGCGCCATGCCGCGCGGAATGATGGTGACTTTGTGCAGGGGGTCGCTTCCCGGAACCATAAACGCCACAAGCGCGTGGCCCGCCTCGTGATACGCCGTAACCTTTTTTTCGTTTTCGGCGATCACCATGGACCTGCGCTCCTTGCCCATAATTACTTTGTCCTTGGCGCCTTCAAAATCGCTCATCTCCACGACCTTACGGTTGTAGCGGGCGGCGTTAAGGGCCGCCTCGTTGACAAGGTTCGCCAGCGAAGCGCCTGAAAATCCGGGGGTGCCGCGCGCGATGACCGATACGTCGACAGTTTCGGAAACGGGAATCTTGCCGGTATGTACTTTTAAAATTCCTTCCCGTCCTCGAATGTCGGGCAGAGGAACGACAACCTGGCGGTCAAAGCGTCCCGGCCGCAAAAGCGCCGGGTCGAGCACGTCGGGCCGGTTGCTGGCCGCAATTAAAATGACGCCGTCGTTGGATTCAAATCCGTCCATCTCAACAAGCAGTTGATTGAGCGTCTGTTCGCGCTCGTCGTGTCCGCCGCCGAGTCCCGCGCCGCGATGACGGCCCACGGCGTCGATTTCATCTATAAATATTATACAGGGAGCGTTCTTTTTCCCCTGTTCAAACAGGTCGCGTACCCGGCTCGCGCCCACGCCCACGAACATTTCCACAAAATCGGAACCGCTTATGGAAAAGAACGGAACATTGGCCTCTCCCGCGATCGCCCGCGCCAGCAGGGTTTTTCCCGTTCCCGGCGGCCCCATAAGAAGTACGCCTTTCGGAATGCGTCCGCCCAGTTTCTGGAATTTCTGCGGTTCTTTAAGAAATTCGATAATTTCAGTCAGTTCTTCTTTTGCTTCCTCCACGCCGGCGACATCTTTGAACGTCACTTTTTTCTGCTGATTCGACATCATACGCGCCCGGCTCTTGCCGAACATGAGCGCCTTGCTGCCGCCGCTCTGCATCTGGCGCATCATGAAGAACCAGAAGCCTATAATTATCAGTATCGGCAAACCGTTGAGCAGGATCATCGTCAGCATCGAACTGCCGGCAGCCTTTTCAAATTTTACCGTAACCCCGTTCTGGTTGAGTTTTTCAGCCAAATCATACGCGGCGTCGGCTGGAATGGTGGTCTTAAATTTTTCGCCGTGAATCGATTCGCCTTTAAGCTCCTCTCCGGTAATCGTGACTTTCTGAATCCTTCTGGCCTGGATGTCCTGGGTGAAAGTCGTAAAATCCTTGTCGGTCATGCCGGCATCCTGGACATTGAAAATGAACTGCCACGACATAATCATCACGACGCCGACGATCAGCCATATCAGGACACTTTTAAAATTGGCGCTCAACTGAGAAACCTCCGATTGAAACATCTTCCCGGTGCCGCCGGACGAATATACGGCGACATCTGAAATCACAGCATTACAGTATACCAGAGCAGATTTGAGATAGCCTGCACATTTATATCATTGGACGCGCGACATATATCATTTCATTTACATCATTTCAGCCAGCAAACACGCATCTGCTTCCGGTTTCGCCTCGTATCCGCGCGCCGGTCGCAATCCGGGAATCCAGATGACGACGCTGCCAGAAGCGGCGATCATCGGCAGCATCGCGCGCCGGTCAAATGGAATTTTGGCGTCGATAAGCATTTTTTTGACCTTCCTGCGGTCCTCGCCCCCGTAGCGGTCGCCTGGTTTTCGTGAACGTATCGTCAGCGGCTCCGGCAGCGCGGCGGGATCCAGCAGCGCCTGCCGCCGGTTTTTACGCGCTGTTTCCACATCGACGGGCCGGCGGATAATTGTGAAGCGAAACCGTGTCCCGATCTCAGGAACGAGAAGTTCTCCCGGAATGGTCAAGGGATACGAATACCCGACAGCCGGTTTCGGCGGATGTTTTTGCAACAACAGGCGGTCAAAGCTGCGTATTCCCCTGATTCCACCCGCAAGCCGGGTTTCGCCGCCGCCGGTTCGTTTCTCGCAGAGTGTCAGAAGGTTTTCGATATGCGCCGCGCTGATGTTTCGTAATGAATTGAAGCCGTCTTTCAGCGCCAGGCGCAGAACCTGTTTTTGCAGCGCAGGATGAAGTCTTAAAAGCCCGGCTGCGTCCAGTGAAATCCCTTCTCCGGTTTCGGCGTACAGATTCGCAAGGGCCGCCCGCGACTGCGTTTCAATAAAATCCCAGGTTTCACGGGCGATGCCGGTTTCACGCGCCAGAGTATCGATCAGCCGCGGATTGAATTTTTTTTCGAGATAAGGAATCAGTTCCCGCCGGATACGGTTTCTGGCGTAATGAAGTTCGGCGTTGGTGGAGTCCTCACGCCAGCGAACGGCTTTATCTTGCAGGTAGCCGCGAATTAATTCGCGCGAACAGTCGATCAGGGGCCGGACGATGCCGTCGCTGAGAACCGGACGGACGGCGGAGAGTCCCTCGATCCCGCTGCCGCGCAGAAAGCGAAAAATCGCCGTTTCAGCCTGGTCGTTACGGTTGTGCCCGACCGCGATTTTTTGCGCGCCGGCGCGGCGCGCCGCGCGGCGCAAAAAGGCGTAGCGCACGCGGCGGGCGCAGGCTTCGAGATTTTCTCCCGAGTCTTCAGCCTGTTTTTTGACGTCGATGGTTTCCGTGACGAAGGGGATTCCCAGCGTTACACAAAGTTGCCGGGTAAATTCGGCATCGTCGTCTCCTTCCGCGCCGCGAATACGATGATTCAGGTGAGCGGCCGTCAGCGTGAGCCTCGTTTCGCGCGCGAGCGTTTTCATGCAGACCAGCAGCGCCGTGGAATCCGCGCCTCCCGAAACCGCGACGACGACATGTTCTTCGGGCGCAATCATGCCGAAATTACGGATAGTCCGTCGGACCCGCAGTTCAAGAGCATGAAATCGAACAGGTTTTTCTTTTGTAGTTGTCATTGAAATATCCGGGGACTCTTGAATCCGCGTGAACGTTCTTTTACAATATACAATCGCGTTGGGAGATCGTCTAACGGTAGGACAGATGGCTCTGGACCATCCAGTCGGGGTTCGAATCCCTGTCTCCCAGCCACTCCTTTTATTTCATGTTATTTCATGAAAAATTTCAAAGCGAAACTGTTTACGATCTGGTGCTGGACGGCATGCGGCCTGAGTACGGCGTTCTGGGCGTCGATTTCCATAGCGGGCAGCCTTGTATCTGGAACCGGCCGGCTGCAGCACTACTGTATGCGCCGGTGGGCGAAGAACAACCTGTGGTTTAGCCGCGCCCGTCTGGAGATCGAAGGGCTGGAAAATATTGACCACGCCCGTCCGCAAATATTCACTGCCAATCACAGCGGCCTTCACGACATTCTTTCACTGGCGGCGCATCTTCCGATTCAGTTTCGCTGGGTTGCGAAAAAATCGCTTTTCAATGTTCCTTTCATGGGCTGGCACATGCGGCGTTCCGGCTACATTCCTATCGACCGTGAAAATCCCAGGGAAGCGGCCCGCAGCATCATTACGGCCGCCAAGGAAATAGCCGGCGGCGTCAACGCTATCGCTTTCCCGGAAGGAACCCGAAGCAGAACCGGCGCTCTCGGCGAATTCCATAGCGGCGCGTTCGCGCTTTGTCTCCGCGCCGAAGTTCCTCTCGTTCCGGTCGTGGTGGACGGCAGTTGCCGCGTCATCGCTCCGCAAACGCTGCAGGTGAACCCCGGAACAATTATCCGCATCAGAATATGCCGGCCGATTGATGTAACTTCTTATCAAAAGTCCGAAAAGAAGCGGCTTATGGAAGATGTCTTCGCCGTAATGAGCGACAGTTTGGCTGAACTCCAAAGCCGGAGACGGCCTGACGAGGAATTGCGCGATCCGGTGCGTCGCTGGATTAGTGGATAGCGGATAAAAAACACCCTTCCAGGGTGTTTCGCTCTAGCGCCGGTTGAGAGCCGCCGTGGCGGCGCCCACCCGGTGCGGATAGTGTTTAATTTAAAAAAGACACGGACCGGAAAACCCATGCTCCTTTAGTAATAAACCACTAACCACTGATCACTGATTACGCTTTCGCTTTGAGCTGTTCTTCGTTGTCCTGAATAAAAATACGGATATCGTCGGAAAGATCAAGAAGACGAATCCATTGCTCTTTGTAAAGAGTTACGGGAAAACGGCCCAGGCCGTAAACCGATAACGCGCCTTTTTCACTTACTTTCATGGACAGCCCCTTGGAAGAAGCTTTTTTCAGCGCATCATTTTCCGCGCGCAGTTTTTCCAGTTCCGCTTTTAAATCCTCTTCGCCCATAGCGTTCTACTCCTGTTCTCTGAAATTATTACGTTATCTTCATTTATGAGACGGCATGATTCTATCACAAATCATTCGGCGCTTCATAATGTATTCACATCTGCACGGTTATATTTCCGCGATTTCTCCCGGAGTCAACTCGACTTTTGCCGCGCCGATGAATCCATCCACCTGTTCCGGGCGGCGCGCGCCGACAATAGCCGCCGTTACTGCCGGATGATTCAGCGTCCACGCAATGGCGACTTCGCCCGGAGAGCAGTCCCGGCGTTTTCCAATTGCGCGCAGTTTTTCGACAAGTTCAAGATTTTCAGTCAATTTGGGTTCCGTGAAATCCTTGTGGTAACGCCGCCAGTCATTCTGGGGCATCGCCGCGATACGCTCGCGCGTCATCGTACCGGAAAGCAACCCCGATTTCATGGGAGAATAAACGATCACGCCGATGTCGTGCGCGCCGCAATAGGGCAGAGTTTCAGCCTCAATGCCGCGTGACAGAATGGAATATGAAGGCTGGAGCGTGTCAACTGGAGCGATCGGACGTATGCGCTCCATCTGCTGCGCTGTAAAATTTGAAACGCCAATGGCGCGAACCTTCCCCTCTTTCTTCATGTCCGCCAAGGTTTGCCATGCCTGTTCAAGCCCCGGAGCGTCGGGATCCATAAATGAACCCCCGAAAGCCGGCCAGTGAATCTGGTACAGATCAATCACATCCACGCCAAGCCGCCGCAGACTCGCCTCCAGTTCCGCGCGGAGCGATTCCGGCTTCAGGCTGTGCGAAACTTTCCCCTTTTCGTCCCATACAAGGCTGCATTTGGTAAAAACCAGCGGCCTCCGCCATTGCGGCAATTCAGCCAGCGCGCGGGCGACGATCTCCTCGGAATGCCCGAGTCCGTAAACCGCCGCGGTATCAATCCAGTTGATGCCAAGATCAACGGCCCGATGAATTGCCGAAATCGATTCCTGATCGTCCTGCGGCCCCCAGCCAAAAGCCCAGCCGCCGCCGCCGATCGCCCACGCGCCGAGCCCGATCGGAGTTATCTGGTACCCGGTATTACCCAGTCTTCGTTTTTCCATAGAATTACCTGAATTACCTCGTTATTGACTCAACTTCAAAGCAACCTTATAATGCCATTTTTGAAAAACCTTTGTAAATAAAGGAAAAATTAATGTTTCTACGATTATCGCGATTTTTGATTCCGGTTCTTGCCGGTATTGTGCTGCTGGCCGGCGTTTCATCAAACGCGCAGCTTCCACAGGGCATCCCGGACCAGCCGTACCAGATTAATGTAGACTTGGTGAACGTCCTATGCTCGGTGTTTGACAGAAGAACAAAATCGTTTGTCACCGCCATGAGTCAAAGCGATTTCAGCATCTTTGAAGACGGGCGCAGGCAGGAAATTACAAATTTTACGCGGGAAACCGACCTGCCGCTGACGCTTGCCATGCTGATAGACACCAGCTATTCTGCCGCGCCGAAACTCCAATTTGAACAGGACGCCGCCATAAGCTTCTTTCACAACGTTCTGAAAGAAAACGACCGCGCCATGCTGGTGGAATTTAATTCATCGGTCAAACTCCTGCAGGATTTCACCGATGATCCCGGTAAACTGGTGAACCAGGTCCGAAAACTTCGCGCAGGCGGGGATTCGGCGCTTTTTGACGCCATCGACCGTGTCTGCGATGAAAAAATGATTCGCGAAACCGGACGCAAGGCGATGATTATTTTGTCCGACGGCGACGACAACGGAAGTTCCGTGGAATATCGCCAGGCCGTTGAAATGGCGCTGCGCGCCGAATGTACCATTTTCTCCGTCAGCGTCAGCAAGGGCGGTTTTTTCGGCACGGGCGACGATACGAAAAAAGGAGACAAAACCCTGCAAAACCTGGCGAAGGAAACCGGCGGCAAGGTATTTTTCCCATTTAAGGTGGAAGAACTGGAAGACGCGTTCCGGCAGATCAACCAGGAACTCCGCAGCCAGTACAGCATCGGCTATGTATCCACCAATTCCAGACGCGACGGGAGTTACCGCAAACTCGAAATCAGGCTTCGCGAACGGAATATGGATTTGAATTATCGTAAGGGCTATTACGCGCCTTTAAATTAACGATTAATAAACAGAAACTCAGAGCATGCCTTCCAGCCGCGAAGCCAGCAGCCGGCCGGTATTGTCATCGGATACAACCCTGATTTTTTCCGGAGAATTCACCCCCAGATTCAGCTCTGCGGCCCGCCTGATCTGGGCCTGTTCAAAAACGCCTGCGGAACCGCCTATGCGCGCTCCGGCGTATTGCAGAATCGCAAATCCCACGGCGTCAAGCGCCACCCGGTCGCGGGAAGCGGCGATAATTTCCGGCGCGGCTGTTTCGCCTCTTTCCGGACCATCGGTTATAAATACTTCGACCGCATCCATTACGATAAGCTCCGGCGCGTACGCCTGGTTGGCCTCCGCGATCATTTGTACCTGGTCAGGCGAGGAATGCAGGTCTTTCATGTAATTCCAGTTGCGGCCCGAAGGTTTTCCGTCCTTTTTCGCCGACCCGGATTGAGGGGCTTCGGCGTACTTGGCGATAAGGCCGATCGAATTTTTCAGACTCGCGCTGAATTCACCGCCAAACCGGTGCGTTTTGAGATTACACAACTGAACAACGCATTTATCCTGTGTTAAAAGCCTGGGAAACGCGATGCCTTTCGGCCAGTGCGACCCCGCGAGTTCGAAATGACGCCATTCATCGGCGGGAAGCTCATCCAGCGGACGGAACGATACGCCAAGTTCCTCAAGCGCGGTTAAAACACGGAGTTTTTCCAAAATGTCGCGGGTGCGTCCCATGCCGCTTCTTTCAATAAGCGTAACGCCGCCCGCGCCTTTGTCACGCAGCATCCGCACCATTGCGCCGAGCGCATCCGTGTGCGTCGTCGCCGGAAAAGGATCCGGGCTGTTGTAAGAACCCTTGAGGTAAACGTCCTTACCTCCAAAATCCGTTTCTCCGAGCAGCGCTACGGCCCGCGCGACGCCGTTGTTGCGGTCGGCGGTTTTAACAATGGCGACGCGGACAGTATCTTCTTCCTGAATTTCCGGAGCTTCGTTCAGCAATGCAACGCCGCCGAGCATCGACAGACGGCCGAATTCTCTTCGGGTTAAACGCATATCTTTATTTTATGTCAAGCACAAAGCCGCACTCAACGTAAAAAATGGATACACGCCGCAAAAGTTGACATGGAAGCGCGAGTGACGGCGAGACGCCGCGCTCCCGTATCAACTTTTGCGGCGTGTATCCATAAAAATTTGTTAACATTAGCGCCGTGAAACGAACCGTTCTTATTCATTATCACGAGATAAACCTCAAGGGAAACAACCGCGGCTGGTTTGAAAACCAGTTGCAACGCCACATTGCCGCTTTACTCCGAGACGTGGAGCATGGCCCGATACGGCGGTTCGCGGGGCGCCTGGCGATTGATCTCCAGGAAAACGCCTCGCAGGATGAAATCGACGCGATTACCTTCCGGCTGCAAAAGGTTTTCGGCATTGCGAATTTTTTCGTGGCGCGGGAAGTGCCCGCTGATCTTGCCGCCATGAAAATCACGCTGGCGGAGCTTGTGACTTCAACCCGCTTTGAGTCTTTCAAGATTGACGCGCGGCGGGGAACCAAGGAATTCCCGCTTAATTCGCAGGAAATAAACCAACAGCTCGGCGCTCATGTCGTGGAACTTACCGGCGCCCGTGTGAGGATGGAAAATCCGGACGCTGTTTTTACGGTCGAAATCGCAAGCGGACGGGCGTTTCTTTCAGTCGAAAAAATTCAGGGGGCGGGCGGCCTGCCGTCGGGAACCGGCGGAAAGGTTTTGTGCCTGATTTCCGGGGGCCTGGATTCGCCGGTCGCGGCATGGCGGATGATGAGGCGCGGATGCCGCGTCCAGTTCGTTCATTTTCACAGTTTTCCGCACACAACCGCCGAGTCGCAGGATAAAGTCAGAAATATTCTGCGCGTTCTCTCCCGGTATCAGCTCGAATCAACTTTATATATGGTTCCGTTTGCCGAAGTGCAGCGTGAGATCGTCGCTTACGCTCCGCCGCCGCTGCGCGTGGTGCTTTACCGCCGCTTCATGGTGCGCATTGCGGAGACCGTCGCCGGACGGGAAAAAGCCGCCGCTATTGTAAATGGCGACAGTCTTGGCCAGGTCGCAAGCCAGACGCTGGAAAACATCCGCACCATTTCAGCGGTTTCCGGAATCCCCATATTTCGTCCTTTGATCGGCGACGACAAGGAAGACATCATGCGCGTCGCGCGGGCCATCGGAACATACGAAATAAGCATTCAGGCCGACCAGGACTGCTGCTCGCTTTTTGTTCCCAGGCATCCGGAAACCATGTCCAGCATTGAACAGGCCGAACGCGCCGAGCAACAGCTTGATGTTTCAAAACTCTGTCGCGAGGCCATTGAGGGCATGACGCGCGAAACCATTTCCCCGGAGTTTTAACCGTCGCTGCTTTAACCTATTAGTACCCCTTCCGTTTCATTATGAGGT
>Ga0123353_10008793_pt1 | contig 13840 bp, 12 predicted proteins | sample TergutLab28metaG_3_FD_92763 | JGI IMG/M metagenome (GOLD analysis project Ga0123353, IMG submission 92763) | Labiotermes labralis P3 segment gut microbial communities from Petit-Saut dam, French Guiana - Lab288 P3 | ecosystem: Host-associated > Arthropoda: Insects > Digestive system > Gut ... | reverse complement strand
TTGTATTATGCATTAATAATAATTTAATAATTAATCATAATTGTGGAAGACTCCAGTGACTTATTTTGCTCTTAAAAATTCCCATGTGCGCGCGAAAGAATTTCTTCGAAATTTGGGCACGCGCCCTCAAAAAGTTTCGGCAGCTCTGCTACATTTCTCTTTTTTGCACACGTATACATCTGTCGCTCATCTCTGCCTCCTTAGTTCGATCACCCCGATAATATTTGGCGAGGAGTACACATCATGTAAAGCCTCAGTAGGCATATTCATTTTTTTTCCAATCATTTTTACCACCTTTAACTTCGGTCTCAATATCACCTCAGCACCCTCTTCTCGACCACGCTCAGCCTAGGTTTCCCCCTCAATGTGAAAGACAAAGTCTCGCATTAACACATAATAGCGAAATTATAACTTTATTTCAATTTTTATGTTCCGACAGAAAACAGGAAAGTAAAGATCCTCAACAAATGATACTTAAAATAGCGCCAATAAGGTCACTTGTATAAACCACGCTAAAACAAATTCTGAACCAACCTTGATAGCCTCGTACCTTTCACCGTCAAAGACTGGACACAACGCAAGGGTATTGTCTCGTGATGCTCCTCCTGAAACGTCAGACGTGAATGACAAGCGGGTATTGATGTTCAGAATTACAGGTACACGGAAGCCCCAAGTATGGTAAAAGAGAATGCTCCCTATCACTGGGTTGCAGAACACTTCGATAAAACGAAACGCACAAGGCCCACAACACTTTTAAAAATCCATGTTCCACTTAAAACGCTTTTTTTTACACACGCTACAAACATTCCTGTACGGGGCCACGCCGGCCACAGAAATGAAACTTATCGATATGTAGGCCTACATACCTTAACAGCACATGCACGTCAGTACGGCATAACAAACAGTATCCGTAATAATAATAATAATATAGTACTCATTGAGAGTATAAAAGAGCACTTGTAATAGACACAGCAGTTCCCTTGACCTATAACCTTCCCACAACTGAGGCAGAGAAAATTATGAAATATGAAAACTTGGCCCTGGAAATAAAAACTATCTGGTTGATTGTCAATCTGGTTTTTTTCTTTTGTAACTGACATGGCATGATACCCCAGACAACTTCAATCTTCAGCCAACATCCACTGTCAGAACATCGACTCTTGCTGACCTTGTTTCGGTTATTGCACGAGGTCATTGTAAGAAAGTAGAAGACCATCCAGGCCATCTTTTTGTCCTTGAGGTCAGTGTAAGGGAGTAGAAGACCATCCAGGCCATTTTTTGTCCTTTTCTGCATGAACATGAACTTCATGTGACAATATATTCTCCAGAAAATAACAATTTCACTTTTTCAAATTACATTGGATTTAATATAAGGATCTCAGTAATAGGGCCACATTTTCTCACCATGCAAAAGGTTGTCGATATCACTGGCAGAAGTTCTACGCTCCCTTTCAGGAGCTACCTTGATAACCTCACCAACTGGCCACAGTTATGATACGACATTTCCATTTCAGTAACGCTCATAGAGAGTATAATGCACCATTCTCTGCAATCATATCAACAAAATGTTCAGTTTCCTTAACCATTAGCATCTGTACGACTTGTGTTCTGCAACCATCTTCATCTGACTTCAAGATACACTAATTTTTATATCAGAAATTTACCTGGTAGCAGCAAGTTGATACATCACTCTGAAATCAGTAACCTGTTTACAAAATTATCACAACAGGGCCTTTTTGCTTCAATAAGCAATTTCACATAACATCTTTTCAAGTTAACCATATCCATCATATTAAACCAGAAGCAAGGATAAGCATGTGCGTACCACAATGGTGTGTATGTTCAGTATTTCACACACATGGTTACATAATGTATCAATTTATCAATATGACATAACGAAGGACAAAAGTGTGGGCTTTTCAGTTTGTACCTACACTGCAGTATCTTTATATGTGTCAACTTTCAACATCACCTCACATACTGAAACTGGGTTGCTCCTGTAAAAGTGGAGGAGAGTCAGAAGAGATTGAAGAGAGTGCCTTTTGTAAAGCATGAGATACACATTTCTTAACACCTTGAGCAAATGCAAAACTAAATAAAGAAAAACAGGACTGTGCAGTGCCCATTTGTAAACAATATTCTTACCATTCTTTTACATCAAGGACACGTACAGTTAGCAACTGCTTATACTATCTCTTGTAACAATGGAAAGACAGGATTTGGGAAGTTAACTCAAAGTATATATATTAATACACATACAAAACCATGGTTACTCTACATTTAACAACAAGCAGATATTAGTACATGTTATGTGTGTATCGGTTTCAAAACGTCGTTCTACGTTGTCCGACACCTAGACTCCATTTCTTCCCATCTTCCCACTGGCCTTCATTTAGGTTTCTTTCATTCATGGCCTTCCTTATAGTTTCCATCCAGTTTTTCTTTTAGTACATGTTATACCCATTCAAAAGTGCTCAGGGAAAGCTTTTTTTAACTTTATATTATTATTATTATTATTTCAAGATTTACAGGGTTGTAAAGGGAACAACTACCATGCTTCTGTTTTGTCACAATTTTTAATCACACTGACTGTTTTATCATACTGACAGGAAAATTCTGCATTAATAATCCTGTTTAGTATTCTTTTATAATATTTCTGCATAAAAATTCACTTTTCTCCTCCTTCTGTACACTAAACTGATTTTTACAATTATGCCAAATAATCTACAGAATACAATGCAATTTCTTGTTGTAACTGTTTTAGCAAACTTTTACTGTTTGGACACCATGATGGAACGTAGGGAATCAGGACCAGAACTTGCAACAGCTCAAGCAGTGTAACAAAATGTTCATTTACACCCAGGCCTTTACGTAATTTGTGTTCATTTTAGTTTGTAGAAAGAACACAATAAACATTTAGTTGAGCATATACCTCAGTCCAATTACTAACGACTTGCACAGACCCTGATCTCATGCAGGTGGTTCAAATTACTGGACATTCTGGTGCTCTGAATAGTTAAAACTTCCTGGTTATATTCAAGGAAGAAAATACAATCATACATCCTAGCTTTCTAGCTATCCTGGGTCCTGTAATTGATGTAAGAAAAACCACACTCAGGTTAAGGTAACGATCAATTATAATGCTGGGGTAAGAATGCAATTCTTGGTAACCAGCTGCAACCACACAAAGATAACAACAGAATAGGTCCAACAATGAAGGAACTAAGTAAAACAGTATACATGTATATCATCAATTAATATACAAAATGAAAATGACACAGTGATACTGGTTACACAGCAGTATTAGTCTCAGGCTGAAAATACAGAAAGGAAACTTAGTATAGTATCCATTACTCCACAGTGCAATGAAGGGAAAACATACAAGACACCAATAAAACAACATACAGAAAGCAAAGCAGATGGATACAACAGACACGGAACTACAGAATACAGCAGACCCTCATAGGAACACAACAAAGCTAAAACACACTAACAACTCATGTACCAACACAAGAATATGTGTAGGCCTATATATGGTAAATTACCAATAATATGAGAGATCAAGAGGAAGTGTACGTGACAAGTGAAAGTGAAATACATATACAAATGTGGCTCAACCTCTGTTACAAAGAGTATCCACAAAGCAGACACTGGTGATTATGGGAACTAGGATACAGATACAAGTACACATACTGCAGGTATGCCACCAGCTGCACTGGATGCTGTGGTGGGCAGTGGCGTCAAATAATTTTTTAAATAATTTTAACTAGTTTTAAAATGACAATCAGAATACTGTATTTAAGGTATGAAGAGGCTCAGGTAAGCAGTGGTTGTAATGCTGTAGATGACATGTATGTTGAAGTACTATACAGTAAAACCTTGTTAATTTGAAATTGGTTAATTCAAAATACCATACACATACTTTAAAGCATGTGACATTTCTCACCTTTAAACATGATTTGCATACTCTTTTGATTCAGTTAATTCACAACAGACAATCTGCATTTCAAAACAACACTACAGCCTCTGATTACTAAGAAAAGTTGAATAAATAAAAATACTGCATTATTATCTGGTTGGACAATTCATGTAAACATTCACACATTGCTGCACAATGGTGTCGTCACTGTTCTTGCATCATAGCAAGACCCAGACCAATGTCAGTAGCTCAGTTGGGATACTTCACATTCCATCATGACCTCTACAAAGGCAACTGAAGTCAGCCATATGTGAACTTGCCCTGAATATGCACCTACCTTAATTTCAGTTAGCAATGACACATTCATGAGAAGTGCAACATCTACAGTTTCATGTGATGGACTGTACAGAGGTCAAACTACCATCAATTGTGTGCACTATGTACTACTATAAAATGTGGTAACAACTGAAAGGACATATGAATTGTCCTAGTAGCTTCAACAAGTTTCTCAACTTCAACCAATCAATCCCAGTCATTGGTAACCTCTCTGTGACATAAAGAAACCACTGTGCAAATTAAATTATAGCTAACACCAACTTCTAACCGATGATCCAAAGGCACCACTGTGCGTTCTACATATCGCTCATTTGCGACAAGAGTGTCACAACTCAAAATTTGGCATTTTTGAGTTACTGGTATAGAAAGAAATGTTTGCATATGCACTTTCAAAAGATAAAGTGTCATAACACAGTTGGCAAAACTTGCCACTAGAGTTGTGTCGTTGTTGCACTCATAGAAAATTATAGCACTTCAAAACCTTTAAACATTTCTCCTTAAAAATCACAAATTTTGAGTCGTTACACTGTTGTCGCAAATGAGTGATATGTAGTGACTGCACCAAGGTGCACTACAATGAAAGTCTGAGAGCGTGAAATACCGTTTGCTGGCTTGTATTTTGATGCAGCCTGTACTAAATTACGCAGCACGCATTGAAGAAATAAATGAGATATTCTAATTACTTGATTACATAATAATATCACAGCACAAAAAGTAACACCAAGCCTTTCAACCGAACATGTAACAGGTAACTGTACATTTAAAAAATGCAATAATTCAAAATCACACAATTCAAAGCCTGCTTGTTTTTCATCCTGAACACATCAAATTAATGATGCTTTACAGTATGAAAAGTCATGGTAGAAGTGCAATAATTAGTAGGTGGTACTGAAAACTGCATAGTATGCCAAAATATAAACAAAACAGGAAACTTAAGGATAAATAACTGTGGACACAGAACTTTCTTATTCCAGAACAACTTCATATTTACAATTATACTTGCTATGAAAGCAGTGCCTTTTACACACTAATCTCAAAATATCACACTTTGCTTCATTATGCTGTACAATGTACTGGGTGGGTTTCACAGACATGAGTATTTTCTGGCATTCTTAATAACCTAAAATAATTTAAACAGTTCAGATGCATGCCACAAATCTACACATAATGTCAAGCTACAAAAATTCCATCTGACTATCCCACGCTTGCTACTCTTGCGAAATTACTCCAAAAGAATAGCAAACATATCTTACATTAACGAAGATTGTTGATAACAGCGTATGTGTATTCATTTGTAGTTGACTGGCCACCCAAGTCCTTTGTTCTAACCTGTAAACACAGCAAACACAAGTAAGATGTCATGTTTTCACAGCGGTGACTGGAAGTTTGGTGTATCCTACGATGCAGTGCTGCACACTCAAGGTGTACCACCATCTTAGAGGATCCAGCACGATACTCTGAAACACTAATATACTTCTACCAGACTACATAGCGTCACATTCCAGAAGACAGCAATCTTCAACGTCAATATAAATATACTATCTATATTCCAGCTGTATTTGTATGACATACTGTAACACTTGCTGTATTTGTCTCACACACACACACTAAAACAAAACATTAGAAAAACAAATATAAGCTCACTCCCATGGCACTCACAAGGGGTTTGTATAGACTGCATAGGACTCATTTGAGAACTTTCTGAATGTTGAGACATTACTGCTACAGAAACTACAGTGACACACAACTGCAAACCTCACAGTGGTAAAACTGTATGTTTAACCTGATGGCCTGTAAACAGGCCCCTGTGATGTATATCTATGATCAGTATTTATTCTCAACTGAATAGCTATAAATTTTCTACAGCAAATTCTATCATCCATCCTCCCTCTGACCAAGTAAGAATTTGCAGTCCAGAGAAATGGCAGAAGAGGTTCGACTAAATGAAGGGAAGAACTGCAGTAGCCACCAAACTAATGCTAACAGCATGTGGCAATCACATTCATGGACTTTATGTCCATATAAAAATATTTCTAAAATACCCTCCAAAGATTGGCAGAAAGAGTTTGAGTGGTTAAACTTTTGTTTCAAAATGCCATGCAATTATCACGTCTGTATTAGAGTTATTTGGTCAGGTATGTAGTGTGTACGAACCTTCCCCGTCTTCAGCACTCTGTTCACTGCATTGCGAATCAAGTCACAATAATACTGGAGATTCACGTGGCTTAACATTTTTGCTGCACATAGAAGCATTGCTGTGGGGTTTGCTACATTCTTTCCTACTGCTTCAGAGTATGTATGCCTTGCACCCTATTAGAAGTAAAAACACTGTTAAAATCTCCAACTAATAAATTATTCTATTGACTGTAACAAAAAAACAATGCAGGCAACACCATGCACTTGCAACAAAATGTTGGCACTTACACAGGAATAATAACCATGTTTTAAATCCTGTTATTTCTCGATTTATTCAACATCGCGTTTGCATAGATAATATCGTTTCAATGCAGAAATGACATTAAAAGAAAAGAATGAATGGCAAGTTCAAAAGGGCTCACGGCTTACATTTATCTCCCATCCCAACATTTATCTGGAAGGACTGCGGCAAACCAAAAAAAAAAATTCAGCACAGCAAGGCCCTTGGCCACATTCAACACCCTGGAACAACTCAAATATGAAGGAATGCTAACCACTACAGTGTGATATGTAGCAACAGTTTTCCTTAAAGGTGTTGCAACAGCAACATCAACTTCTAAAGGATTATGATCAAAGTATTAACCTTTTGGCGCCGGAATTATTTTTTTTTTATTTTAGCACACCTGTATATAAAATGTGAATAATACAAGAACCAAATATGTTAGAATTATAAAACAAACTGCATTTTGAAGAGAAAAAAACGGAGAGTATATACCATGTTTAAAATATTCAGTACCTATATTTGTTGAATAAATATATAAAATGCAACTTTGGAGGTTAGCGATGCGGTACGACCGCTATAGTTGACGTTAGGCGTCTAAAGGTTAAAGGCTTATGTGAATGTATTACAGTCTGTCCTACATAGGCCAAGGTAATGTAAAATTGCTCCCTGTTTAAGCCATGAAGATATATATGGTGAACAGAGTGTAGCTCTACTCATACTTAGCTCTGGCACCAGATGGAAATGAATGGTTACCTTCATATCCCAGATACATTATCACAGGGAAAAAGAGTCCCATATACCCCTGTAGTGGGCCTCATAGCTGGTCTGGATGTTTTGGAGAAGAAAAAAAAAAAATCTCTTGCCCATCCCTGGAATCAAAATGAGACTGTCCAACTCACAAACTAGTGTGACCCCTAGCAGCATGAATTACTATTTTAATTTTCATTAAAATCCATCCACTGGTGCCAGAGTTACTGTGGGGGTGGGAGCACAGAGACATGAAAGTACTATCTAGCTAGCTTTCATTACAAAAACAAAAAGGGAGCTAAAATAGTGTCCATACAGGCTCAAAGACAACACAGTCTGCACTGTAGCTGGCTCCTGCTACAACCCCAGCTCCACCAACCAAACCAGATGCCAAGTTGTCTACAATGTTGCCATACAAATTTGGTGTTACCATCACATCAAACTGACGCGGATTTGAAACCATCTGCATGGTGCAATTGTCCACTATCATTGTCTCAAATTGAATCTTGGGATAAAGTTTTGCCATCTGTATTAAGAAAAAGAGAAATGAGCAGGTTCAGTTACAGAAAAACACTATCAAAATACACCACCATCATACATTCTAACATCAATGGCTCCAATACAGACATGTAAAATGAATTTGACACTACTATTGGATGTGATATGAACAGCATTACAACATAAATATAAAGAAGAAAAACATTAGTAACCAAATGGTGATTAATGAGCTTCACTTCATGTAATGCATACTGCATTATATTCAGATCCTCCTATCTGCATACAGACATCACAATAGTGAAATGTCTGTCCATCATGTCTGAGGGAACTGCAGGAAAAATCAGGATGTGGAAAAACAACAGTTGTGGGAAAGAAAAACAAGTAAAGAATGGAGACAGAAAACTACACATTTTACACTTACACCTACAACTATAACACACAAAAGTTACTTTCATACTGTATGCACATCACTTTTAGGCATCCTTTATCAAGTAAAAGGAGCAACTTACATGGAGATCATGCCTGTCTGTCTCTAACATAGTATCTGCAACTATAATGGTTGTCAAATTTTCATGAAATTCAGTACTGGAGGTCCTTACAAGAAGCAGTTCACAAGGCATGTTTCATGAAAATCGGCACACTGAAAGGCATACTTTACTTAAGGATAAAAAAGAAATGTTGCCCATATTTTCTACATTTTTCAAGCAATTTAGATAAAATTTTGAACACATGATTTCCATACAAATTCAATGAGTTTGTGAGTTTCATGAAAATCAGTGCTGTGAAAGCCACTTTTCTTAGGGTTGCACACGTTTTTGCATCCGTTCTTTCCACACTTACTGTCCAATTTGGGTGAAATTCTGTATGAGGGATCTGAACAGACTGCTGTTGAGCACTGGTGACTAACATGAAAATCAGCAAAGGCAAAGCAAAACTTCTCATAGTAGTGTACATAAAGTCACATTTATATGTGTATCAACATCCTTCTCCATGTAGCCCACCAACCTCACTGCTCCACTTCCAATCCTCACTTTGCTAAGGCATGGCACAGCATTCATTACATCTTTAATGGTCTTTACCAGTATAGACAGTGTATCACTACTTTACAAAAAAACAAAAAAAAAACACCACATTACTTTCATTATTTTCTTCTCAGAAACAATCATTCCAGGAACATTGTGGATCAGGACCAAGACTTCTGAATGACTGATGCTGTAAATTGATGAGATCTGATATAATTATACACAGTTAATATGGGCAATTTTTTGGGACAAGAATTGAACAATACTGCAGGAAAAGAATGTATACAGGAATGATGGACAGAGATTTCAATGCAGAAGATTTGTGCCTACTGTACTGATTACACGGAACACAACTCCTTCCTTTCTAGGCACCTATATGCTTAAAGTTCTCATGCCAGCTTTTGTAAACCTGTGCGATTAAAGACAGGAAGCTACATGGTACAAGAAAAACATACTTTACAGGTTAACTGTTCCAATTTATATGATCTTCAAGAAACCAGTATTATGCCGCAGGGCACACAATACTGGCATTCACACACAACTTAGGCGCAGAAATATTTTCAATTCTTTATTGTTCACATTCTTTCCTTCCATTTCTTTCTGTACTGTTGTAACTTACAAGTATTTCTTGTATATTTACTTATCCAGGCTTTTGCCTGCCCACGTTTTTCAGGAGCACCCAATGAGCAGAATTTAAACTTTTCTCCTTATTATGAATGGCAGAAGAGACATACTGTTTCACATAGAGGGGGAGTGGTATTTCTCACATTCACAGACTTTTAACTTTGTCAGACATGAAGGCTAAAATTTTTAGAAATAAAAATATATCTAAAAAAACTAAGACTAAAGAACACAATAATGCACAAAACTTTAACATATGCATCAGAAATTTACAAACTAACAAGGAGAGACAGAAAGCAAATAAACATTTTTGAAAGGAAAGTGTACAGAACAATTTTAGGCCCAGTATATGACAATGAAAAAGAAAGTTGGAGAATGTTAACCAATAAAGAAATTTATCCAATGGTTAAAAAATCCACTATAAGAGACAATGAGGCTAACTAGATTATGCTGGTTTGGGCATGTACAGAGAATGGGGGGGGAAAAAAAAAAAGAACTCCCAAAAAAGTATTATATATGAATCTGGAAACAATGAGGCTGAGGGTAGACCAAGAAATAGATGGCAAGATGAAGCGAGGGAGGAAGGAAGACTAATTGGTGGAAAAGGGTGGAAGGAAAGGGTATATAACAGACAGAAATGGAAGAAGTTCCTGAGAACAGCAAGGAATCGTCGCATTCTGCCTGTGCCAATGGAATGAATGAATGAATGAAAGACATGAAGGGTGGGGAAGGAATGCATATTTCTAATTGCAAAGGAACCAGCCAACTTCTAACATAATGTAATTTGACCTTCTGCAAAAAAAAATCTTTAGATAATGATGTTCTCATTTCATTCTGTACCCTTCAAATAAGAACACCAGAAGATGGACAGACAGTATATTCCTCTAGTTTTGTTTACTACATACCTCTTGACAGCTCTTCAGGAAAAGCCCATCTCCCAACTTCATGATGTTTGCTTTGTGAACTGCAGTCACCTTCTTACGATTGTTCCTTGTTGCATAATCAAAAGCAAACTTCGCTATGCGCTCTGATTTGGCTTTTGTCACAATCTTCAAACATTCTACAACACCCTGTAAAATACAATTCAAAACTTTAAAGTGTATACACAAAAATATACTGCACACAAATGTACTTCACGTCATATGCCATAACTTATTCAATACACAAAGTCTAAAACAAATGTGCTAAGACAGAATTCATACTGCAGATAAATCACAATGGGTATTAACACACCTGTGATGGACATTCTCTGCCATAATGCATGTTCAAGTATATTTGCAGCTCATTCCATTGTATACTTACATAAATTAAGATCACTGTTTCATCAAGTTACTTTTATGTACCACTTTAACAATGTATGCATGTGTGCAGCAACATGTGTTTATTACATGTTGTGAAAAGATCAACAAGGTTGAGACCAAACTTATCACCTCACACAAACAGCATCTGATAATGCAACAGTAGGCATTGTGAGTTTTCAATTGTTCCACTGTTTAAAATATGAAAAACATCACTGTTCTGGAGTATAAAGTCAGTAAGTGTTTCGTGAAACAGCTACATTACTTCTGTTCAACCACCAATTTCTCGACACAACTTGTCCCTACCTTCAAATTGACTCAGTACTGTAAGTTACACACGACCATCCAAACCCACCATCTGATTGCTTTTAACCCCAGTCCAAAGCACTGAATAGTTCTATTGTCTATCACATTAATTCTCTTCCAAACTTTAAAGCCCTATACAGTGGACATATTAACTCAAACCTGTTCACAAAAAATAATGTCCATTTTGTTATTACATCAAAAGTAATTTAATTTATGGACCACAATAGAGTGTGGCACAAACTACAACCACGCATTTCTTCCCAAACTGCAAAAATGATATGCCACTGTACAAGTAAAGAAACTGCAGATGCAGCAAAACATCAATGTGTGTGTGTGACTAATTTAATACTAATCCATGTTCTGAGACCTACCTAACTGTTAGTTGTTCCTGACAATAATCTTAGTGCCACTATGCCCACTGATTACTCTGTGATCCTCATACAAGAAATCCTGTCAGAAACCACTCACTCAGTGACACAGCATCACATCCCAGAAGACCTGAATACTCAGTTCACAGTTACACAGCTGTTAAATCCACAAAAAATCAATCCTGCAGTTCCAATATACCTTAACAGTTTCATGTTCTAATGCAGAATACTCTCCTTCAGTCTGCTCACGTATGATAACAGCATCCACATTCTGGTGGCGGCATCTAACACCAGGTAAACTCTTCACATGCACTACATTGGCATACAGGTCTAATGCACGCCTCAGCTTCATATTCAGTGATGCCAATTCTCCAGAATGGCTATAATCAGGGGTGGCAAGGATGCCCTAAGATAGACAAAAGACACACATTCCAAGCTGAGGCAACTGTAGGATGCTTCCTAGTGCATATAACACATAAGTAAAATGGGAAACAAACTGAATTGCATGACACAAGTTCTATGAACAATCAAACCTTTACAGCTCAACTGTGTCACACACATCTTTAATGACTTACTTCCTCCACCAAAAAAAAATGTGCACATTAATAAAAATGTTAATCACATAAAGTGAAGTTCAGTACAGTATGATCATTCATGGAGAATATACAGTGTTCACTTACCAGATTCTCCACTCCATTAAAACTGGAAGAAAATTCCATCCTCTCATGGTGTGTGGATACAGCAGTTTAAATTTTAACACTATGCTTGTATTATAATTTTAATACAATTTTAATAATAATACTATACACTGTTACTTAAGAGCAGAGTACCATTAATTAATTTATTTATTTATATATATATTACCATTTATGATCAACAAGCAACACAGCAACAGTGCACATGTCTTTGAACATAAATCAAATATTGGTGCCCTTAGTTGGTAATAAACTTGTTTATGTGTGACAACTGCACAGAAGATGTATGATACTAAGTTCCAAATGATGGGTTTTGTTTGCTAATATGATCACTGCTGTGAGCAACGATACCTCTCTCTCACAAACACACACATGCATAGTATAAATAAAATTAATCTATGTGTCTAACACACAAAAATGATATTTTTGTCGCTGTTATACCTTAAGACAAATACCATTGTTAGCAATGGACTTGGCCACATCTTCTAGTGGAGCACTCATTGTGTGATGGACTTCTGAGAAGAAAAATGTTTCAAAGTCCACTGGAACACCAGCAGCCTAAAACATGAGCAAAATATTATACATTCACACAGTAATGGACTCACGATAAAATTTTCCATACCTCAGTACATCTCAAGACAAGATTCCAAAACGAAGAGAAAGATTTGTACACACATACTTACTTTGCTTCCTCCTACACCAATGATTGAACTAGCATCTGTGTTCTTTAATTACCATCACCAATAATGTTTTCCTATGTGCTGATGTGCAGTGACTAATTAACAGGCTTAAAAGTGATTGAACTGTTATGATTATGAGACAGTTGTATCACTCTGTCTGATTATATCTACGTAAAATCCAAATTTTTCAATGTCAAATGTTCCTGAAATCAGTATTATATCTACACCTAGAATGACATGTTTAAATTATGTGAATGCATGTACTTGCCTTGAATACTTCTTGTACAGAATAAACCAGCTCAGGTCCAACACCATCTCCGGGAATCAATGTACACTTTGTACGACCCTCTGGCTTAGATACTGGTGCTTGCTATTACAAGGAAATAAAGCATAGTAAGCAAAGACATCAACACCATTCATTATAAAGTTTATAACACAATGTAGAATATCTAAGCCACAGATTAAGACTGGCTCTATCAAAACCACTCTCTGAACCACAGTCATGAAAGTGTAATACCACTTCATTAAGTTCTTTACAAGACTATGTTGGGAACTTCCCAAAGAGTACACCAAGCCCTAAGTAGGCAACCTTACAAAATGAAAGTCTTGTATGTTCATTGAGATCTTCTGTATGGTGATGATGTGACCAATAGGGCATGTACTGTGCATAGTGTGGAAATAAACAAAAACAGCCAACCTAACAAGCACTGGAATTTATACACAACACATGCACTGTTGTGTATAAATTCCAGTGCATGTAAAGTTGGTTTTTGTATGTTGACAGGTGACCAGTGTTTCATAACTAATCTTCAGTAACAGTAACATAATTACAGCTGTAAATAATATTTTCAGAAATTACCTTAGAAGAAACAGGCATTAAAGAAAAATATGGCTGTAATAACAAAGTGCACCTTACTTTTGTTAATTTCTG
>Ga0123353_10008790_pt1 | contig 13841 bp, 7 predicted proteins | sample TergutLab28metaG_3_FD_92763 | JGI IMG/M metagenome (GOLD analysis project Ga0123353, IMG submission 92763) | Labiotermes labralis P3 segment gut microbial communities from Petit-Saut dam, French Guiana - Lab288 P3 | ecosystem: Host-associated > Arthropoda: Insects > Digestive system > Gut ... | reverse complement strand
TTACTTTTGGAATGCTCCAAAAGTAACCCCGGGGTCCCCAAAAATCAAGATTTTTGGGGTGGGAAATGAGCACCAAGGGGAGAACACTTTCGGCTACGGTTCCCCCCTTGGAACCCCCCTCGCCAGGGGTCCCCATAAAATCCAAAGATTTTATGGGGTGGGAGCGACTTACTTTTAGAAAAAGTAAGCAAAAGGAAAACAACGTGATACCAACATAATTTTATCCCATAACAAACGGGGATAAGGAGAACAGCCATCAGAACTGATTTCGACAAAATATTTGAGGAAACTTTGGCAGGGGCGAAAAGCAAAAGGGTGTTGCTGCACGCTTGCTGCGCGCCGTGCGCTGGGCCTTGTTTGGAGCGGCTGATGGAGGCGGGGGCGGAGGTTACCGCCTATTTTTTTAACCCAAATATTATGCCGTATGAGGAGTTTTGCCTGCGCGAAGAAAATTTGCGGCGGCTTTGTCGGGTGTATGGAGCGGATTATGTTGTCGGGAAGTATAAGGGGGAACACGAGCGGTTTTTAGAGGCGGCGAAAGGCTTGGAGGGGTTAAAAGAGGGCGGGGAGCGGTGTGAAAAGTGCTTTTATCTACGGCTGTCCGCGGTGGCAGATATGGCGAAGGCGGGCGGGTTTGATTTTTTTTGTACCACGCTTATCCTTAGTCCGCACAAAAACGCGGAATTGATAAACAGGATTGGATTTGAGGTTGAGAGGAAAGTGGGGGTGGCGTATCTGCCGAGTGATTTTAAGAAGCGGGGTGGTTATGAAAAGTCTATCGAATTAAGTAAAAAATACAATTTGTATAGACAAAATTACTGCGGGTGCAGGTTTTAGGTTTAACATTTTGCCCGACTTCAGCCGTCCCTCTGCAAACCACCCCGCCCCATATCAAGTAAGCATTCGTGGGGCACCCCTCCGAGGGAGGGGAATTTTTTGGGCATCTTTCATGAAAATCGACCTTTATTAGCGTTATTGTAGAAAGAACCCTGCGCGAATAAATTGAAAATGCGGTATTTACGAGGGATTTTTGTGTCCGTCAAGGCATTTTGACGACAACGTAGTGGAACTACGTTTAGGAAAAAAGCCGCAGACGGGCGCGAAAATACCCGTAAAGACCGTCGTTTGAAATCATTCACGCAGGGTTTACAAAAATTTCACAAAAAAATTTGTCAGGTTTGGGGCCTCTAAAACGATTTATATATAGAAGCCCATACAAAGGAGATTATGCGTACGGTCATCGGCCATGATGTGTTTGTTTCGGCGGTGGAAAAGTATTCGAGTGCGGTACTTCGGATAGCTTTTCACCATACCCAAAACAACGCGGACGCCGAGGAAATTACACAAGAGGTTTTTCTTGCCCTGATTAACGCGCCCGCTCCCCCGAGTGAGCAGTACCTAAAGGCTTGGCTGATACGCGTTGCCATCAACAAATGCAGGGACTTACTCAGGACAGCGGCAAAACGGCGGAACGTGAGTTTCGAGGCGGCGGCAAACAAGTACAGCTTGAATCAAAACGACGAATACGTGATGGAGTGCGTAAACAGGCTAAAGCCCATCGAGCGCGATATCGTGTATCTGTTCTACTTCGAGGGGTACAGCGCAAAGGAAGCTGCCGGGCTTTTGGGCAAGAAAGAGGACGCAATCTTCAGAAGGCTGTCAAGAATAAGAATAAAACTAAAGGATTTATTGGAGGAAACCTGACATGAAAAGGTATAAGGAAACGTTTGAGAAGATTCAGGCGGACGAGGAACTGAAAACGCGGATTGTTCAAAGGGCATCGGAGGATACTTACGCGCCCGTAAAGCCTGTAAGGGCGAAGGGAGCACGGCAGAGCGGGTCCAAATGGGTTTTAAGCTGGCAGAGGCTTACTGCGGCCGCGATGGCGGCGGTGATGGTTTTGACGCTGACTGCCACGCTTTTGTTTCTTCCGCTTTTTAGCGGAGGGCGTGGCCCCGGCGAACAGCCTGTAATAGAGGAGCCGTGGGACGGTGAGAGCGCGAACGCACTGCCGCCCGTTAGTACCCAGCGCGACGAGATTTTCGCGTTATTAAAGAGTAAGGATACCAGCGGCGGAGGTGGCGACGGTTATTACGACGGAGAACAAAACGAAAGCGACACCGAGTGTGAAGACGGAAGGCCTGAATACGACGCCCCGTCCGATCCGAATACCGGTGCCAAAAAGCCCGACAACGATTACGCCACCACAAACGTCCAGCACGAGGGCGTGGACGAGGGCGACATCATCAAGGTCGACAACAACTTTATTTATACGCTTTCCCGCGCAGGCCTTCTGATTGTCAGCGTCAAGGACAAACTGCAAGTGACCTACGAGGCGGAATACACGAATTTTTATCCCGACGAAATGTTTATTTTCGGCGACCAACTGATTGTTATCGGCGGACAATACAGTCAAATCTCTTACGACTATTACGGCGGTTCCCGTCCCGACGTGGGCATGGATATTGTACCGTACTGGGCGTACCGCACCCACACGATGGTTGTGATTTACGCTTTGGGCGACCGCAGCAGCGTGACGGTGCAAAAGCAGTACAGCATTACAGGCAACTTTGTTACCAGCCGCTTAATAAGCAACAAATTGATTGTCGCGGTCAGCCACAGCGTGTATTATTACAACGAGGACTCGTACTTCCCGCACATCAACGGCGAGGAATTAAGCACGGACAATATTTACTTATACGAAACGGAAAATTATTCCTACTACGCGATTTTGGCGTCGATAAACCTTAACAACCTTAATATGGATGTTGCCGCGCACCTTGGGCTGGTCAGCGGGTGGAACTGGGCGAATGTCGTCTATTTTTCCGCCGACAATATGTACTTTTTCTCTCAGCTTTATGAGTACACTTATGGCGACGAGTCATATTTTTACGACCCGTATTACAGCTATGGGTTTTATTACTATAATTACTCCTACTCATACCGCACGGCAATCGTCAAAATCAACCTTAATTCGCTTAAATATGTCGCGTCGCAGAAAATCGACGGGCATGTTTACGACAGGTACTGGGCGGACGAATACAAGAATAATTTGCGGGTGGTAAGCTGGTTTTATTCTTACGGGTATAAAGACGGCGCGTGGAGAAACGAGCGGTATACCTGCGTCCATGTTTTGGACAACAACCTTGAAGTTATAGGAAGCATCCGCGACATCGCCGAAAACGAAAATATTTATTCGGTCAGGTTTAACAAGGATGAGGCGAGCTTCGTTACGTTTTTTACGGTTGACCCGCTGTTTAAGGTAGATTTGTCCGATCCAAAAAACCCCACGGTCAACAGAGGGCTAAAAGAGGACGGGGTGAACGATTACCTGCAATACCTCAGCGACGACGTGATTTTGGGCCTTGGTCGCAACCTTCCCGCCGCCGGCATGAAAATCGCGCTTTACGACAACACGGGCGAGGACGCGGTCAATATCAACACGCAATATATCGGGAACGGGTATGCTTATTCCGAAGCGTTAAACAATCCTAAGGCGATTTTAAATGATACGGGGAGGAATATGTTCTCGTTTGCGGTTACAATGAAGGGGAGCGGCGCTTATCGACAGGAGATGCAGGGACTTTTGGTGTTCGAGTATAATCTTAACGCCGCGTCGGATAAGGATAAGCTGATTTGTCGCGGGATTTTGAGTAACTTCGACGAGCAAACCCAAATGTATGAGGATTGGGACGATTATTATTACAATACTTTCTCTTATATAAAGCGCGGGGCGAGGATAGGAAACAAGATTTATACGATTTCCGACAGGTTTATCGCGAGCTATGACGTGGGTACGCTTGAGCTTATCGAGAGATTGGATATTTATAATGATCCCTGCCATTTTACGTGTAAGTGGAAGCAAGAATCACACACTTACCCCACCTGCACGGAGGCGGGAGAGGTTGTGTACCGCTGCAAAATCAACCCTACGCATGAATACAGTTATACTTACGGTCCTTATGGGCATTCATGGATGTGGTTCCCTATTGTTGGCAACGACGAGTGGATCATGTCTATGCCGACCGCCGACAAAGACGGCTGTTGGGGGAGGATTTGTTCGCGCTGCAATTATGAGGAAGTCCACAAGCTTGTGTACGTGGCGGACGGGCTGATTTTAAAGCTTAACTTAGAGGGCACGGAATACAGCGTAATGGCGTATGTGGGGACAACCGGCAGGGCGGAAATCCCCGCGTCGCACGACGGTATACCCGTTGTGGCGATAGAGCATCAAGCGTTTATGTACAATACGTCGATAATTAACGTGACCGTCCCCAAAAGTGTGGTCAGTATAGGCAATTACTCGTTTAGAGGTTGTCCAAACTTACAAGATGTGACGTTTGAAAAGGGCAGCGGGCTGGAATACTTGGGATACTATGCGTTTTCTAACTGCGCAAATCTTGTCAGCGTGACGTTTGACAAGGACAGCCCGATTAAGTATATAAACAGCAATGCGTTTTCTAACTGCGTAAGCCTTGAAAATATAGCGATTCCTAACAATGTTACGTCAATAGGCAGCTATGCGTTTTGGGGCTGTACCAAACTAAGGAGCGTAAATATTCCGAAGGGCACAACGAATATAGGGTACAACACTTTTATTGGATGCGTGTCTTTGGAGAATTTGACTGTTGACAAGGGCAATAAGGTGTATAAGAGCGAGGGCGACTGCATTATCCATATCGCCACAAAGACTTTGGTGCTGGGGAGCAAAAACAGTATCATTCCCGATTATGTAACGACGATAGGAGCTTTCGCGTTTCGTTGGTTGGGCATAACGGAGATTGTGATACCTAAGAGCGTCGTCATTATCGGAGATAGCGCGTTTCATGGTTGTAAAAGCCTTAGGACCGTGACGTTTGAGAAGGACAGTGGGCTTAGGTTTATCAGTCCTCGCGCCTTCGCTTATTCCGCAATAGAGGAAATCACAATACCAAAAGGGGTCGAGATTATCGGTTCTTCCGCGTTTGATAATTGTATGAGCCTCACAAGCGTTACGTTTGAGGGCGATGTCAAGGTGATAGAATCGTATGCCTTTCGATATTGCATGGGGATTGCGAGTATCGACATTCCCGCAAGCGTCGTCCGTGTGGATTACTATGCCTTTGGCGACTGGACAAACGGGCAGACTATCAATATTTACGGAATCGCCTCTCAGTACGATGCGGATATGCGGTGGGGGATATACTGGCGGTACGGTTGCGGCGCGGTTGTTAACTATTTGGGGTGAGTCAAATAATAAAATGTCATTCTGAGCGAAGCGAAGAATCTCAACCGCTTTTTTTACGGTTGAGATTCTTCGCTTCGCTCAGAATGACAAAATAAAGAGAGGAATGACAAATCTCTTTACAAATTTGCGTTTTAGTAGTAAAATATGTGCGTGGAAATCTCCGCAAGCATAACGGAAAAAATAAAAGCCTTGCCCGCCTCGCCCGGAGTGTATTTGATGTACGACGGCGCGGGGCAGGTGATTTATGTCGGCAAGGCGGTCGTGCTTAAAAACCGCGTGCGGCAGTATTTTAACAATTCGCCAAAGCCCGCCAAGGTGCAGGCGATGGCCGACAATGTGCGCGACATCGGATTTATCCTTACTTTGTCGGAAAAGGACGCGTTCAGCCTTGAGGCGAATTTGGTGCGCAAATATATGCCGCGCTATAATATCCTTTTGAAGGACGACAAACACAGCCCGTATATCAAAATCGACATGAAACAGGATTTTCCCGCGATTGAAATCACGCGGAAGATAAAAAACGACGGGGCGAAATATTTTGGGCCTTATTTTTTCGGGATAAGGGTGAATGACATCGCCGACATTATCCGCGCCGCATATAAAATCCGCGCCTGCCCGAAACGTCTCACAAAAAAGCGGGCGTGTTTGAATTACCATATCGGGATGTGCTCCGCGCCCTGCGAGGGGCTGGTCAGCCGCGAGGAATATGCGGCGCAGCTGAAAAAGGCTGTGGCGTTTTTGTCCGGCCGCGACGACGAGGCGGAGAGGTTACTCACCAAAAAGATGGAGGACGCCGCGGAAAACGAGCATTTCGAGCGGGCGATAGAACATAGGGACAGATTAAAAATGCTGGCGCGCCTGAAAGAGCGAAGCATTTCTACGGGGGAGGTCAAGGTTAGTTCGGACAGTATAGCGTATGTTTGGGAGAGTGGGGAGTGGGGAGTGGGGAGTGAGGAGTTAGGAGTGAGGAGTGGGGAGTTAGGAGTGAGGAGTGGGGAGTGGGGAGTGGGGAGTGGAGTTAAGGAGAGGGGTTTGGAGAGATGGAACATGGCAGGAGGCAAAGAAATGGACGGGAATAGGTCAGAGGCTGTCGAAAATAATAATTTAAATCTGCCCATAACTCCCCACTTCCCACTCCCCACTCCCCACTCCCGTGAAGACGGCGCCATCACCGTCAACCTGTTCCGCGGTAATAAAATGATGGGGGTAAAAAATTATCCCGCTTCCGCCGCGACGCTTTCTCCCGCCGATGCGATTTCGTCGTTTATCACGCAGTATTACGCGCAAAACGAGATTCCCGAGGAGATTTTGCTTAATATCAAGTTTGAGTACGAGGGGCTTTCCGAATATCTGTCCGCACTTGCGGGGCGAAAAACAAGGGTGCTGTATCCGCAAAAGGGAATCAAAAAGCGGCTTGTCGAAATGGCGGAGAAAAATGCGGCGGAATTTTTGGCGGCGAGCGGCGATAAGGTGAAACGCAGGCACGATATGGGCGTAGGTGCGGCGGAAAGGCTGAAAGATATTTTGGTGATAAGAAGTGCAAGGCGGATTGAGTGCTATGATATTTCAAACATCAGCGGCACGGACAGCGTGGCGAGCGGCGTGGTTTTTATCGACGGTGAGCCAAGCAAGCGCGATTACAGGCGGTATAGGATTAAGACGGTGGAAGGCGCGGACGACTTTGCGAGTATGCGCGAGGTTATTTTGCGAAGGTTAAAGGGGGATTTGCCGCCCCCCGACCTTATCGTTATAGACGGGGGAAAGGGGCAGCTGTCGGCGGCTTTGTCGGCTGCGGAGGAGGTGTTTGGGAAGAGAGCGGAGAATGGATATGCGGACGTGCAAAAAGGCGGCTGGGTAGAGCTATCCTTTATCAGCCTTGCCAAAAAAGAGGAGTTGATTTATCTGCCCGACAGGGAGGAGCCGATTGCCCTCAGTAAAAACGATTACGCTTTACGGCTTTTACAGAGGATAAGGGACGAGGCGCACAGGTTTGCGTTAAACTACCATACAAAACTGAGAGGGCGCAAAATCGGCAGCGAGTTATTGAACATAGAGGGGGTGGGCGAGAAAAAGCGGGCTAAACTGCTAGGTAAATTGAGTTTTGCCGAGATTAAGATCTTGTCGGCGAAGGAAATTGTAGAGAGGTCGGGCATTGACAGAGCTGCGGCACAGAGGATTGAGAAGTATTTTAAGAGAATAGAGAATAGAGATTAGAGGAGAAAGGGAAATGAAGGTGCTTCGCTTGTGAAGATATGAAGGGTAAATTTTAATATAATCTGACCTTTACGACCACTAATCACTGATCACTGTCAAGTTTGATCGTCGCCGAATATAATACACGGCGGCGTTTTTTATAATGCACAGAGCACAGCGTATAGTGCACAGTCGTGGATATGTTATAAATAAATTATGCCTTCATATCTTCATAAGCGTAGCGTCTTCATTTTCTGATCCCTGATCCCCACCCCTAAATTCCGTACATACCCCATAAATCGGTTGAATTATTTTTTAAAATGAGGTATTATATATGCGCAATGGATTTGCTGCGAATGTTCCGCTTGCCACTCACACCACGTATCGCATCGGGGGCAAGGCTAAGTTTTTTGCGAGCGTCGCCAATCTTGATGAGCTTTTGCGGGCGATGGATTTGAGTGAAAAGCGGTTGATTTTGGGGCGGGGTAGCAAGGTTTTGGTGAGCGACGAGGGTTTTGACGGCGTGGTGATTATTATGCGGTTTGAGGGGGTAGGGAGTAGGGATCGTAGGTTGGTGGAGTGTGGGGAGTGGAGTATAGGGAGCGGGGTTAAGGATGAATGGCTTGGGGTCAGGGGGCAAGGGTCGGGGGCGGAAAAATTAGATGAAGCCCGAAAGGGCGAGTCGGAATTTGCCCAAGCGGGGACAGTTTATGCCGGGGCGGGGGTAGGGTTGTCCGCTTTAAGCCGATTTTATGCAGGTAGGGGATTGAAAGGGTTGGAGTGGGCGTGCGGGATTCCTGCGAGTCTGGGCGGCGCGCTGAAAATGAACGCGGGAGCTTATGGCGGCGATGTGGCGGGAGTGGTGCAAAGCGCGGACGTGCTAAGAGGGGGGCGGGTTGTACGGCTATTAACGAAAGAATGCGGGTTTGCCTACCGAACAAGCAAGTTTCAGTTTGGCGACGTGATTTTTGGCGCGGCATTGATTGCGGAGAGGGGAGATGAGAGCGAAATTGCGCGGCTGAGAGCTTTATATGGTGAAAAGCGCGCGGCGGCACAGCCTGCGGGGTACTGCTGTGGCTCGGTATTCAAGGCGGCGGAAAAACCCGCTTACACCTATATCGAAGCGTTAGGGTTGAAGGGGATTTGCATCGGCGGGGCACAGATCAGCGAAAAACACGCGAATTTTATTCTCAATCGCGGCGGGGCGAAAGCACGGGACGTATATAATTTGATTCGCACCATTAAGGCGGAGGTTTTTGCCTCGTTTGGGGTACGATTACAAGAGGAAGTCGTATATGTCGGGGAATTTTGAAAGATTAAGGGTCAAGGGCTAGGGATTAGGGAAGGGCATATTTAAGAAAATGAGTTTGGCGCATTAGTTTTCCGGGGTCGATGGGGAATGAGAAATAGATGCCTCGGTCTAAACGAACCACCGCGCCCCCTGTCAGGGAAGTATTTGTGGCTTTGGCTACAAATGTGCCTGTGGCAAATTTGCTTAACGCGTCGTTCCCCTCCGTCGGAATGGGATTTTAAGTGGTTATATAGTAGACTTAATTGCTAACCTTCCGCGGCACGTCCGAGGGCGTCTGTTTACCGCTATAAAAACTTGCTCAACGCGTACATAGCGCTGCTGCACCCGCGTTTCGCAGCCTTTTATATCAGTCAAATGCCTATCCCTTATTTGACCACGTTAGGTTGGGAAATAAGTCTATTTAGCAAATATAACTTTCCCTCCAACCTCTATCCTCTACCCTAAAAAATAACTTTGTCGGAGTACTATTTTATCGAAAAAAACGGAGGAAAAATGATTTACGGCGATTATCATACGCATACCGTTTACAGCCACGGCAAGGGGAGCTTGATGGAGAACGCCGCGCGCGCCTCGGACATAGGGTTGCGCGAATTGGCGACGACCGACCACGGATTTATGCACCGCTCGTACAATGTGCGGCGCATGGACTGGCCTTTTATGATTAAGGATACCGTGGCAGCGGTAAAACAGTTTCCAAAACTCAAAATTTTTCTGGGACTGGAAAGCAATATATTAGACAGAAAAGGCACAATTGATGCGGAAGACCACCTCGCCTCGGTTGACGTCCTTATTTGCGGCTTTCACAGGTACACACATGCCACCTCGATAGGCGAGATTTTTGCGTTTAACGCGCCCATTTTTATGGCGGGTCTTATGCACAAAAGCACGGCGAAAAGGGTTGTCGCAAACACCGACGCATATGTTGCTGCCATGGAGCGTTATCCCATTGACATTATTGCGCACCCCAATTACGGGCTGAAGTTGGATTTGAAAGAGCTTGCGCGGGCGGCAGCGCACTTTGGGACGTTTTTGGAACTTAACGGGAAAAAGATTTCGTTTTCTAAGGAGGACGCGCACACCATGCTTGGCGAGGGAGCGAAGTTTATCCTTAATTCCGATTCGCACAGCCCCTCACGGGTGGGTGAGGTCGGCAGACCCTTGCAGTTTATCAGGGAGGCGGGGATTCCGTTTGAGAGTGTGGCGAATTGGGATAGGAGGCCGGGGTTTAGGGGGCAGAAATGAATGCTTAATGCGGGGTGAGGGTCGGGGGTAAATAGTAAACTTGATTGCTAACCTTCCGCGGCACGTCCGAGGGCGTCTGTTTACCGCTATAAAAACTTGCTCAACGCGTACGCAGCGCTGCTGCGCCCGCGTTTCGCAGCCTTTTATATCAATCAAATACCTATCCCTTATTCGACCACGTTAGGTTGGGAAATAAGTCTAATGTTTAACTAAAAAGAAACTGTACAATGAGCGATAAATTTTAAAATATATCAACGTAATTGAGCATTGCACATTACGCATTGAGCATTGGAGATGCTATGACTGCCGCGAAAGAAGCAAAAGAGGAATTGACCAAAACGCCCGACACGGACTGCTGTAAAGCGGCGTTTTTGTCGGCTGTAATTCATACTGCGGGGCTTATCAGCTTTGGCGGAGGTATGAGCGTGGTTATCGAGTCGGTTAATCCGTTGCTTGGGGGAATGGTTGAGGAAATTACCCGCGCTCTTTTTACAGGTGAAGCGGGGAGAGGAGGGAGAGTGGAGAGCGGAGAGTGGAGAGCGGAGAGCAGAGTTAAAATGAGGGGTCAAGAGAGAGGGAAGGCAATAGAGAGTAAAGAGGTGGACGGAAAGAGGCCTGAAGCTGTAGGTAATACTAAATCAAATCTGACCCTAACTCCACTCTCTACTCCCCACTCTCCGCTCTTTCACGGGGGTAGTGTTGTTATTAAAGGTGATTTTATAGCCGACATGTTGGTTGAACTGCGTATTTTGAAGCTGAGGGATGGATTGAATGTGGTGGCGGGAATTGATCCGTATTTGGTGGAGAATGAGTGCTGTAAACGCGCGTATTTGGCGGGAGCGTTTGTGGGGAGCGGTGCGCTGGTGACAAACAGGGGGTATCATTTGGAGTTCGCCTGCGCCTCTAAAAAGTTGCGGGACGGTTTGGTGAAATTGCTTGAAGGATTCGAGATTCGTGCGGCGGTGATTACAAAGGGGGACAAGCACCTTGCCTACATCAAAGACAAGGATGCGATAAGCGATGTGCTCGCGCTGATGGGGGCATATAAGAGTGTTTTGCGGCTTAATTCCTTAGCGGCGGAGCGCAGTCTTAGCCGTGAGGTCAGTCGTAAAGCGAACTGCGACATTGCCAATCTTAACCGACTTGTGGCGGCAAGCTTAAAACAACGCGAGGCAATTGCGTCTTTGGGGACGATTGCGGATAAAAGACTGCGCGAAACTGCCGAGGCAAGGCTAAATAACCCCGAATTAAGTTACGGGGAGCTTGCCGCGCTTTTGGGAATCAGCAGAGGGGCTTTAAAGTACCGGTTGGAACGGCTGGTGGCGCTCGCCGCCGCATATAATTCTTAATAATGCTCAATGCGCAATGCTAAATGAAGGATAAATTTTGAGTAATGTACCCTGAATTTTAAATATTGATGCGCTCAAAAAAAAGCGACCTTCATTTAGCATTGCGCATTGCTCATTACATTTTGCTTTTCATTCCGCAAAAAATATGCTATAATACAACCATGAAATTCGCGCATTTACATTTGCATACCGAGTTTAGTATGTTGGACGGCGCCGTCCGCATCGACAAGCTGTTTAGCCGTTGCGGCGAGCTTGATATTCCTGCGGTTGCCATCACCGATCACGGCAATATGTTCGGGGTTTTGGAGTTTGTAAAGGCCGCCGTCCGCTATACCGACGCTTTTGCGGACGCATTTAAATTTTTGGAGCAAAGCCGCCCGTTTAAGGTTAAACCCATAATCGGTTGCGAGATGTATACCGCGCCCGATATGCAAGCGAAAACCGTCGAAAGCAAGCAAAACAACCATATTTTGCTGCTTTGTAAAAATGAAACGGGATATAAAAATCTTATCAAGCTGAACAGTTTGGCGTATATCGACGGATTTTACCACAAGCCGCGGATTGATTTTGACCTTTTGGCGAGGCACAGCGATGGGCTTGTATGCTTATCCGCGTGTTTGGCGGGGGTGATTCCGCGTTGCCTTTTAAAAGGGGACTTAAAGGGCGCGGACGAATGGGCGAAAAAATTCAAAGGCTTATTCAAAGACGATTTTTATATTGAGATTCAAGACCATAGATTAAAAGAGCAAAGGCGGATTCTACCCCTTTTGGTGGAGGTTGCGGCTAAAAACGATATCAAATTGGTGGCGACAAACGACGTACATTACCTTAATAAATCCGACGCGCTTATGCAAAAGGTGATGCAAAACATAGCGTTTCAGCGCACCATGTCGCCCGACGAGGGGTTTAGCGAGGGGCTGACCGACGAAGCGGAGGGAGGGGACTACTTCCCGACGGACGAGTTTTACCTAAAAAGCGGGGAGGAGATGAATTCGCTTTTCGGTAAGTTTCAAGGCGCAATCGAAAACTCCTTAGAAGTCGCGGACAAGTGCGACTGTCGCTTTTTTAAAAAAGAAACGTTGTTGCCGTTGTTTTTCCCGCCCGAAAACGAAGCCCCCGCCTCATTTTTACGTCGTCTTTGCTATGATGGGTTGAACCAAAAATACAAGCTAATTACCGACGAAATAAAAACTCGCGCCGAGCACGAGCTGTCCGTAATAGAAAAATTGGGATTTGTGGATTATTACCTTATCGTTTGGGATTTTATCCGCTTTGCCGAAAGTAACAGCGTGCCCGTGGGACCGGGGCGGGGAAGCGGCGTAGGCAGCATAGTCGCATACGCCATCGGTATAACCAAGGTCGATCCCATAAGGTATGGGCTGATTTTCGAGCGGTTTTTGAACGCTGAAAGGGTTTCCAGCCCCGATTTTGACATAGACTTTTGCGTGGACGGACGCGAAAAGGTCATAAATTACGTCGTCGATAAGTATGGCGCGGAAAATGTGTCGCAGATTATTACTTTTTCCACTTTAGCGGCAAAGGCGGCGGTTAAGGACGTAGGAAGGGTGTACGGTCGTCCGTTTGCAGACGTAAACAGGCTGACGCAGCTTATGCCCGGTTTGATGGGCAAAAACGGCTTGGAGCAGATTTTGGGACTCGCGCCACCCAAAGAAGGCAACCCCGTCATCCCCGATTTAGTTGAGATTTACAGGACAGACGCGCAGGCGAAGGAAATCATTGATATGGCGGTGAAAATCGAGGGGATGCCCCGTCAGATCGGTACGCACGCGGCGGGGGTAATCATCTGCCGCGACAGGATTTCCGACCACATCCCCTTGGCAAGGAGCGCGGAAGGTACGGCGCGGGGGGCGGAGGGCGTCATAACCACACAGTTCGATATGATCGAATGCGAGGAATTGGGGCTACTCAAAATGGACTTTTTGGGTCTTGCTTCGCTCACCGATATTTCCAAAACGCTACAATACGTAAAAAAGGGGCGGGGGATAGACATTGATTTGTACGGTATGGATTACGACGACCCGGAAGTATTCGGCATGATAAGCGCGGGGGATACCGCGGCGGTGTTCCAGCTTGAAAGCGCGGGAATGACGCGCTTTATGCGCGAATTAAAGCCCGCGTCGGTCGAGGATTTGATAGCCGGAATCGCGCTTTACCGCCCCGGGCCGATGGACAAGATTCCCGAATATATGCGGGGACGAAAAAATCCCGCCGCCGTCACCTACGACCACGCGGTTTTAACGCCGATTTTAAAAGTGACTTACGGCGTAATGGTGTATCAGGAGCAGGTTATGGACGCGGTGCGGGCGCTGGCCGGGTATACCCTGGGGCGCGCCGACATCGTCCGCCGCATAATGAGTAAGAAAAAGGCGTCCGAGATGGAAAAGGAACGGGCGGTTTTTGTAAATGGCAGCGTTGAGGAGGGTATAAAGGGTTGCGCAGGATTGGGGATTGACGCTAAAACGGCAAATAAGATTTTTGACGACATGATCAGCTTTGC
>Ga0123353_10008788_pt1 | contig 13842 bp, 8 predicted proteins | sample TergutLab28metaG_3_FD_92763 | JGI IMG/M metagenome (GOLD analysis project Ga0123353, IMG submission 92763) | Labiotermes labralis P3 segment gut microbial communities from Petit-Saut dam, French Guiana - Lab288 P3 | ecosystem: Host-associated > Arthropoda: Insects > Digestive system > Gut ... | reverse complement strand
TTGTCAAATGGGCGCAGGAAGATGTGGAAACATTGTACAACCTGCTAAATAATAATAATAATAATAATATGCAGCACGAACGGACGCATTAATAATTACAAATCATCTACAACTTGCGCTCAATAAATACCGTATTAAGAAGCCACAAAAAAATCTGCTTCCACTCTGATATTCTCGTATTATCAAACCATCTGTGGCTTTAATTACTTTCTCTTTCCGCAGACATTTACAAACATAAAAATGAACAAACTGGCGATGAATACTATCAGAACAGCTTTGTCGCTGTGTCGGCACGTCTCCGCAGCGCTACTCCTTCATTCAGCCCTTGTCATGAGGGCACAAGCTCACACTACCCACTCAGACTACCACTTCAAATTTGAATAATCAATCCTTCGCAATACAGAGTTCAGACTGGAATTAATCACAGGAACTGCGTCCTATTAACATAATGGGTGATAAATCTGGATGCTGATTAACTAGATAACTGCACCACTAACCGGACATCTTCCTTCCCTGAAGTGAAATGCAAATCTAGCAGTCTGAATCTGTCACTAATTATATCGTTGTGCGGAACCAATAATTACACAATATATACGCTCCTAATTCCATCACAGAAGTCGCTGCAATACATTTTTATTGATTATCCGTACTACCAAATAAAATAATCTATATAAATTAATTGTTTCGAAATTTATATTATATTCTATGGGGTTATTGTCCAGTGATGTTACCTGCAACAACAATAACTTGCAAAACCACGAATATCGTCAGGCTAGGCGAATCTTGCGTGAAGATGGGAGCAGAGCCGGTTTACCGAAAAGTAGTTTTCTAGCAACTGAAGAATAAAAACCAACCAAATGCAACTTATTATTTTATTGTACTTCTTACAGGCTCAACATGTTTCGGGTACTACTATGCCCATCATTAGGAGCTCGCGACTATAATGTTGATTACCACATTGGTCGTTTCGTCCTTGGTTTGCTGTAGGTTGGAGATTAGGTGCTGTTAGGCTGGAGTAGTGTCCGGGCTGCAGGCTAAAGCACGTGCTTCAGCCTGCAGCCGGGACACTACTCCAGCCTAACAGCACCTAACCTCCAACCTACAGCAAACCAAGAACAAAACGACCAATGTGGTAATCAACATTACAGTCGCGAGCTCCTGATGATGTGCATAGTAATGCCCGAAACATGTTGAGCCTATAAGAAGTATAATAAAATAATAGGTGGCATATAATTGGTCTTTATTCTTCAGTTATCACAATAATGCACGGTCCAACATCAAATTGTAGTGTTCTAGTGTCTGAAAAATCTATTATAAGAAGATGGACAAGGTCCAAGAACAGAAGACTGTATCAATACTAATATTGTAACTTAAATTCGTTTCCTTACTTTCGGAAAAAGGAAAGGAAGCGTTTCTATTTTGAAAACATGAACATTTGAGTAAGGATGGCTCACAGCTGCACAAGGAACACAATAATTAACTTTTTATTAGAAAACAATAAAAGAAATTTTGACGTATTACATATTAATTCCTGAAAGAGTGAAATTGTACTCCAGGAATCTGGATGTGAGAATGTAGAAGGGATTCAACTGGGTCAAAGTACATTCCAGTGATCGTATTTTATAAATATTATAATGAAACACTGACTCCATAAAAAGAGGGACATTACTGGATTATTTGAACTAACGTTAGCTTCACTAGGTCTCTGATCATTGCAGTTACAGCAGATCATCGGATTAACGCTAATTTATACAGCCTTCCTGTCACAATACATCGCCAGGACGGACCGTGGAGATAAAGAGAAACACACAGTTTTCTAGCCATTGGGAAAGCTTTACATGAAATACATTCGGACTTTTAAGATCTGCAGTCCTGGTTTGGTTACAAAAAAGTAGACCAACCCCTCCCCTCCTAAAAAGAATTAAACATTTAAAACAACTTCAATACTTCACTGAATATTGTGTCTAGGTTCTTATGGAATTTCACCTACTTCCAAATTGCTCGTACCTTTTTCACAAAAGAGACTGTTGTCGTCTGTCACAGCTCTGATCATACTACCATACATATTCATAACCACATTCATGTAATGACTTAAAAGTTGCAGAATCAATTACTTATCCACAAAAATAATACACAGAAATACCATTACTCACTTAGCTGAATGAAACGGCGCGGATTGGAAAACATCAATCAATATTATCGCTTGAAGGCACAGATTTATCAGCTATGGTTGTCAATATTCACACAGCACAGAGAAGTTGAAAGTATCCAGGGGATTTGTTTGAATCCCACACAAGATACTAAAATCCTATTCCATCTACTATCGACATATCGGTTACTTTCTCAATCCAGAAAAAAAAATGCAATATGTTGAACAGCAGTGAATAGAGTGAAACGTGACAAAACATGGCGTAGAGTGATGCACACAGTTAGCAAAAAACATTTTCATATGTCGCCTGATTGTAATAGTAAATATGTCCCTCTGCGTCACAAGAAAGCCTATGGGCTATTGGAAGTACGAATCCGCTCTTTTTTTATTCTGGACCTTAGGTGGATGCTAGTGGTCAGCTTCAAGCATCGACTGCTTTATTCAAAGATAAATCCGTGCCATTATACATTGATCGGGTCGGTGTATTGTTTCTACAGCCCTTCTTGATCTTCTGGATAAAAGAAAAATCTTTTACCCTTGCCGGAAATCGAAACACGATGCCTTAGTTGTCCAGCCTGGTCACTACACCAGCTACGATATCCCGACTCCTCTACTCTATTTATAAAAACTTTCCGAATGAATGTAAAGTAACGAATGTAACAGTATCATTAGAAGGACAAAATGCATACAAGAACTGTCCATTAGAATCCCATAGTAATAGCCACAGACCCCCAAGGGGTTTTAAAGTTTTCGTTAGGCCAGCTCAGAATGGATCAATAAGAGGCGCCCTTAAATCCTCAAAATACGGCTGTGGAACTTCAACATTTTCATAGGAGTATGTAGTTCTGGCAGCCAAACTCAGGGTCTGTTTGGGCACATTTCTGACATTTCAGTACAAGCGAGAAAAGTGTGTGATAAAGTCACGAAAAAATCGGAGAGCATTTTAGAAACAAATTTAATTGTTCTAACTAAAAATGGAGGCAGTATGTTCTACAGTAACATGGCGTACTACACTACCATACGGGTCACGAATTTGCATGTTTACTTTCATATGTTTCATGATCTCATGCAGTTGTACGTACATAGATATCAACACGCCTTTGGTCCGCAGAAATACATGCAGAGCATAAATAAAAACAGACATATTCAACATGAACTCACTACTCTCAAAATACAAAGACTGATTACGTAGAATTTTGTCTTCTGAGATGCGACAACCTTGTAGTCAACTGGAAAAATACCCTGAATACGTAGGCAGAATTTCGTTAGAAATGTCAGTCAATTTCTAGCAGACTTCATAGTTTCGCATCTTAGAGGACCGCAACATCGAGAGTTGTCTATGAGAAACCAAAATTTCACGTGATTAATCGTCCTCGTTCTTTAATGGGCATTCTTCTCCTTCAAACTGAACCGAACTTCTGCATTTAAACTTCTATCGTCCGCGACAGTTATGCAGCTCTAAAACACAAGTGAGTATCCACAATTCCTAATAATGCATTCTCGTTATCATCGGATCAAATACGGCGCTTTTTGCCTGTCACTTCCATGTAATTTTACCTATATCTTAGCAATCACTTTAGAATCAATCATATTTCGTTGTTACGTTTAGATCGACAAATCATTTTAGTATCAGCTCCTGCTGCACCGAAGACATCTTCTTATATATATCACGGACTTCTCCTTACGCCTTCAATCGTTCGACGTAAAAAAAGATAGCCCGTTTCGAGTATAAAGGAAAATCACATAAATTCACTTAGGGCTTCATCTAAAGTGTTTGTCATGCATGTCCAATTACAAGCAAACTCAAATTCTCTATATATATTTTTGTGTAAGTAAAAAATTTCACGACAATTTGTTCAGCGGGGGCCCAGCTGTTCCATGCAGACAGGCGGACGGATAGACATACAGGGATGCTGATGCTAAGAGTCGCTTTTCGCAGATGTACTGTTCTACGCAGGCGCTTCATGAAAATTCTAACGACCCAGCTCCCTCAATTGGTAAGGTCCCCAATGTGCCGACATTCCAGTAGTGGCCTCGATGCTTCTAATTTGTCTGAGGATTTTGCGCCTTTTATCAAATCCCAATTAAAATGCTTTGATACTAACTTAAATTATCCCACGACCAATACCACATTTCTGCTAATTCACTCGCCCAATTACTTGACAATACAAAGAAGAGTTAAATACGCCATTACATAAACACACTATAATGTAAGTGTTCAGTTTTTGTTCAAAATGCGTATTTTCCATATTATAATAGCTACTATAAAATCTACTTTAAATCTCAGAAGACTGAACTACGCGATCTATTTTCAATATTAGAAGAGTGAAAATATATCTCGTCCATTTTTAATACTTGCGGCAGTAAATATGAGGCGGAGGTAAGGCTACATTTATTCTTAATCTGGGCCCTTGGTGGATGTGAGGGATCAGCTTCATTCCCGTCGCCATATTCGTCCCTGGAAAAGGGACTAGAAGTGCTCTAGAACCCTCAACGTTGAGACAAAGAAAACAAGTTCAGCATGCTAGATTACGCTTCACCGTATTCTTATAATGAAAGTCAACGAGATGCACTATTTCTCAATTTATTTCATAAAGTACTCTACATGTTTCGGACAGGTCCATCATGAGGAGTATCTCAACACTGTATACACGCAACAGGTATTTGTCATGCTAGTTCTGTCGGCGTCTGCTAGCGTGGTCAGGATGGAGTTCTACCCTGACCACCAACAGAACTAGCATGACAAATACCTATTGCGTGTATAGAGTGTGTAGATACTCCTGATGATGGACAGTGGACCTGTACGAAACATGTACAGCACTTTATCGCATAAATTTGAGAAATAGTGCATCTCGTTGGCTTTCATTATAAGAATGCATCACGATGCACGGTCCTCTGAATGTCAAACACGCTTCACCGTTATCCGCAAGAGCACTGCTTTGTTTAAAAGTCCCCAGGCTCTAACCGTCTTTCCGTCTGACAATTGTAGTACTAAAATAGAAATGAGAACTGAGCATGACTGAAACTATCCTGACAAGCAAAACCCTTAGTACTCTGAAAGAAACCTGTCCCATACGAAATTGCGTGGGATTCAACTTGATTGTCCAAGGCCAGAAGCTGGAAGGGCGACGGCGCGCAATGAAACATCAAATGTGTTCCAATTACAATTAAAGTTTCGGATCCTACCTCACAGTAAATACTCAGCGTCTTCATTACAAAGATGAATCTGTTAAGGTTTACGGAAATGATGCCTGATTCTGGCACAATCTTATGAAATATAGAGTGGAAAACGAAAAAATTAGCTGGGCCTTAAGTGTCAGTGGCAATAGGTGTTTCATTAGTAAATATATATATATAATATTAATCCTTTAAATATTATTTTACACTTAAAAATTTATTTTGTTATTAAAGAATGTTAGGCCCTTGGGCATCCCGGCTGCCAGTGAGTCTACCGTCATCACGTGACTGCGCCTGCTGCTGTTCAAACCGTGGCTGGATCCTTATCTTCTAGCGAGGTTACTTCTTTGTGCGCCACGCTCTATATAGTGCGTATAAGTGCCGTATTTTTTAATGTTAAAATTTTAACACATTATCCGTAGTCAATAACTATAAAGTAACCAAACTGAAAGACAGTACTTCGAATCTTACACCCTACAATCTGACACCAATATTTAGAATTCAACTTTAATTTCGGGATAGGTATGTTTAATGTAACAATTATGGTTCATAAAAAGTGCGTTAGAAAGCAACATCCTGTGTCACTACGATGCACTTCAGTCTACAGATGGCACTTTGTCATAACAATGAAGTTGTATCTGCATCCTGACGTTTATAGCGTCGCTTAAAAATACAACGTGGCACTGAAACATCCTGCTTCCTCTCTATTTACTGCTTGTGGTCGTAGGAGTGCCGCCAGACCACTTTCTTTTGTACTGTAAAGCCGCTTTCTTGTCAGTTTTGTTAACTACACTATAAAGCGCAAGATACTGTGGTGGACATATTATTACACTTGGAATGTTAAATAAACTCCTGTCGATTGCGAATGAACTGTAGATAATTCTTCAAAGGTAAAGCAGTTGGGGTAAAATGTTGGGAGTCACTGCAAATACCAAATATCCTCTTCTGTCTTGAAAGTCAAATTAAAGTCGTATCCTGTTAGTAGACACATTCCAACGTTATCTGTTTGCATTTCTCACTTGGCACTCACCTAAAATCTCGACACGCAATCGTCGTGCTGTAATTTGTCCTCCCTTTTTCCAATCTGAGTTTATTCAGAAAGGACGTCCAGAGAAATGAGAGGAATGTAAAAGAAAATACGAAAAGAGCTGCTTTTAACTCTCCTCGCTCATCCTTAATTCCCAATCCATTTACTACTTCCTCCCCCCACCACCATCTCTCTTTAACTGCTTCCACTCATTCGCTCTCCTGTCTATTCTCTTCTTGCAGAAGAAAGAGTACATTATTCCTGTACTGGCTGTAGCAAAAGGGAGGTGGTACTGCGCTCCCATTGTCACTGCACCTTCAGTCTGTCGACGTCATTGATTCCGAACCGCACACATCACAATCATACACTCTAGAGCCGTTTCCTTTTCAACTGGAAATTCCTTTTGTTATAGTCCCTTGTACGGTTGCAGTCATCTGACTTTATTCTGCCACCCAAACTGAATGATCGGCACGTCGAAATCCAGACACCCCTCTTTGTGCAAAAGCTCAAGTCAGCATTCTTGGAAGCAGCAGCTCCGATGGATTCCAACTTACAGAATCTTTTCCTGTACTGATGAGGGTTATTTTCATGTTAGAACTTCGCATTACCAGAAATAATATGTTGATAGGGAGGGGAAGAAGTTGTTGAAGAAATTTTAAAATATGCTGACAGTTAGAGAAGAAATATTTTCGGTGTCACGTGGAAGAAAGAACGATTTGTAAGGTCAAATTGTGATATGGATTATGTTATTGGACCGTCGTTACACAACAATAAGGTGCAAAGTTTTTATTATGCAACTAACAATTGAGCTACATGTTTCGACACTCCAGGACCATCATCAAATAATGGTGTTAACCAAGGCATATGCGGTAACACTACCAACGGTATCCCGAGGTTTACAGTTTCGTTGTACATTAAAATACAGTATGTGATAAAATGGCATAAAAATGACATTATCACACTCTATTTTAATGTACAACGAAACTGTAAACCTCGGGATACCGTTGGTAGTGTTACCGCATATGCCTTGGTTAACATCATTATTTTATAGCTTGATGATGGTCCTGGAGTGTCGAAACATGTAGCTCAATTGTTAGTTGCATAATAAAAACTTTGCACCTTATTGTTGTGTAACGACGGTCCAATAAAATATTCCACTATACGTACACACAACGGGATGGAAAACCCACAATTTACAAATTGTGATAATTAATACAACTCAGAAATTTCCATCGTCATACTTTATGCTTATTTGATTAAAAGAAAGGGCAGTCAGTATATGTTCAAGGGAACACTGAGGTGCGTTAGGGCAACAACTGTTGCTGTGCAAAGCAATAAACATTAAATATTATGGGCGTGTTTCTGTATCCTTGCTTAGTTGTGCGGTAGTAAATTTCATTTATTTTGCGACGTATTGTATTGTCATTTGTTGTGTGTCTGCCTCTACCATATTTTTCCACATTATCTCATAAATGGAAATATTTTCGTAAAGAAAGTCACTGAACATAAAAGTACGTTTTGATTTTCTCTGTATCTTTTGCCCGAAACATCTCTCATTCTAGTATGAAATCAGCGAGATATTACCATAAATGTAGAGAGATCTTCAAGTAAAGTGCCCATCATTCTTGTCAGATTTTAACCAAATTTTATTTTCTGGACAGACTTTAGAAAAATCCTAAAATATCAAATTTCATGAAACTCTGTCCAGTAGGAGCCAAGTTGTTCGACGCAGACAGACAGACGGACAGACGGAGAGGTATGACGAATATACGTAGTAATAGTCGCTTTTCGCAATTTTGCGAATGTGTCCAAGAGTAAGCTGTATAGAAGCAGATGGTGGGCAAACAGTTACACATTATATACACGTTTACTGAAGGTCGCATTCGGCAGCCCATAATGTAAAGCGTCGAATTATGACAGGAAGAGAGAATAATAAACACGGAGGAGGAAGAAGGTTGCGGCGGTGTCCTATTTTCAGTTTCACTCGTATTGCTACGTTCCTCTGCAGGGGTTTAAGATTAAAAATTGTCAGTAACCATAGCCAGAGCAGTACTTCCTAACACACGGCAGGACGCTTGGTGTAGAGGTTAAGAGTGAAATATTTTAATTAACTTCAATTTCATAGCAAACTTCGGCACCACGAAGTACTCTTTTTTATGGAAATTCACATTTTCCTCGAATAAAATCATATGTTTTGAAAACACGCCTACACTAGAACCTAAATAAATAAAAAATTATAAATTCTTAAAACATTAAAATTTGGGGGATATTAAAATATTTCCCAATTACATACCTACAGCACATAAAAATAAAATAAACGAAGTAGTTAATAGTAATTTTTCGGTTACCTAAAAACAATTTAAACAAATCCAGTAATAATATTTTAACTGACGTAACAAGCGTACATGACAATAGGAATGGGCATCGAATAAAACTGTTTAATGGTAAACGTGATCTAAGATCCCCAAATCAGTTACAAAATAGGTTTTCCTTGGTAGTAGAAACAAATACGAAACGACCATAAAACACGCTTAATTTCAAGTTACAGGCTAAAGTAAACGTTAACTTAATTCCTTCTGTTAACTTAATATTACCTACCTGTCGATGACTGTCAGTTGTCGAAACATGTTGGAGTTACCATAAAATCAGATTTTTTAAAAACAAATTGTGTAGAACGAATAACTTTTTTAAAGTATAAACATATTTACATAGTATGTGTGAAAATAGTGGAGAATCGTTCCCTGCACACAAATTTACGCTTCCACCGCCAAATATTCCCAACGAATTTAATGAGTTTAATGGGAAATCTTAACCTTTCACGCCTTGTTTTACAACTGAAAATGCTCTGTGGTATTTCTTCCAGCTTCAAGTCGCAGGCAGCTTCTTATTTTCTTTTTTTTTTTCGGGAAAAGAGAAGTGGCTGCTACTCGACAGAATCCCTTCGTGTGAGCATTATGCAACTTCAAACCCGCACTGCGGTACGATTAGGTCGCAGTATGTTTACGCACTGTATGTAACAGACTAAATACAGAATATAAATATGATTTCCATAGGAATCACAGGCACGTACACTTGTGCTCTTCGTAATTGGTTTCGTGTGCTTCTCTGAATTCCTTCACATTCTTTTCAAAACCTCGGAACCACAACAGTAACGAAAAAGGCTTCAGAAGCCTGTCGGATACCATTAAAACATCAAAAGAAATTGGGCTACTCTTCAATTTAACAAGTCTCTATACACTGTGGCCATACAGATATAAGGACCAGGAAAAGTAGGCCTATGTCTCCTTAGATCTGACGTACGTCACGTTTACGACAAGCTGTGTGCTAGACATGGTCGCTTTAGCTACACAAGTAAGTAATAAGGACGAACCTGACGATATGGAATGGATGTTATAGTTCATGACCTGCAACTTACAAGGTAATGGTGCGTCTATTCCTAAAGCGAATGTAAATGTTCACTGCCACGATTTGCGGTACATTAGAGGCGTTCAAGATTGACTGCGAATGACAAAACCGTCACGAATATCGGAATAAATTTTTAGTGTAAAACGCCCAATGGGTTCAAACAAATCTTGGAACACCACTAACAAAAACACAGAATAACTTCAAAAGCATGAAAGTTAATGCTAGTAACTAAAGATAACAGTATTTGTACACAAGTGTTGTGAGGTACGAAACAAATCAACGTCATTTAATAACAGATACAGCCTGCCTGAGCTGAGAGTAGCCTGTGCAATAGCGGGACAGTAGGGTAAGCCGACACGCCAGGCTAGTGGTCTCATCACGATTCGTCGTAGCCTCTCAGGATATGCTGAAAACTGGTACTATAATTAGTGAGCACAAAAGGTCCAAATCACGAAAATCGAAATTTATAAAATTCGAGAACTTTTTATAATATTTTAATGTTTTAGTGTTTAATATAGTGGTTAACACCTTATGTAACGCAGGTGGTGTAGGCTTCACATATATTGTGCAGCAGCGCCAGAGATCAGTGCCCCCAAAGGATTCCTGTTTTTTTTATTTTCTACATTTATGCGGACATATGGCCAGCCCCTTTGGCGGTATATATATATATATATATATACTTAGCTGATCATGTGATAGCGGGGTCTGCCCTTCGAACACTGGTGTGTTCGCCATAAATCCTACTCTGATTATGCATATGCATCTATTTTTACTGTGTTTCCCCTCCTGTGTATGCTGAGGCTTTGGGATGGACCGATCTCCCGCCCAAGGGGCTGGCCATATGTCCGCATAAATGTAGAAAATCGAAAAACAGGAATCCTTTAGGGGCACTGATCTCTGGTGCTACTGCACACACAACATATATATATATATACAGCGACATTTGAAACCTCGCTTTGCCAGACAGAGAGAGAAGGGGAGGGGTCTTGTAAGTAAAATTCGTGTACTGCAACATGTGTTCAGAATTCAGGTCCACGCCGCTGAAAGACGAAAGTAAAGCATTATACACAAATATGCTTTAACAGTTCTACACATTGGGACTGAATTTCGTAAGAAGCGGAATACTCTTTCCTTCTCGGAAAACAAACTTTTGAAACAACTGTGTGTGCTTACTTATTTACTTACTTACTTACTTACTCAGTAATTGCCATTTTTCTACTGTGGCGCAACAGCCCCCGGTGGGCCAGGGCCTCCTCATTCACGAGGTTAATAGATCACATTCAACGGCGCTCTACAATCGGTATGACTCCTCCGAACAAGTGATCGGCCCGCCGCAGAGACTTGACAACACACAACACTCACAACAGACAGATATCCATCCACCCGATTGGATTCGAACCCACAATCTCAGCAGGTCAGCGGCAGCAGACCTACACCTTACACCGCGCGGCCACTGGGATCAGCTCAGTAATTACCATTACTGTTCAGAAATCACAACTGGATACCGTATAAAGTCAGGTTTATACACTAGAAGACGCTACGAATTATTGTATAGAATCTGTATTTTTATGTCCCACACTAAAAGTTTAAAACTTCCTGGAAACTATTACTATGTTATGCACATCTTTCATATACGATTTTATTTCTCCAGGTGCAGTCTCCCTGTTTCTCCTTTACCGTAGTCCTCGGCAACCATGTACAGTCTTTTATTGAGCGCAGGGTGATTTACGCCCACCATTTCACAAACAACGACTTTTCTGTGCAGCCTCAAGTAACGGAACGTGTGTCAAGAAACTCACTTTAATTTCTGTAACGCAAATTTAAGGATAATTTAGAATAACTTAGAGCAAACAATATAAATTACGTGCGATGCCACGCACTTTCTTTTTCGCAAGAGGAATACACGTGTTATCCAATACTGGGTAACTAATAAATACTGCAATATGCAGACAAGCCTGAAGTTCGTTTTAAGAAACCCGAACCCGAAGTATCCGATTTCCTAGATTTTTACGTTTGTGGACAGACAGTTTGTGGGAGGCCCTGGAAGGGATAGTGGAGATACCGGACAGTTGCAAGGCCGTTACCTGCACTGAAAGAAACGGAGGTATACATAATGCCTCGAGTGGGATCTTAACCCTTATCCTGCTAACGTGTAGAATACGGTGAGCTTTTAATAATGTCAGCAGATGGCAGATGGGATTTAACTGGCTGTTTAAAAGGCTAACTCACAGTTCCTGTGTTCTAGCAGTATAAGACGGTGAATGCCTTAGGTAGTTTTGCCCCTGTGAAAGGTGGTCATCTATTAACAAACTAAGCTAATAAAATTCACTATCTATCCACTTGATATTACGTAACTTTTAAGTTTGAATAAGAAAACTTGGTAATCCAGGAATTCTGAGCATTATGTTACCGCTACCTACAGAAAATAAAAATTGCTTTCGTTCATCTTCTTATTTTCTGGTGACGACACTTTTTAGAAAACAATGCTATAGTAAGGGCTGATGAGAAGTCGTAGGTATGATTACGAAGAAGTGAAAGATATGAATTGGGAAAGATGGTGAAGACGCTCTTGTAACCAATTTTAAGGCATCGTCCTGGGATTCTCGGAAACATCACGTTGAGAGAACTGATCTCAGAGCACGTTTCGAATTCTGCCGACAAAAAATCGCTGAGCCAAACCGCTCTGTCGTTGCAGCTACTGCAATTGTGCTAAGGTGAACCTGTTCACATTTGAGGCACGTTTAGATACGTGGCATACGCACATTCCATATAAAACAACACTGTTAGTGGCTACTGCAATGGCGTCCTAAAATATCATAGCAAATTCTGGTGTAAACTGTTGTCAGATGATCAAAATTCTGACGAGTCGCCTTGCTAGGTCCTCCGCTGAATCCGCGGCGCGGAGCCACCGAACACACAGTACACTAGAATTCGTTATGGGCTCTTCCGTACTAATGTTCGGTATACCGACTGGAGCCAGTATTCTCACAGGCGTGGGAGTAACTGAGCTAATAATTATGAGGGTTGGTCACTATTGTCCAGTCGCGAGAGGGGGGGTAGGGGAGGGCCAACTATTTTCACATGTCATTGTACATGTTATTTCATTTCTGTTGTAACTTAGGATCACTTTCGTATTAAGAAGAAAGGCCCAGAAAGAACTTACCAGCAACGTAATATTCACACGGCTTCACACACCAGTATACGTTATTTGTACTCGAAATGCTTAGCGTTTCAAGTTAACAGCTACTGAAAATCGGTAACATGCTTTCACTCGCTCGCTCATTCGTTGCTTTGTAGATACTTTAGACTAATGGACGAGAAACGAGAATGAATAGACGGATAAGGAGGCCTGCTATTGAAGCTTTTCCCTTCCACGCAAAATATCAGTTGTTCATTTTACAGCAATATCACAACCCCCTTGCGCCAGCCATGCAAGTATACTCAATGACCCGTTTAATGTACAGTCTAACAGAAAGAATCCGTTATAAGTAGGTAACAGCCTCTCTCTACTATGTCTGCCGAGAAAATTCCATTTCTCAACTCCTCTCCTCTTCCCGCTGCTCCTGCCATGATACATAGTTTATAGCCTATATCGAAAACCAATGAACACTGAAGGGGAAGTACATACAAAATGTTGGTAAGGAAACCTGAACGCGAGACCATATGGAAAACCTAGGATTCGATGGAAGGACAATATTAAAATGGATCTTCAAGAAAAATGGTGAGGTCTTGGAGTGGATTGATTTCGTTCGGGAGAGGGACAAGTGACGAGCTCTAGTGAATGCGGTAATAAACCTACGGGTTCCGTGAAATGTGGAAAATCTCTGGAATAGCTGAGGAACTAACAGCTTCTCAAGATGGATTATCATCCATTACTAATATACCGCCTTGGAGCAGTGTCCTCCTTGAGAAACTAATCGGTTCTCAGCTGGTCAAGAAATTCCCAACATTTTACGGAACCCGAAGTTTCATTACCGCGTTCACAAGTACCCACCGCCTGTCCCTATCCTGAGACACATCGATCCAGTCCATGCTCCCACATCCCACTTCCTGAAGAGTCTTCTTAATACTATCCTCCTATCTA
>Ga0123353_10008787_pt1 | contig 13842 bp, 4 predicted proteins | sample TergutLab28metaG_3_FD_92763 | JGI IMG/M metagenome (GOLD analysis project Ga0123353, IMG submission 92763) | Labiotermes labralis P3 segment gut microbial communities from Petit-Saut dam, French Guiana - Lab288 P3 | ecosystem: Host-associated > Arthropoda: Insects > Digestive system > Gut ... | reverse complement strand
TTCTGTCAGAGATTGGCATAATATGGACCATTACGGATTCCCTGTATACTGTGCAGTATGCTGGACGAAATACTGAAACTAAAATAAAACTTCATAAATTTAAAACGCTTCATATACATACCGCAACTGCAGTGAACAACACGGTGTTCGAACAATATCGTGTTGTCTGGGGCAATTTTCTGCAACTGAATTACAAGAAAGAGTCTAACATAGCTGTTCAAACTTCTCTCCAGGTTTTCTGGTGTTGGTGGTTAATTACAACATAAATCTACCAAGGGACTCCAGCAGCAATGGTAATTGTATTACATTTTAACTGCTGCGGGGACGATGACAGAACTCATTTCGTGTGACGTAGTTAGCCAGGCATATCGTAACGGTACAACAGGAGAACGGGATGGGCTACCTACGTAGCACGTTGCTCACCTCACCCAGCAATCACGCGAGGAAAACAAGGACGATATTGCAGAAAGGGACCAGCACTCTGCTGAGATAAAGAATTCCTTTTTTCTGGTTCGCGTGCAGATTTTAATTATTCTTTTCGTGCTGTAGGTGAGACGAAGTGTGTTGGTGTTAATGGAGGTGAATTTAAAAATCTCAAGATTGACTACTGGCATGCTATTATAGACTAAAGTACATTGTCCCACTTAGCAAGCGACCTCCTTCCATTAATGTGGCGCTACATTTTTCATCCATTGTTTTATATACACATTCATTCTTTCTTAATGTGAATATTTTCATCAGCCTCTTCCGTAATGACAACTTTGTACAGCATCCAAACACTGCGCTTGAAACCTAATTTGTGATAGAGTTAGGATACTTGCCTGATATTCCAAATTTTTTTTTCATTTCAACCGTTGTCACTTAAAAAATAACAGGGCATGTAATGTAAGTAAAACGTAAAATGGGGGGGGGGCGTTTGTGCAACCAATGTTGCCGTGGAAAAGCAGTAAGTATTACATATTCTGAGTGTGTGCTTTTAGTCTTAGTTATCCAGCACGCAATGCGCTTGCGCCATATTGTTAACTGTGGCCTGTTCGGCTCTGCAATATTTTCCACACTATGTCAGAAACGGCACGATATTTAAAAAAAATGTATGTGTGTTTGGATTTTCCTTAAGACTTGTCGAAACAGTTCTCATTCTAAGAAGAACTGAGAGAATATGTAATAAAAATGCATACTGGTCTTCATGTAAGGTACCCGGTGTTCTAAACTAGAAAGCCTTTATTCATAACAGGTTCAAATACAGATAACAGCTGGTAAAAGATCCTTGTTAAAGCATTATGTAAAGATCAGTAAATGACTTAATTATTTATTGGTGTGACGTCAGCAGGATACAAGTGCGACGTTACACAGGTTAAGATGTCTTTTCAAAATCCACGCTTAAAAAATAATTTTATAATTTTCTTATGTGCACATATCATCAGCAGCAGGATCTTGTGACAAAGATTGCGGACCTATGTTTCCATAAAGAGCGAGAAATTTCTGCAGTAGATGGCAGAATATTAGTTTCTGAAGAAGGATTTCTGCAGTGGAGTTAGTTTATTTTGTCAAACACCGTCAAAATATTACAGCTGTTTCGGCAGAGAGATTTTTAAGAAGTGAGGTTGTTAAGAAACTGTTACGAAATAAAAGCTCCACTTGTAGAATAGGGCTCACTATGAAAGGTTTTGGACTGGATAGTTAGGTGATAAACTCTTACGGCTTTATCCGATCAATTTGGATTTCCTCTACCCTTGGTAAAGGTACCTGTAACACTTTGTTTAGCAGTTAAATTTAACGAATCTAAGACAAATAGATGACAAAAGCAAGTAAACAGTAAGGGAAAAACCGACTTCTGGACAGCAGGGTGAATTACTCCTAAATGAAATAAATAACGGTGGTGTTGGGGAGTGAAGAAGACAGACTCACTTTCAGACTCCGCGGCTAAGGACAATCGTTACGGAGAACATGCTTACACTCTTATCCGAGCGCTGTCTCTTCACTTACTGAAACTGTGGGAACAAAAACCAACCAATAAGACTTGCAGTCCCATATTTATGAAATGCGAGAGACAATATGAAATTTAATTAAAATAATACAATTAATTAAATAATTATTCATAAATTTATTGTAAATTTAAGTTATTTAAGTCTTTGGTTTTTTGTATTGATCAAATAATAGCACAGACGCCTTGTTCTTTACCAGACAGGCCTAAAACTACACCTATCAGTAGGCATACGCATTTAAGGTTCTGCGGAAAACGAGAAGTCTGTATTTGAAGTCGAGTATGTAATTAGTGAACTTCAATGTGCGTCACCCACTCTGTGTTTGTTAGAACCTAAAGTAATTCTACAAAGATGTAGCAGTCGTAACACAACTATACATCAAGTGTGTATGTAATTTTGCAATATCATCTACATGTTTCGGCCATTGCTGCTGTGGCCATTTTCAGCTGAGATACAATTTATTATCAGAGAAGCTAAATATAGATATGATATTTGTGTAAAACGAGATCTCGTTTCCCCTTATCTACACTAATAATTTGTTCTATATTATATTATATCTATATATAGCTTCTCTGATAATAAATTTTATCCAACCTGAAGATGGCCACAGCAGTAATGGCCGAAACATGTAGTTGATATTGAAAAATTAAATACATACTATATATATAGTTGTGATACGACTGCTACATATTTGTAGAATTACCTTAGGTATGTAATTAGTGTTAAAATGTTGGTATTTCATTTTAGTAATAAAGTACGTTTGATATAGTGCTTAACAATGGGGACAAATATTTGTGCTCTTGTATCAGCGATTCATAATGGAAGTTTATATGCATTAAAAGATGTAGTGAGAAAGACGTTCATAAATATTAAAGTATTAAACATGAATTGACTTACATTTAATTGCGATTAATTAATTGAATCGTCACTCACATTACCTGGGATAAAAACATTCACACAACTAAGTTAGATGCACATCGCAGACAAAAGGTTTTAATTAGCAAGCTGGAACAATTACACAACCGACAGTTCAAGATCATTATCCAGCTTCGTATCAAGAGCTAAGCATACACGTTTACAGATGCAGTATCGCTCTTGTAACAAAATGAAAAATTCGGTTTACTAAAAAGAAACGACATCCTGCTTCATAATCTTATTTATTGAATATCAACGTACATATCTGTTTCTGCAAAAGTTTTAAGAACTCCTTTTGTTATTATTGTCGTTTACACTCATATTTCACCATCACAGTAAAATTATTCTCTTCGTCCGTAAATAACTCCATGCAGTACAGTCCGTCGTGAGAAGCTGACAGTTTTTTATCCAGTAAAGAAATTTCTCGTATATTTTTTTGGAAAACGAAAGTTGAAATCTTCCCTCTTGCAGGATGTTACGGGTCGCATGTTGAAAGTTTTTACCGACGTTTCGGTACAACTTATTGTCCAAACAGTCCGAAGCATCTTGACTTTCGAAGAGAGGACCAAAACAAACGAACTGCTAACTAATGCATCGCAGCTCCCCTTTACAGAGCTTGTCAAAACAGCACCTAAAATCTCGCATAGCACAACATTTCAATGGCAACTTTACAATAGCCCGAGGCTTGTCCACTTTTTGACTCAGGTCAATCCACCCTACGACTTCTTACTACAATTTTTAATGACCTGATTTATTGTCATCATCCAGTCACGCATATGTTTTGCAAATGGTCTATTTCATTCCGTTTGACGCACAGAAATCCTGCATGAAATTCTCTTTTCACTCATACGCGCCACATGTTCCCCAGTGTAATTTTTCTCGCTTTAATTACCGAATGATATGTGATGATAACCACAAGTCATCCATCCATAATAAGTTTAATTACATTTCGTCAGTTGTTCGAAAGTTTGTCACAAGAGAAAAAATAAGTAAACTAACGAGCGTATGTTTAACTATCCGTGGAAATGAAAGTTTTTATAAAAATCAGCGACATACTTCAGACAAATTTAAAAGTCTACAGACTTCAATCCATCAGGAGTATGTTGTGAATAGAAGCAAATTTTCAAGTTAAAGGAGAGATAAAGCATGAGAAAGAAGCAAAGATATTATGTCAGTTCAGGGAAAGGAAATTCTTTTTCTTTTATTTCTTGAGGGAAAACAAAGATGATAAATTACACTGAGGAAATATTAAGCTGACCACGAACTACGAAAACACCCGTTCCATTCTCGGTAAAATATAGTTACTAATCAAATTTCAGTTATCATATGAAAGATGGTGTCAAAAATTAAGTGAAAATTGTGAGTACGAAATTCATTGCGGATGCTATAATTTTGTACTTCACAATTTTCCGCAAGGGGTAAAATAATTTTGAGTTGGTTATCTCAGAACAATGGGTCGAAATATTATCTCTAACATCATTTTAGAATAAGTAAACTGTTATACTGTGGCGAATGATTCGGAAGTAGACTGTTGTGTCGGTTTCATCGTAAGGTATAAGCTTATTCTGGCAGTTTGTATAATATTTGCTGGAAATCTGAAATACTGAAATTCTTTTAGCAAACCTCTTATTTACAATTTACGAATGGCAAGATTAAATTCTTGCTGCTGAGTTTTTAGGCTTCCTGTTACACACAACGAAGGACTATTTCTAAAATACTTTGTCTTTATTCGCTAAGCGGTAAACAGAAAATTAGTCAGCAACTTTAAGCCTCCCTATTCTACGAACGATGTTTGTCGTTCATACATACACGCCTCCTGCATCCCGAACTGCACCCGTCTGCTACACTTTCCTCTGCTGTACACTGGTAAATAAATGCAAATATTTCTACCTCTCGGTAAAGTTAATACTAACACCGCAGTAAAATATACATTTACTACTTAACCCTTATCCTGCTAACGTGGAGAATAGGGTGAGCTCCTAATAATGCGAGTAAATGGCATATGGGTCTTAATTAGGCTTTTAAAGTGTTAATTAAACCCAGCAAGGTAAAAAGGTAACAGTAATCCCTGTATTTTCCTGGACAGGACGTGAAGTTTCGAGAATCTTGAGGCTCCCAGATTTCAAGACAATCGGCAAATTAAGGTGGTAAGTTTGTCAGCCTAACGAATCGGCCGCTTATACCACTCTCCAAACCGCAGACAATATTCGTGGTACTCATTTCTGTTAGACGGGGGGTAGAGCAAAGGGCCATATTGCGAAGGGAAGGTTTACGTAAAGAAAAAATTCCATTGACACAATCGGGAATAGAACCCGTGACTTTCCGGCTTGTAGAGCAGTGCCTCGACCGACCGCAACACCACATTCCCACAAATTGAATGTGGATAAAGATTACTGTCTTTACTGCACGCACTTCTACATAAAAAGAAGCTATAAAAACGTAGAAATGTAATCTATTGTTGAACATTGTTTTCATTTATTTTACCCTCTTAGTTTACGTGTTATGGACGAATAAAAATAATTTCAGCGTACCTGAAATTCAATTGTAATTAAAGGGATTCCCTTTTTCGTACGTCAGTACGACACACATACATCATGCTGTATTCAGTGAGAGTAAGTTGAAAGCGAATTTGCTATTCATTTTTAACTCAGTTCTTTGAGAATGGGAGAGAATGAATCCGGACTTATTCGATGTAAATTCAATCACATCCACTGCCGTCAAATATTCCAAAATAAACAATTTTGTCACTTTCTATTCGTCCGTTTGTTCTCTGTTCATCCTTTTTATTTCTGTATCGGTGATGCAAGAATCGCAGGATGATTGCTTCCACTAGGTGTACAGAAGGATAAAAATTCCCATCCGTCATCATTCTCGAGGGAAATCGGTAATGAGCAGGGATATTTGATCGGAAGTCTACAGAAAGTAAAGCGACGTATGGGGACAGAGGATAAGGTTCTGTATATGGAAGCTTCATTTTATACATACGTATATTTTTCACAGAGGGTTATAGAACAGTACTACTGCTATTCACAACCGTGGTATAGCCACATTATACATCGAGCTTTGGGTCTCTCGCGGGTCCAATAGCACTGATGGCCAGTGACTAATTAAACATTAGCCCGTGGGACGTGAGAATGGAAATACACGCCTATATCTCCAGCTCTCGCAGGTTACCACGTACGGAGTTGCACACTGTAATATGCTGGCTTCAGCAGAAGTTACTCAGTGACAGCAGGCAGTCCAGGTACATCGATATAGAGGAAATGAAACTCGTAAATAACAGAAGGATATCTGATCCTCCCGTCCGTATTTTAAAATCACATTCTTTTTCCCTAAGCCGAAATTAATTATTCCGGAAACAGATGACTTCTAAAAGGGAAGTACAAAAATAATGTATCCATTAATTTGACTTATTTTACATTCAGGAAGGGGTGTTGTGCACATAATTTGTAGAAACTAACAGACTTGTACGAAGATTCAACTGTCATGAAGAAGTCCAAGAATTTGTATTTCAAATGCCCGATCAATTTAAACTCGTGTATCTTTTTAGTAAAAACAAAATTAATAAACAGACGTATTATCTTATTTGTATAATTAACGGTAAACAGGCTTAACTATATAATTTCAAGATAAATTCCTATGATTTTGTGCAAAAAGTTCCCAGATTTCATGACAACGGTACAGGATATTGGTAAGGTTGTCAGCCTTACGCACCGGCCGCCTTTACCCCCAGGAAATGTTCCTGGTACTTTTTTCTGTTAGAGGCTGAGTCGACCCCAGGAACATGGTGCGGTAGGAGGGATTATGTCAATGAAAAATTCCAATGACACCAGCTGGGATCGAGCAAGCGACCTTCCGATTTGTAGCGCAGTACCTTAACCACTGTGCTACCGTGGTCCCCTCTTTATGTCAGCTATATAGGCTTTTATCCGGGCGCATTGCTCAGACGTCAAAGCAGTTAAAGTCGCTAAAATTGCCATAAATTCTGCACAAGATTCATAAAAAAAACGCATGGCCAAAATATTTTCTTTAAGCTCTATGTTTCAAGGGCAAAGATAAGTTAAAGATCAAAACACGTTAATCCGATTAATTGCTTGTGAAATACATTCCGACTGATTACGCAACCCAGAGCGAGAGTGTCTTGCCTATCGTTTGTTGAAGCATTAGTAGCGCTCTTCTTTGGAAAGACGCTCCTTTCACGCGTCGAATGTTTTCGAATTTTTATCTTAGTACATATTCTGTTCATAAGGGATAAGTATTGCGCAAAACCCGACGTGAAAGGAGTATGTAGAAAGAACAGAAACTTGCCTATTTTGGTTTCGTTTGGTTACGCTGACTGAGAAAGTGTTGAAACTAGCCGTGACTTTCTACAATTACACCAAACGTCAAACCTAATTCAATTTACAGCCATTAATTACACTTTTTATAAATCATCCTTGTTCTATCTGCAATAATTATATCTCGAAATCCGACGACTTTCGAAGGAAGACTTATGTATCCATTAAAATATGCTAATACTTACAGCGAGTAAAGAGATAAAATATTTGAAGGAACTGACAAAATTTGCTCTGTCAAAGATGTCGATTCTTCAACTTAAGGTCTCCAGATCGAGTCAGAATACTACTGCACACCCATTGAATTACGGAGAATAAAATGGCATAAATGATCCTTCAGTATTCAGATCATCCCTCAACGTTTGAATGGTCATTGTAAGAAGGGAATTAAATTAGATTATTTGACATTAAAAATGATAACAGAATACAGAAAAGTACCCCGTATCTTTTGAAAAGAGGGCTTACGCTACACACACTCGCGCACATACACACACACACTCACACCCACCCACACTCACACACACACACACATTCACACACACTTACACACACACTCGCACACACACACACATATACTCACACACACACATACACACACACTCACGCTCACACACATACACACACTCACACACATACACACACACTCATACTCTCACGCCCACACTCACACACACACACACACACACACACATTCACTCACTCACTCAAACACACTCACACACACGCATGTATATGTTTTGTTCTATTCTCTTTTGTAATTGTTCTTTATTTCTGTATTGTGTATTTACGAATTTATACTTGTTTCATCACGACCTTATGCTGTTAAGCCTTAGACTGAATTAAAGTGAATTATTTTTATTATTCGACTATTTTTTGTATTATAAATTTGAATTCTTCAATTAGCAGAGTTATTCTATAAAAGTCGACAATAGCTTCGCTGGTTAAATGTTCCTCGCTTTAGATGACGGAGTCAAGTTGATATTTGTGTTCGTTGGATAATTTCCTGAGCCATTTGCATTTCTTAAAATTAATCACAATTTAAGTCTGCTTTTAATAAAATCCTTCTATATTCTCTTTCGTCTCCCAAGTAAGCCATTTTCCTCTTCAGAATTTCGCATGTAATTCTGATCTCTCAAATACCAACTACAAATATGCCCAGGCTTTCATCTTTTATTTGATGAAAATAACAATGTTCAGTCAAAATTCAAATCACGACATTTCTCTACAGCTGCACAGAAAACGTTCTGAAATCAAGAACTTGAAGGTAACTGCAATCATGATAAATAAAATCTACACGAGATATCCGTGTGGATTCCCTTTACCAACCGATACACGAATTGCCTTTGTTTCTATAATTCTAACATAGAACTCAGTAAAGGATAACGTTAGGGAATAGACAGAAGCATCTGCCTTGTAATTATTCTAAATCCTTTAATTATCGCCCAGGGCAAATTTTAGAGCAAATAGAATCCAACTGTTAGTTATACAGAGACGTTTGATAGGACCGCGGATTGAATTACACGTTATGAAAAGGAAGCTCAGGCGAGAAACGGTTTCTATTCGAAGTTTGTACTTGCAAGCAGAAAATCTGGTACACTTTCGCAGAGGTGGTATTGTGTTGAGAGAGCATGCCATTACTCTGAAACGCTTGCAGGTTACTACGTCTAATCACAGTCGTAAATACTGTTTGTTTACTGACTGAATTTTGGTGAGAGATGCGAAAGAGCCTCTTACAGGACTTGGTGTAAAACTGTATAGACTTGCATACCTGAGTAAGAGAATACAGACATCGTTAGGATTAGTATTAAATACATTAACTTGTTTTCTTCTTTGCATGGCGCCAGAATCTCTAGTGGACCAGAGCTTTCTCTAATTCGAGGCTTCACGATCATACAAAGTCACAACTCAGTCGGCAGTAGTCCGTTGGAAGAGAAATCGGCCAGTAGCAGAGATCTCTACGTCACAACACACAAAACTCACAAGAGACAGAACTCAACTCTTAACACGTTAACGTGGAGAATATGGTGAGCTCCTAATAATGCCAGCAGATGGCAGATGGGATTTAACTCGGCTGGTTAATACCCCCGGGCGGGATTCGAAACCACAATCCCAGTAAGCGAGAGGTCTCGGAGCCACGCCTTAGACCGCGCGGCCACAATTATAGACAATATAGTAAATACCTTCACGGCTGGTATAGTTTATGAAATAGTGCACCCAATAGAGAATTTGTTGGTCACATTGCTGTAGTCCATGTGGTCACGTGTCGAGTAATTAACAGTTTATATTTATGTACCGTACACATGATGGAGCCGCGGTACCTCAGCCGTTATAAGGACCATTCAGGTAATGGACACCCTAGATACCGCGTCGTCGTTCCTACAGGGTACATACAATTTTCTCTTCCGCCAATCGACCAGACCGGTTATGGGGCCTACCACAAGTTTCCATTCAAAAGGTAACGAGGACGTAAAAGCTGACGAATCACCCCATATAAAAGCCAAGGTTAAGAATAAGTGGCGCTACAACTCCATTGACCAATATGGCTTGATGGAGCACACACGGAAAACTACATTTCGCTTTCTACCTAATCCTATGTATGTGACACAGAAACGTGTGTAATGCACACTACCTGTCACGTAGCTGTTCAGGACATAGGGCACTTAGATTACAAATGCCACTGGAACAAAAATAGCAATGCAAATATTCCAGGGGCCCATCAGCTACCCTATCGTGCACAGGGTTGTGAATTCTATCACACTTAAGATGCACATAAACGAACAGTTGAAGTGACTGTAGTCAAAGTTCCGTTCTCTTGAAAATGGGGCTGAATCCTTGTCACAGGGAAACTCTTCTACCGTGAAAAGTGTGTCCCAGTACGCCCCAGTAATCAGAGTGAGTGGTACTGGGCCTCTTCGACTGCTAAGTTGAGAGGATCAAAGGGCCAATCCCTGGGGGTCTGGGGGTTCCTAAGCGACTAGATAAAGTAGATCGGTGGCCCCAGACCTGCCACGTTTGAGAGTGAGGCTGGATTCCTGTGATGAAACACAGTAAAAAGCAGGACAAAAGGACCCGGAACTGCCCTGATGTTGTACGGAAATTGTATAAGTGAGTCTGCCTGCCAGTGCGAGTCAGTCCATGGCACTGCAATTGCAAATGGAGCTGACTGATAAGCACAATAAAGAATTTTTCGTAACACTGCAGTGAAGATTTTTCCTAAACGGACAATCCAGCACACACCTAATTCAGTGTGATATGTTCATGTGCTACAAAACTGAGTCCCACTGATTCACTATGATATACACCAACGTCCCGTGAACTGATGCGGAATAGCAGCTAACATTAAAGCTGCTGATTGTACACCCTTTTGCAAGCAGTATATATAACTTGATTATTTGGACTTCGACATGTTGAAATATATTAAAGACATTTTGGTGCAGAAATTGGTCAGGAAGCAGCCGTTTGGAAAGTAGGAATATCGTCCTAATTAGCATATTACGAAAATAAATTATGATAAAATTAACTTCATTGAAATCATTTAGGATCGAGTGTAATTGTGACCATTAATATTCGTGATATTTTAAATCTTTTTTGACGTTTTGCTGACCGTGCATCTCAGTAGTTAACCAACTTGATGCACAAAATGTTTGTTTTACCTATAGGTGTGATGATACCAGAGGCTGTGTAATGCAATTTTGACCTCCTGATGATGAGCACATGTGCTCGAAACATTTAGAGGCATGAAATAAACTTATTGTAAAACAAAACTTTTGTGCATCAAGTTGGTTATTGCTGAAATAAATATTTTTGTTATTCGGTTTAGATTGCTTGTTATTTATTTGCTCATCAACCACTTTGGAAAGTAAAAATGTTAATTACAGTTGTCTCAGTTACAAAAGTATTTCTAGGTTAGTGTTAAAATACTTCTTGAAAATTCCTTCTAGAGAAGTTAACGAGTCGCTCACCTGCCTCTCATGGACCCAGACGGGTTCGGTATTGTGACACACGAATTTCCTATTTTCCTGTTTCATGGGACAAATAAGTACAATCTACAGTTCTCAACGACAAAATGATAGCCTTCTTCCTAAAATGTCGATATATGTCAAACGATGAATATATTTAGGAATATCTTAATATTATTCATGGTTTGTATTTAAGAGGTGTAATGTAACCAGTCAATCACTTTGATCGGTCTATTGAAGATTCTCTTCGCGTATTCTTGACAGGTCTTATGACTCGCCATTTATCAACTCAATGTGTTTAACATTGCCCAAACAAAGAAATAAGAAGGGTTGGATATTCTTGTGAAGAGACGTGGGGTGGAAGAAATTGAGTGGGGGACTTGACGTCACGAGGCAGCTTCATTCCTCTTCATTAGAGTCAAAGGCCTTGTCGGTTTGGTGGGGTAGAGATATTTGGTGTATGTGTGTGTGTGTGTGTGTGTTTGTGTGTGCGTGCCTGTTTGTCCGTGTATCTCTCTGTCTGTCTGTCTGTTTTTCTTTATAACCCACAAATAGAGTCGGATTTTCAACCTGCATTTAAAATCTATAATTTCAGTTATCTGTTTTGTCACTTAAAAACTACAGAACTACTGAAAATATATTTATAAGGATTAGTACAACTGTCACACCGTTAACTTGATTCACGTTATTAGAACATTTTCCTACACAGCAATATATTAACGGAAGGCTCCATTCGCTTAGAGCCCGTACTTCCTTTCTGTGTAACGTGGATTTTTGCATCTAAGACGGCCGATAGGAGCTACGTTCGGCGGGAAATACAGAATAATTTATGTGAAATTACATACTCTGTTTCATAGTTCGATATCAGTGTATACCTGATGCAATTGCCTTAAGAATTATCAGTATGTAAATGCGAGTATTGTAGGTACGTAGACATCTGCCTTAACCTTTTGAAGCCTACTGGTCACATGATGCACCACCAGTCTAACATTCAACAACTGTACGCTCTGCCCACACTGTATTTATGCGTTTTCCTTTATTTATCTGAGAACAAACAGCGATTCGTGCCACTTACACCATAAACTTATTGGTTTTTATAACCGAGATGAAAAGTGTTTACTGCGCGGTACGGACTGGATCTTTAAATAAAGCTGTCTGCGTTTCGTCGTTAAAGGGTTAAACAAAACGACCCCCGCAAATATCACAAGCATATATTGCAACACCATGCCAGGTAGTACGATACGACGAGATGTTTGTAACTTGTGCATTCAGTATGGTATTTGACTCTGCTGGTTAGAGCGAAATCACGAAATCTTGTTTTTACATCAACGAATGCACCAGGCATTGAGCACCTCCATGTAACTTGAGGCCAGATTTTCATATAGGCGCCCAAATTATCAATTAATCTGTAAAATGTTTTGAATTTGATATATTCTATTCAATGAAAGGAACGTCGTGAAAAAAAATTCGGTAGGGATAAAAGTGGCGCCGCAAATTAGGGACTAATTTTCATAGATCTGTGGGTATGAATTCCACCAATGGGTACTGCTTTGTTACACAACAAACTTGTGACTTGTCTTAAGTTTAGCGAATCACACAACGGTGGGCTGAAGTATAAACTTATAGAGGTGCAGATTAAATTGATATTTATGGTCAATCTGATATAAAATTTTCTTGTAAATCTTATTTAATTATTATATTATGCTTCTTGTACATACGTTAAAATGGTTCACGTGGTTACTAATGAATTTTAATATTGATATTTTTCCTATTATGTGCAATAAAAACATATTTATTTTTAAGTTCCCATTTTTCTTCATCTTTCTTTTATTTTTCCTACTTGTTTCTTTCACAAAATTTCTGTAGCCCTTTCCTATATTCGTAATTTAAATTATTTTTTTTATCTGCTTCAGTACTGTTCTCTTCTTCTCACCCGGGTTCTTGAGTGCATGGAACTTCACAGCTCCTGTAACCAGTGAACACTGAAAAGATTTAACCTTGCTGAACTGTCAACCGGATACTTTCAAATTATTTGTCTTGTTATTCAGCTTAAATTTTGGAAATCGAATTTAATTATTGCAAGTAAAAATGATCGTTTAACACTTCCCATCCCTCTTAGGGACCTTTACACTGAACAGAGTAAAACGTTGTCCTATGCATATCACTAAATTTTTGGTTTAAAATAAAATGTGGCCAGTGCAAATAATGTAATGAAGCTCAAAGAAAGGGGTCTATATGTGTATGTCTTGATTTTCGACCAATCTTTATACAATAAGCTATAATTTAGAGAATCGACATCTCTTTATATGAGATTTGTGAAGTAGTTGTTAGTCTTATTTTGTCGATACGTAAAGTAATGTTCACCCTAGGACAGGCCATGAGTACCCAGATGGGGGCATGAAGTACAGCTCTACGCTTTCTTTAACCTCGACACTATTTGGAATGGCTGGTCAGCGCCTTGCCCAACTACTTTGCCCCTGGGAAAGAGAAACGGTACCCATTTTACAGACGACTGGGTGGGCCCCAGGACCGGTCTGGAAGATACAGAAATTTTCGTCCACCAGAATGCGATATGCTGAAAGTTCAGCCCGTAGTGAGTGGCTAATTCGACTGCACTAACCCGGACCACTGTATTGAATCGATAAGAGG
>Ga0123353_10008785_pt1 | contig 13843 bp, 11 predicted proteins | sample TergutLab28metaG_3_FD_92763 | JGI IMG/M metagenome (GOLD analysis project Ga0123353, IMG submission 92763) | Labiotermes labralis P3 segment gut microbial communities from Petit-Saut dam, French Guiana - Lab288 P3 | ecosystem: Host-associated > Arthropoda: Insects > Digestive system > Gut ... | reverse complement strand
GTAGCCATTCGAGAGGTCTACCATGTACATATTGACGCAATCTGAGAAAGTGGTCCGTATCCCGCCCGCAGACCTGAAAGAGGATATCGAAGCGGTCATCGGAGAGTTGACCAAAGGCGCATATGAAGGCAAGTTCGGCGAGGATAAGATCATGACCGTCCTCATAAGCAACGTAGAGACCGTCGGTCCGGGCCGCATAGTCCACGGTGACGGTGCGGTATATCAGACGGTGAAGTACGATCAGCTTGCGTTCAGAACGAAAGATAACGAGATCATAGAAGGTGTTGTATGCGAAGTAGTGAAATTCGGCGCGTTCGTAAGATTCGGACCGATAGACGGGTTGCTTCACATAAGTCAGGTCATGGATGACCGCGTTGACATCGACTCCGATAATCAGCGATTGATAGGGAAGGATTCCGGAAGGTCGCTTGGTATCGGTGATAAGGTGAGGGCGAGGATCGTCAGCATCGATATCAACGAGAAGAACCCGGAGGACAGTAAGATAGGTTTGACGATGCGCCAGCCCGGCCTCGGCAAGCTGGAGTGGTTGGACGAAGACCAGAAGAAGAAAGGTGAGCAGGCATGAAAGCATGCAAACAATGCAGTTTCATATCCGAAGAGGACGCATGCCCGAGGTGCGGCGGTGCGACATCCAAGGAATGGCAGGGTTATCTTGTTGTCGTGGACTACGAGAAATCCGACATCGCAAAGAAGATGGGCATAACTTCCAACGGGAAGTATGCGCTGAGAGTACGCTGATATGGACGACGTCAGAAGGTCAAGAAGAGTTCCCGATGAAAAGCGGGAGTTGTTCAAAGAACCTTTAGGGTCGCTCATCCGAGAAAACGATTTAAGAACGATAGACAGAACGAAGAAGTTGATCACCGTCGGTGACGTGGTATCGCTTACGGCGGTCAACAACGGCGCGGTGCCTGACGTTGCCATCTACGATGGTATGACGGAAAGGCGCGAGATGACCGGTTTCGCCGTCCTTGCGGAAAGCAACGGATGGGTAACGGATACGGTCACCAACCCGGCGGGAACTATCACCGCCGAGTTATTCAACGTCGTGGAAAACGCTTTAACCAGCAACACGAAGAGGACGATCCGCGTGATCGGCGAGGAGGACCTGGCAACATTGCCTTGCATCCTTTTATCACCGATCGGCACGAACATCATCTACGGGTGGCCGGGGAAGGGGATGATGCTCATTACCACGGATGAAAGCATCATACGAAGAACGAAAGAACTCTTGGAACAAACGGAGGAGTTTGTATGAAAATCGAAATAACGGAGAAGAAGGAGAATCTGCTGCAGGAAAGGACAGAGGTACGTTTCACAGTGGATCATACGGGAGAAGCAACACCTACGAGGAATGCGGTCATCGACGGCATCTCGAAGATGATGAAAGCGAAGAAAGGTACGGTCGTGATCAACAACATCGACACGCAGTACGGACGCGGCATATCCAAAGGATACGTGAAAGTGTACGTTTCAAAAGAAGCTGCGCTCAAATACGAGAGGGAATACCTTCTGAAGAGGTCCGGCATCTCGAAGGATGCGGAAGCACCGGCAGCTGAGGAAGCGCCTGCCGCACCTGTTGAGACGGCAGTTGAAGAAGCGCCTAAGGAGGAGTGAAGATGGCAGCTCCCAAGAAGAAAGAAGTCAAGAAGAAGTCGGTGTCGAAGAAGGATGCTTACGAGGTCAGCGGGGACAAGGTCTCACGGAAAAAGCCCGTTTGTCCGAAATGCGGGCCCGGAGTGTTCATGGCTACCCACGGCGACCGTGTTGCATGCGGCAAATGCGGTTACACCGAGTTCAATAAGAAATAAGTGCGGCCAGCCGCACGATCAACACTTTTAACAATGGGCCTGTGGTGTAGCCTGGATATCACCGAGGCCTCCGGAGCCTCAGACCCGGATTCGAATTCCGGCAGGCCCGCTTAATTTTTCACATTTCTGCAGTGCGTCGGACGTCTGAATTCACAGTTGAGCGATCTTCATGTTTTCCAGATTCCATATCACTTTTCCGACGCCTTCCATGGGTATCTCGATCCTGTACAGAGTGTTGTTATCCGCTCCTATCCAAACGGTGGCCTCCCTCTCGGGAAGCGTTATCAGAAAGACGTTCGTTATCTTCTGACCGTCCTTCGTCAATATCCTCTCGGTCCCCTTGGACTCGATCGTGTCGGCGGAAGCGAAGGGATTGTTTATGCGGTCCTCGGTGGACGGTGTCCACTGCTCCGATGAACCGCTCTGATCGGTCATGCCCAACGCACGGAAACTCCAAGTGGTGGTGTACTTCACTTCACCGGTGGACGTGTTGATGTCGGTGATCTCTATCGTGAACGTGCCGCTGTAGACGAACGAAGAGGAGGTCTTGTAGGTCGCATAGCTCCCTATGCGTTCGTCGGGCGGATTGTTATCGTTGGCGATCACCGCCCACACGACCAGGGCCGAGACCGCCACAGCTACGGTACCGAAAACAATTGCGGCGATCTTCCCTTCCTTCATTGTCCACCGTACATCTTTCCGAACTGACTACTCTCCCGTTTGAAAACGTGAGGTTCGTGAAGTCATCATCACACGCCTAGGCGTGATGACGTTGCTCCATCAGGGTGGCCAGTGCACCCTTCATGCACATCTCTGTCTTCGCATGAGCGACCGCTCCGAGGGAGCGGTCTGCGTGATCGGGCACTGCAACCTTGATGCACGTATCCCGTATCACTTATACCATTCACATACCGTCCACTTAAGAACGGTTGTCTGAAAGTACTGTATGGGTCATGTATGTGCACGCGTATAATACTTACCGATGCCCGGCATCTCTGTTCCGTATCTCGTTCTCATCCTACGATTGAAACCGTAAGCTTTCTCGCTCACCTATCGTAATTAACTTTGGGAGGAGTCGGGCGCCTGTATACGTGTTTCCAACACCGGAGGCCAGCAACTGAATTATACTCTCTGCACATACCTGTGCCGAACAAAAACTTCTTCGGATACAATAACTGGAGGGAGTCATTCCATTAGACAGATAAGAACGAAAGGATCGAGGTCAGCCATCATAGCATCATTCGTGGTCGTTGTGATGCTGGCAGCCGTAGTGATGCCTGCGGCGAACGCATCAGCGGCATTGCATTTCACAGAGACCGACAACGGCATCCACGGCATTGACCAGGACCCGGAGGTGGGTCTCCACAACAGCTACGCATGGTGCAGCGCCGTCTTCAGGCAAACGGAAACGGGAGCGGACGGAGAGATACAGAAGGATTACTTGTGGGTGGGTACCAACCGCGATGCGGGCGGTTCCATACTGACGCTCTCAGGCCTCATAGGAGATGTCAGCGACGCGATATATGACATCTTGGGTATGCCCGAGGTCTCCGATGACAAAGCGGGCAGGATATATCGTTATGATCTGAACGATCCGGAAGCGGAATGGGAATTGATGTACAAGAATGACTCATACAGCGGGTTCAGGAAGATGATCGTCTTCGACGGAGACCTGTATGTGTTCGCGGGGATAACCAACCGTCTGCCCGCGGCCACCGGGTCTCAGTTCGCAGCCGTTTATCGTTTCTCCGCCGATTTCGCTTACGGTGATACACCGGAAGTGGTACACTGGGTACGCTTCCCTGCGATCACCGCTACGGATCTGCTGATAGAATGCTATCGTTCAGCCTTCGTCTACGACGGGTACATGTACATCGGGATCTTCAACGGCGAGATATACAGAACGGCCGAGCCGATAGTACAGTCGACCGTTCCCAATAACGGTCTTCCGGCGAACAGAGTATATGCGGACGGATGGGAACTCGTAGCGAACCTCGACCAGGGAACGAGCAACTCCGGTCCTAAGATATGGGATATAACGATGTTCAACGGTTCCTTGTATGCGTTCGTGACGGGTGCCGGTTTCGCGGTATACAAGTTAACGGATACCGGCGTTCCGGGAGAGCTGTGGACAATGGAACAGATAGTCGGAGATGAGGATGAAGCGCTTTATCCTGCGGGCCTCGGTGTGACCGGACATGTCGCCGCATCCCCGTTCCTGTCAACCGCGTTCGATCAGGATTACGTTTATGTGACAACGTTCGCCAACGGGCCCGCGTTCATGACGCTGGCCGGTGCCGGCCAGTTGGTAAGGGCGTTCGAGAATCACTACAATCCGGCGAACATCTACAGATTCAACGCGAACGATGAATGGGAAGTGATCGTCGGAGAATGGGGTGTTCCGAAAGATGACGAAACGAATAAGATAGCCATTGACAAGAACGGAAACCCCGTACCTGTCATCGGCAATATGCGTTCGGGATTCTACCTGGGTGAGAGTGAACAGAATCCTTCGCCCAATCTGTACATTTGGCAGATGGTAGAACACGAAGGAAGATTATACGCCACAACATGGGATGTGGGTGTGTTCCGCAAGGCCATTCCGTTCATGATCACTAACGTGTTCATACAGAACTTCGGCACGGATAATATGGAAGAGTTGGCCGGTCTCATAACGGATGTGGCCGAGGATCTTGCAGCAATAGCGGTGTCGTTGGCGGATCCGGTCTTCTTTGAGAACGTGGTGCAGAATCTTTCATCGTTGGGAGAGAGTATCACAGATTATTTTGGATCCGAAATATTGACGGAGGGCTTCCTCCAATCGCTTTTGGAGGATTTCTACAATCAGTTGGTCATCGATCTGTTGGATGTCGTGGATATCACGCTCCTACAGAACTTGCGCACCTCGATGGATGCATTGACAGACGCCCTGGGATCTGAGGATATGCTGAATGCGATCACGGAGACCATGGATGTCCTCGCAGCGGTCGCATTCTTCATCATGGACCGTTCGAACCCCGCCGGATTCGATATCTTCTACTCGGATGACGGCGTGAACTTCTACCCGTACACCGTCAACGGTTTCGGGCATGATAACAACTACGGCGGCCGTAATTTACTGTCTACGGAATACGGCCTTTTCGTTCTTACCGCGAACCCGTTCACCGGTTGCCAGGTATGGCTGCTGGACGACGTGAAACCATCGATATCGTCCGCTCACACGGATAGCATATCGATGAAGGTCGGCGGGACCGTCACCTTCTTCGTTGAGACCGAAGCATTGGCGGCAAGGTACATCGGGGTAACGCTGGGCGACGGCAAAGCGGTGAATGCGAAGATAGAATTTGTCGGCGAAGTAGGTCAGATAGCAACGAGTTACTGGTCATCCATTGATACCGCCACCAACATTCTCGGGCAAGTGGTATATGTGGAAGACGGAAGGAACTACGCACCCGTGCATCGGTATGAGGTTACGCTCACCGGTCTGTCCGCGTTCGAAGGTACCGTTGATATGATCGTGGATGTGGACGGAATGCAATCCACGTACACGGTGGATCTTCTGGTGGAAGATGAGGATACCAACTGGATCCTGATAGCCGCCGTTGCCGCTGCGGCGGTGATCGCCGTCATCGTAGGAGCGTTCGTGATCCGAAGACCGAAAGCATAAACAGGGGGCTACGCCCCCTTCTTTCTTCTTTTCTTTGAACGTATGAGCGGTTCCGCTAATCCATAGTTATTAATCCGGTCATGGAGATTGTGTCGCATGCAACGTTCCGAACCGATCCTCACGGACCCGGACGATATCAGGATATGGAACAAGATCGGCCGTATCGGCGGCAAGGAGAAGAAACGGAAGAAAGAAGGCGACAAACTATCCGTCCTTGCCGTTATAGACGATGCGCTCACCACCGCCAAACAATTACATTCCGCGGTGCTTGTCGCGATACTCGAAAAAGCTTCTCGGGAAGAGTTGAGCGATCTTGAGGACGTTGCCATCAAAGTACTCGATATGTGCAGACCGGGTGACATGTATCCGGTCATGGAAGCCGTCGACATTGTCGTTAAAGATGGTAATCTCGATGTTGTGAGCTCACTCATGAAACGGATGGTGAACGTTCCCGATACGGCGTTCAGGGAATACCTTAGAGGGATGGTCGCATCGAAATCGAAAGAGTACGGGATAGCGATGGAACATTTCATACGGTCCAACGCGATAGACCAGTCGTTCATCAGAACGTATGACGCGCTTGTATCCATGGATCCGAACAAAGGGTGGGATGTTCTCAGGAATGTGTCGTTGATAATGTCCGGAGAACCTAAGCGGGAGGTTCGTACGGATGACGCCGATCTCATAGAACTTCAGGAGATATACGACGGATGGTACAACGGGGATAGAGGGAATGCAAGGAGGCGATTGGAATCGTCATCCGGATTATCATCGGAGCATCTTGACTTCCTGCTGGCGGCGGCCAGGATAACCGGCGATGTCGGTGAATTCGATGCGTCACTGGAATTATACGATCGTATCTTACATGAATATCCGAGCATCGACAGCATCATCGTCGAGAAGGTGAACATACTTACCGCGATGGGAAAACGTAACGATGCGCTTGCGATCATCGAGACCTTTGATAAAGAGAGCGTGAACAACCGCAACATAATGGAAACGATGCTCAGAACGCTCGCATCCCGCGGTACGAAGAATGAGTTCACGTCGTATCAAAAGAAATTCCTTAAGAGTGAGCACGGCGACAAGGATGCTCATCTCTTCGTCTGCAGCCTCATGTCGAAGATCGGCATGAACGATGAATCCGACGTCATACTGAAGATGCTCGCATCCATGTTCCCTGAGGATCTTGAGGTCCTGTTGGCGTACGCCATGAATGAACTGCTCCTTGAGAGGTACACATCTGCGTTGAAGATCGCCGACAGGATCGTGAAACTATCGCCGAAGACGACCGACGGCTACAGGATAAGGGCGATGATCCATCTCAAGTACGGAAGGGTGAAGAATGCGCTGAGAGAGGGTCAGAAGGCACTCAGGTTCGATCCTGATGACGTTGCTTCGCTGACCGTCGTTAAAGATGTACGGATGAGGTCCGGCGAACATGATGACTCGCTTGAACTATGCAGGCGCATACTCATCCTGGATCCTTCGAACGCCGATGCGATGAGGGATATGGCATACTCTTTGGATATGCTGGGAAGGAGGCAGGAGTCGATCGAGGAGTACAGGAACGCATTGCAGGCGAAGAAGGATCCGAAGATGATGATATTCGTGCTTTCCTCATTGATAGAAGGCGACAGGGCGGCGGATGCCGCTTCCCTTGCAAAGGAATTGATATCCGGCTACGGCGACAACTGCGATATCCTTCAGCTGAAAGGTAACGCGGAATACGGGATCTCGGATTACGAGAGCGCCGCCGAATCGTATTCGAAAGCGTTGGACCTTTGCCCGCATAACGCGAGGCTTTGGCATTCCAAAGGCATGGCGGAGGAGATGGCCGGTCAGTATAAGAAAGCCGAAACATCATACGATCGTGCTGTCATAATGGACTTCAGCAACTCCGAGTTCTGGTTATCCAAGGCGATAGTCCAGGAGAAACGCGGAGATCTCCCCGGCGCCGTTCAATCGCTCAACCGCGTGATAACGGAATCACCGGACAATATATTCGCACTTGTGCGCAAGGCCAGGATATTCGTCTATGCGGGTAAGACCCGTGAGGCACTTTATTTCCTTGACCATGCGCTGAAGATCGATTGGAACAACGTGACGATACTTGATATGAAGAAGAACATCTGTAAACGCGAAGGGATGTTCGACGATGTTGCGGAAACGTGCAAAGCGATATTGAAGATAGATAAGAAGAACGTTCAGGCGATCATCGATCTTGCCGAGGTGTATCAAAAGACGGGAAAGCACGAAGATGCGCTGAAGGTCCTTAACGACGCGTCGTCCGGTATCGGAGAGATCGGACTGCAGATGATGAAGAAGAACTCCGCGAGGATCAACGGTAATACCGATCTTGAGATAGAGGCGTGCAGATCTATACTGAAGATAACGCCTGATGACCGTAACGCCAGGCTGGACCTCGCCGACGCACTGATACGCGGCGGTAATAACGGCGAAGCGATGGCCTTGTACGAAGATATGCAGGCGGAGGACCCGAAGGATGCCGAAGTGATCGTCCTGCGCGGTAAACTGAGATCCATCATGGGCGACGATGTCGGTTCCCTGGAACTTTATAATGAAGCTGTTCTGAAGGACCCGAACAACTGCGACACGCTTAACCAATTGGCGTATGCTCTGTTCGATTCCGGCGATTATAAGGAAGCGTTGAACATAATATCGAGATCGATAGATATCTCACCGGAAATTGCAGATGGCCATCTGCTGAGATCGGAGATATTCCTGGCGATGCGTGATACCGGTTCCGCGCTTGCGGCGCTCAGGGATGCGTTGGATCATGTGTCTGAGACGGGTGACATATACTTGCGGATAGCAGAGATACGCGAATCCGTCGGCGAATTGGACGATGCGCTTACATCATATGACCTTGCGATACGTCACGGACATGACGACAGTTCAACGTACTACAAGCGCGGCCGCATCCAGGAGAAGCTCGGTAACAGGGAAGCGGCCAAGAAGAGTTATTCCGTATCATGTCAACTCGACCAAGGTAACATCAAAGCGATGGAACGTATGATCTCGATCAGGCTCGAAGATAAGGAGTACGATGAAGCGAGAAAGGAACTTGACCGTGCGTTGAGAGCACATCCGTTCGATGCATTCCTGCTGCTCAGCAGAGCCAGACTCTATGTTGAAGAAGGAGAAAGAGAAAAAGCGATACCCATCTACCGGGCGCTGGCGAACCGTGACGACTGCGACCAGGAGGTCGCGAAAGAACTGGAGACGCTCGTCTCCGGTGCTGAGACAGTGAACATTCAGCGCGAAGTGCCTGCGGGCAGCACTCCGATCGATGCTTATTCGGCACGCAGTGCCGTGAAGGATGATATACAGGGTCTTGCGCTTTCGGTGCTCAAACGCGCATACATGACCGGGAAAGCGATAAGCGATGACAAGATGCTCAATGAGTTAAAGATATACGGAGAGAATAAAGAAAAAGTTCTCAATTATCTTTCGGACATAGAGGAATACGGCGATATCGACGTAAGATCGAAAGAATTCGAAAAGATGGAACGACTTTCGAAGAACGTCGTGATCGCGGAACAGCTTGATGACATTGATTCTAACCCGCTGGTCAGTATACCGACCGCGTTCGTTGCCTCAAGGGCGGAGACGATAGATGATGCGAAGAGACTGATCGCATATATTTACAAAGTGATGAACGATGGTTCGGAGCCTGTTGCCTTCTCGGAAGAGGTGCGCGAGGCGGTCGGGGAAGCGTCGGAGATGTCCGGTAATATAACCACATACGGCATCATGAGACAATTCAATGTCGGCGTTTATACGGCCCACACGATAAGCAAACTTTCCAAGATGGATAAGAAGGGAACGGATATGCACATTTGACGTTAATATGACGTCATCTCGGATTTCATGTACTCCCTGAGAAGGCAGGTCGCGTAATTCCCCTTCGGAAGGAAGAACCTTACGCTGTAACCGTCGTCCGTGAGACCGTGCTCGATGCCGTTCAAAGGACATACGATCTCACGCCTGCTGCCTTTGGAACAGCAGTACGGCAATCCGGGGACGATGAAGTTCTCGTTGGTCATCCCTTCATCTTCGATTATCTTCCGTTCTATGTCACCCATTTCACCGTCGGAGATCCTGCTTTCACTTCCGAACAATGATATCGTAAGGAACGCTTTTCCGGAGCGCAGTTGTCTTTCGACCAGGTCTGCGTTCTTCAATGTGACGATAACTGGCCTCTCGTGCAGAGGTACGCGATCCTTATCCAGCGGTATCACTACATCACCGGTCAATGGCCTGTCCAGCGGAATGCCCGACTCCATCCTTTTGCTTAACATCATATTGAACAGATACGATTGGTACGCGTGCGTGAACATCATCTGAAGGTTCGTCGGTAACTGGGATATAGCACCGATATCGTCATCAGGATGTTTGATAAGATGTTCGGCCATGATCTTCTCGAAGGACATCGTCTTCGGCATCATCTTTACGGCTTCACGGAGATCGGAACGGTCTGCCAGTAGTTTTCTCGATTCGGTGACATCCTGCGGTTCCTGATCCGAGATCTGCGATAAGTACGTGTCAACAGCCCCTCTTATGTTCCCTTGAACGATGTTCTTCCCTACGAGGTGAGTTATCGGTCTTGAGGCTCCGAACCTCTGCACCCCGAAATAATTCGGGAATCCTCCCAGTGTTCTGATGTCCGATGATACGGAATCGATCATCGCAGGTATATTCGCCTGTGCGTCGCACCCTCTTACGGTTATCTCAAAATCGTTACCGATCAGATCACCTATCTGAATACCGCGCCTGGACCGGTATGCGTTGCATATAGTGATATCTTTCAGATCCACCTTCGATAATGATCCCGTGGGTGCTTCGAACGACATCAGTTGCGTCGTGACGGCACGCTTATCCTTCGTACCTGCGAAACCTATCCTTTCCCTTGAAATGCCCATCGACCTGGACATCATGCGGACGAGACGATTGGTCTCCCAATTCCTGCTTGTTATCTCCGCTATGACAAAACGTCCGTCGTCGGAAACTTCCGGATGTTTGGACACTTCGCGGACCACAAAATCTTCAGGTTTCGATTTTATCTTACCGCCGGTACCGTCGGCGCCGCTCAAGTAGAAACGCATCCCTATGTCAGCTTCGGCGGTTTCGCATCTGCGGTACATGTCACTTGCCGATCTTCAGTTTCGTGTAATAATCGGATATCGCGGAGGCGGCTTTTTTTATAGCATCTACCGGTGTGCCCTTTTTCGTCGATACGATAAGGATCGGATCCTCGAGTTCGGGGTGTTTGTCCACAAATCTTACCAACGAAACGTTAGAATCGTCCGAGAGTTTGTTAAGAAGCGGCGTTATGAGGGTCATGTTCGCATCCGTGATGCGGATGGTGACCGAATCATCTGTTCTTTCGACTAGATGGAGCTCCATATTCCCTCGAATGGTATGTTTATCTTAAACCTTTCGCAACTTAGACTAACGGTTGCGCTGCATCTCATACATCTCGATGGCCTCTTCGACGCTCGTTGATTCTTCCGCTCCCTTGTCGTTCCTTACGCGCCCGGTGAATCTCGGGAATCTGAGACCGAGACCGGCGTCCTCTTTGAACACACCTTCCGCGGCCGTATGTATCGGACTTACGCTCAATTCCGCGCCCGTTACCTCCAGGACCACGGACGGATGGAACCATACGTCCGGGATCATCTTGGAATTCACGTTATTCGGCCTCTGTTCGCTCTTGTACTTGTTCAGAAGTTCCGGCATTGAATCGAGGAAAGCATCGTCGAATCCCGTTCCGAGTTTGCATATCGTCACATACGTTTGTAATTCGCGATCGTATGACGCCATGAGCAGTGCTCCGTACTTGCCTTTGCGTTTTCCCATGCCGTAGAATGCTCCCACAACGGCCAGATCGAACGTGTCCGTCAGATCGGATCGGTAATCCTTCTTGTACTTTATCCAAAGGAATCCTCTGGACCCCGCTCTGTACACGGATGAATCGGAAACGGATTTCGCCATTATGCCTTCACATCCCGCTGATAATGCGTCGTTGAAGAACTCGTTAGCTTCCTCCGTTGATGATATCAACCGCATATTGGACATCGTTATGTTCTCTGAATCTCTGAATAAGGAGGCCAACGTTTCGCGCCTCCTCACATACGGATCGAGAGTTGTATCAACACCATCCGATAGTAACAGATCGAAAAGGAATATCCTTACCGGATAGTCTTTCACGGCATCCTCCATACCGTGTTTGCGGCGTCTGTGCGTCACCTCTTGGAAGGGTAACATCTTTCCGTTCTTCACGTCAACGGATACGCACTCCCCTTCAACGATCGCTTCCTTTCCTTTGAACGCTTCCTTCAACGCTTTTGCTATGTCCGGGAAATTCGTTGTCAGATCCTCTAATCTGCGAGAATAGAGTTTCACTCCCTCTTCGCTGATATGCGCCTGCACCCTTATCCCGTCGTACTTGTATTCCATGGCGCACTTCCCTTCCATCCGTTCCATTATCCCTTCAAGAGATGGTAAACGTTCGGCGAGCATCACTTTCAGTGGGTTTCCGACCTTCACGTGAACGTTGCGTATCGCTTCCATGCCTCCGGATGCAAGCGTCTCGGCAACGAGGCCCATATCGCATGTGACATTGAACGCCCTTTCGATCTCCGGGCGATCCGTCTTGTCGGCGAACGATGATGACAGTGCGTCCAATATCGTCATGGATCCGGCGCCCACTCTCATCCTTCCCGTGACTATGCGGCACAGATATCGCGCTTCAACGGGCCCCGAATCATGCAGCAGATTAGCGAGTAACTTCATCTTGCGTTCCTGTGAATCCTTGCCCTCCGACCCTTCTATCTGCAGCAGACCTTTCATCACTCTTTCGACTGTTAACGGTGATGAGAATAATGCGGTCTGCTTCTTATCTTTCATAAGCAGTTCCGCCACTGTTCCCGGGTCTCCTTCCTTCACCCATAGTTTTTCGACCTCGGCATCACTGAACCCGGATGTCAGTGATATCGCTCTCAGAACGAGCTTATCTGACATACCTAATTTCTGCGGGAAGAAGTCCGGATGAAGTTTTCCTTGCGACAGATGGACTACATCCTTCAGCGCCGACGGATCCAGCGTCTTGAAAAGTTCCGACAGTATCGCCGTCATCTCAAGACGGCTTCCGGTGCCTTCCACCTTATCGAAAACAGAGGCAATGTCGGAGTATAACATACGCGTACATGCAAGTCAATGTTTAACAATTTTCGTACAATCGATCTGAAGAAGAAAATGTGTTGCCGGGCCGAAGCCCGGCGTGAAATGGTTTTGCCTACGCGATGAAGAGCACCGCCGTCACCAAGCATATGGTGGCCAGCAGCTTCACGAGCACGTGGATCGACGGTCCTGCGGTGTCCTTGAACGGGTCACCGATGGTATCACCGACGACCGCCGCAGCGTGTGTCGGCGATCCCTTACCGCCGTAGTTGCCCTCTTCGATGTACTTCTTCGCGTTGTCCCATGCGCCTCCTCCGTTGTTGAGGAAGTTCGCCATCAGTATACCGACAATGGTACCTACCATTATCAACGCACCGACAGCCGACGGGGCGACCTCTTGGAACTGCAACGGCCCGAACCTGTACAGCAGACCGAATGACACCGGAATGACTATCGGTAAGAGTGCGGGAAGCACCATCGCCTTCAGCGCACCGCGCGTTGCTATATCAACACACTGCGCGTAATCGGGGTCCGATGTCCCTTCCATTATTCCGGGATCAGCTTTGAACTGTCTCCTGACCTCCTCGATCATTGCGCCCGCCGCTGTTCCGACCGCCCTTATTGCAAGGGAGGCGAAGAAGAACACCAGCATTCCACCGACCAACGCACCGACGAATATCAGTGGGTTACCGATGTTGACATAGAATGCCTCGGAAAGTGAGACGCCTTGTGCATGCGCGACGATCTCGAAGTATGCCGCGAACAACAGGAACGCCGCAAGTGCGGCGGAACCCATCGCGTAACCCTTCGTCAACGCCTTGGTGGTGTTGCCTGCTGAGTCAAGTCTGTCCGTCCTGTCGCGCACTTCCTTCGGCTGGTTGCTCATCTCTGCGATACCGCCTGCATTGTCCGTTATCGGACCGAAGGTATCTTCGGCAAGAATGAACGCGGACGATGCTAACATCGCTATGGTACCTACCGCGGTACCGTATATACCGAAGACGAACGGGTCTCCGCCCATTGCATCCCCTGCGAACCATCCGAGGGTGAATGTACCGATTATCGCCACAGCTATGGATAAGACCGGCATGACCGTCGTTTCCATACCCATGGATATACCGGTTATGACGTTCGTTGC
>Ga0123353_10008782_pt1 | contig 13845 bp, 6 predicted proteins | sample TergutLab28metaG_3_FD_92763 | JGI IMG/M metagenome (GOLD analysis project Ga0123353, IMG submission 92763) | Labiotermes labralis P3 segment gut microbial communities from Petit-Saut dam, French Guiana - Lab288 P3 | ecosystem: Host-associated > Arthropoda: Insects > Digestive system > Gut ... | reverse complement strand
GGGGAGGTTGAGTGTGTTGTTGTGGGGGGGGGGGGGGGGGGGGGGGGAAGTGCAACTATCTGCAAACTCTCAAAGATTAAGACTCAGAAACCAAGTTTGTGCTGAAGAACAAGTTAATTTTTCTTGGTTCTAACTTGAGCATAAAAGAGATGGCACAGCAGGTCAGTAGTGACTTGCCCATGGGATGGACAACCAAGGAATCATTGTTTTCAATTCCCAGCATAGGAAAGGGACTTTCCTCCAAAGTGTTCAGACCAGTTCTGGGGCCCACCCCAATTTCCTGTTCAATTTGTCCCAGACAATCTTTCCACAGCGGTAAAGCATCCAGACTGTGATGTTAAGAATAAGTGGAATAATACCTCTGCTCCCCCATGTGAATTCACTGTGTGCACAGGGACAATTTTTACTTTCACATGCCTAATATCTCTGTCTGTACTTTAAATACAACATGTTTTATTCAGGTAATAAATCACAATTTTTATAGAAACTATTTCAATGTAATTTCAGTGCTGGTAGGATTCGTAACTGTAACCAATAAGTGTGATAAGATGTATAACTGTACCTATGTTCCCAGAAAAACAAATTATTCCGGTCATATATTCTAATCAAATTTGTACTCATAATTAAACTGACTGGCACAAAAGTCACTTGAAACTAAGATACAACACACTGAACACTGAGTGTCAAGTGAATTTTGTGCCAGCCTGTATCTATTCTTGCAAGAAATACATCAAATTGTACTTAGTTCATGTAAGTTGGTGCAGCAGCAGATACGAAATTGTTTAAGGCATTCAAAATCTGTTAACAAGAGTGGGGAAAATAATTACACTTTAAATGAGCAAGATATACAAATAACAAAGACCAAAGTTTTGCCAGGTACTGGAGAATATCAAGATGTGTGAAAATGATGAGAAACTGAAGAGGAAAGACTGGAGAACATCAGGATGTGAGGAAGTGTCAAGAAACTGAAGAGGAAAGAACGTGGCTGAGAGAATGCAGATTTTTTATCTACAAATACATACAAAAAGGAAATGATGCTGAGGAGAGAGAGTATGAGGAGGGGATGACCAGCATGTGGTGGTGGTGGTGGTAGTAGTAGTAGTGGTGGTGGTGGTGGTGGTGGTGGTGGTGGTGGTAATAGTAGTAGTGGTGGTGGTGGCAGTAGTAGTGGTAGTAGTAGTAGTAATGTCAAGGTAAAAAGAATGCACGAAAGCAGAAGATACTTTTCATGCACTGTCTCACACAACAAGCAATTAAAAACACAAGAAACGTGAAATATTTACAGCATATAAACATTCTGCACATACTGTGGAAATTTGTAGTGCGTGCCTAAAGAATCATGACACAAAAGGTTTTGTAGTGCACATTTCATTTTCTTTTATACATCTTGCTATTTAAGAACGTATTAGCTTTTATATGCTTTTTCATACCATTTCTTCATATATAAGTTGACATATTCTGTAACAGACCTTTCCTGCATTAAATTTGCAAGTCTGTACAGGTCAAGTTTGCTGCAAAAGGACACATAGCACATACAACATTTTCTGAGCTTTATGATAAACAATGGATTGTTTACAATATTGTTTTCTGGCTAGGTATAATTTCAAAGGAACATTCTGCCTCTATCTTCAGTATCCTTACCATGGAGGCGGTGTGCCCATGCAAAAAGCTGGTATCCTCCTACCAGAACACATACCACAAACTCAAAGATAATAATATTAATTGTTAAAACCATGAAAACCTCACATCTCATACTAGATCACAACCATATTATCTAGTAAATTCCGAAGTAATGAAGTCAAGGTGTAACCTGTATGAGTATAAGAAACGTATCCCACAGATGCAGGCACAACAGTGCTCAAACCACTGACCTCTCAGCCTAATACTGTATTTACCTCCAACCCCGACCTGTAACAACCAACTTGACACATTTGTCAATGACTAAGATTATCACATGATTATCACTACCAAAACTGTGTGATCTTAATGCCTACATGACTGTAGGTAAAGGTAGGGAAGTGAACTAGAGGGGGAATTGTAATAGCTCAAGAAATAATATGGAGAGGCCCAATTCACGTGATGTCTGTCACCTCAATATAGACTGGCATCAGCCAATCACAAGATATCTGCTACTGTGACAAAAACTTGGAGAAATGCTGAAAGATGTAAAAGATATCCACATCAAAAGCACAATTCAAACCAGGAAAGCCTACATGTAGATGACGATACACGCACTCTCCAGTATAGTTGCTGGTATACACCCTCTGGCCACGTTACAGAAATATCTGCCATAGACACTCAAAAGATTTAAATACTCGTGTCTCTGTAACCATGTGGTCATCACCACATGCTATCCCACATTTAACAAACCATTATTCAGACGTACATTTCAACCCCAATGTCAGGTTTCTCTGGGAAGCAGTGGATATGAATGCTCAAATGAGGAATACCTTAAACAGAGGAAATTTAACACTGTGATTACTGGCATGGGATCACTGTAACTGAAGAGTACGTGAGGGACAACAGACTGGGGTTTCTACCACGTGCTACATACCCTCCGGCCAAGCCTTGTCAAGAGGCCTTCATTGTCGAGAGCACTCAAGGAATGTAACTGCTCCAGTGCCATAATAAGACTCTCTACAGGAGGAGCATCCATGAAATCAAAATGAAGCAGATCATTAATGCCCATTGTTTTGAGCTGAAGAACAGTAGTGGCCAAGTTAGTGCGCTGGATTTCAGGTACTGGTGTAGGTAGCATTTCATCTCTGTAGGCACGCTCAGTGTAGAGACGGTAGCATTTTCCTGGTCCTGTGCGTCCTGCACGACCTGCACGTTGCTTTGCTTGAGCCTGTAATAAACCATTGGTACATAAGTAGTTTAATTGTCAAGGTTTAGAGTCATCGGGCAGACAGATTTATGCACAACTGTAACAAATATGTACCATTACACTTCATATGTTCTACTCAGAACTCCTGCACTGATACAGTGCAAACATAACAAAATACATGCACCAACCCTTTCTGACTCAGTGTGATATGTCTGACTTGGCAGCATCGGCTTTTACATGTCTGTAACTATAGAACCTGCATCAACTCCACCACTAATTTCATTCAGTTCCTAAGGTTTCAATTTAATTTTAAATCTTCGTTAATCCGCAGTATTCACCTGAATGTAAAATGAACTTGCATCCCCCTTTATTGTCTTCAATTTTCAGGAGAATACCCATACAGAACTACTATTCACTTAGTGTGTAATTACAAGGCAACACACAAAACCACCTGCCCCCTCCCACCCAACCCCCCAAATTCCAAAGATGAATTAAGAAAAAAGTTCTTGTCTTATATTTGGGTAAAGAAGGTAATCTAATTCCAGTTTTAACAATGACAGAAGAAGGTTTGTATTTATTCTCAGTAAAGAACATAAACTGTAGATGTTCAAGAACAAACTGCAGTGGAAAACACCTGAACTCAAGAGATGGATTAAATCAGAAACAGAAGATATTAAATGATAAAGGAATTTAATGTCAACATTTAATAAATCAAGCTATAAAATACACTATACCTATAGAAAAGCCACAGAGACAGTATATTTTGTTGGTTGATTCATTAAATGTTTGAATTATACATACACAGAAATATGTAACATTATAAGAATGAATTGAATGATTTACACACTTCATTTGGTACTGTTTACACAGTAAAACTAAAGCTGCTGAAGGCTTTTATGACAGACTGGATGTGGGACTTGGGAGGGAGAAAACGTCAAAAGTGACCGCCTGATGACGCAAAATGAAAGGCAATACTGTTCAAATGGACATACAGAAACAAATTGCAGTGATATGACTTGCACTATAAATCAGCCAAAGAGCAAGATCTGATAAGAATGACACTAAGCATTCACTCCATTACCAGGCCATTAATTAGTAATAAAAGTCTGATTAAATTATAAAACAATGTGATCTGTCTTGAAAAGAAAATGTCATTCATGTACGTACAATACAAGTAACTCTGGTGTGTACATGGCATCTGACCATGTTGGGACCATATACATCTTATCCTGAATAAGGCACCATACTAAGTGGGTCTCTTTTCACTAAGGCATAGAATATCCACAGGTTGCAAACAGAGGAGACAGCCTCCAAGTATGGTTCAAATAAAAGATGGGTACTGTACCATACTCTGAGCAAATTCAACAAATTATTTAAGTTAAATGACATGTCTCAACAAAACATCCAATCAAGTTTGTGTGGGTAAAGACATGTCAAATAAATTTAGTATTAACCCTTTCGTGCCGGAATTAACCCCCCCCCCGGTCCACTTTAATATCCGTTCGGTCATTTAAAGGGCTCACTGCATGACATATATATATATATGTTGTTCGGCGCCAAAGGGTTAAGAATGGTCTCCAGAAGAACACAGGTTATAGCTTTTAAACAGTTCATTTTTAACCTTGCACTGGGATCAATTTTATCAAACTCATACCAATACAGTACACTTAAACATACTATGATCATGTAAGTTTTCATTAGATTGAGGATGTTTGAAAATGTGACTTGAAGAAGGACAGCTGGACCCAGAGGGGAGGAAGCAAAAGGCTGAGAAAATGGTACAATGATGAGTTGCATGATTTGCAGACTACATCAAATAATATTTGGGTGTGCAAACCAATGGTGAGGACAGGACATGTAGCATGCAAAGGAAGGGTGAGAAATGCATATGAAACTTTGGTCACAAAACCTGCAGGAAAGAGATCACTTGGAAGATACACACTCTGATGAAAGAAGAATATGAAAACCAATGTAAAAAATAATAGGGTGGGAGTGTGTCAGCTGGATGCATCTGGCTCTGTGGAGTGCTTGTGTAAACAACCACTGGGTTCTCCCAAACACGTGTGAATTTGTACCGGACTGCATGCTGTAACACATCAGTACCTTCGTTGTTTTACGTAGGTACTGTACTTACCAGGAATAAGGAAGTTAAGGATATCAAAGAATAACAAATAATAATAATAACACGAGGTGCACAAAATAGGAGATGCAGGATTTCAGGTTCTGTCAGGGGTGTTGATGAAAAATCAAGTCTTCTGAGAGATGTAACAATTACCTGCGAAATAGGGGTCACAACCAGAGAATCCATGCCAGTTTTCGAGTTGTAGACTTTCTGCTTTACAAAGCCTGGATCCACAACGTAATATATCCCATCAATAGTGAGTGATGTCTCTGCAATATTTGTTGCTATCACTACCTAAACAACACACAAAAAAAATTAAAAATGGCACATTTCCACACAGATTAAGACAGTAAAATAAGATCTATTGATGAGTGTTTTGGTCTTGTAACTGCACATCACTACTCTGATTTCTTATAAAAGTCATTACATTTTTATTAAACTAACTAGAAACATACAGTAACATTTACACACACCATACACATGCACACTGAAACGTGTAGCAAATTAATGCTGGTGATAATACAGAACACTAACTTTGGTGTGATATGCTTTTATTTGAAAACCACAACATGAAGTTTATTAAATGATGAAACTTCACTCCCCACATGGTACAGCAATGTTGTAACAACTACACTGTATTGAAACCAACATACCTTACGTGAACCAGGTGGAGCTGGTTCAAAAATTCTAGTCTGCATTTCACTGGGAAGAGCTGAATATACAGGTAGAATAATCAGCTCGGGCACATCTGGACCCAACGATTTCATCCGCTCGTACAGAATTTCACACGCCGTATCAATTTCCTCTTGACCCGTCAAAAACAGCAAGATGTCTCCTGTATATAAAGTGCTTAGTGTTTATTACCCAGGAACAGTGGTGTTAAACCACCCACTTCTACAGGGCTGGCAACCACATTTTAATCTGCAAGTAACGGTACAAGTACTGGAAAGACAGAACACTCTGCCACATGCACTACATATTTGTACTGACACAATACTGTGATGCACAGTTGTTCTGGGTTAATAGCAAAGAATGCAGCCTCTAACTACAACACACACAAACCCACAGGAACAAGTAACAATATGTTATGTAACACACACAGATTCTTCAACTAGCAGATGCCAACATCATAATACTTTGTCTCCTTGTCCCCTTACAAAGAAACTTAAATCTAAAATATCATATTTACTATCTCATAAGACATTACAAGTGATAAGACACACCCTGTAATTAATAAGGTATTTTTGCAGATTTAATACCTTCCATGTATCCAGTGTTAATATGCCAAATGATTCTGGTAAAAAATTTCCGTTACAAAAATCTTATGATGTGGGAAACATGGCATATTTATCTTAAGTATATTTGTGATTTTGTACAAGTGTGAACCCTGGTTTCTCACTGCAGGAAGAAGAAACTTTTAGAGTTTTTGACAGAATAAAGTACAGTCTCATCTGAACTCAGCAGCTTCACAGTCTCCACCTCCTTTAACCAAACATGGCCAATGATCATTCTTTATTCACCCTTCAGGCAACATCCATCACTGCAATTACATGAATCTGGAATTAAAATTTGCAAGCTCTGTGAATATACTTCTGGATAGCTGCGGTGCCGTCTCGTATACACACACACAAGGACACAAATTCGATCAACACATCACACCTTACACTATAGACTCAGCTGTGAAATTAGTTGAGCCTCTTCTTAGTAAAGCATATACAGTCTGATTGGACAATTAATACAGTAGCCAAACACCTGCACACCTTCTAAAAAGATGAAACAAAGAATGTGTATGGACCATCAGGCTCAACAGAAAATAAGAAACTTTTAGACATAAAGGCCAAGAAACTCAAGAATGGAGAAAGACAATGCCAACAGTCACACAATGTACCAGTATCAAACTGTGTGACAAGAAAACTGTCACTACAATGTCCATCTACTGTAGTGATAAAAAGGCAGCTGTCAGTGTTTTTTAAAGTATGTTATTTAATGATGTGGTCAACTGCTAAGATTACATAGCATCCGTGACAGATGAAGGAAGGAGTACGAAGTATTGGCACAATATTGCTGACGGGGGAAAGCTGAAGTGCTCAAAAAAACCTGTCCCAGGAGCCACTTTGTCCACCACACATCCAACACAGACTGGCCTAGTTAGGCAGCAAGTGTAACAAAGAAGGACGAATAGAAGGCAGACAGAATATCATATTTTACAACTGTACTGTACAGTGAGAAAAAATATGTTGAAATGGTATCATTATTGTTCCATGTTAACTGCCATTAAAGTGCAAAGGAACATTTGTGAAACCTGTGGAATACTCATCCTTGAGGGTTAGTTTTCAAAATAAGGTAAAAGTGGATGACACACAGGTCAACCTGGGAAGCACCTATCAGGCATGACACCTAGATTCACAGGAGGTTACGTCCTGAGAAATGGGCAGATGACAGGCAGAAACAAAGATTCACACAAGACATGGTGTGTATGTTTCAAACAAGCTACAATGGAGACTATGCGCAGGTTTGAAACTCACCATACTAAACTTAACTACTAAGGTAATGAATAACCATGCATTACTTTTATGCACACCATTAAATTCTGCATGCACTCATAACTATTTCCTAAAAATTTCAAATTAATTCATTCGATTATTCAAATATTAATGACTCAGTGTATTGTGGGGTTTGTGAAGTGTCATGAACTCCTTCATTTTGGCCAGCATTTAAATCCTCAGCAATAACAAAGGTCACAAAACAAATTTTCTATGGCTCATTGGACTTTGTTGTTACACTGCAATATGACTATAAAGACATCAATCAATGCCTTCAAATGTTACGCAATAACTTCCCTAAAGATGTATCGTATAGCTGTGGCCTACTTTACCAACAGTTTCCAATGATTTAAATACTCAGTATAGGCAAGCAATAAATTGGCATGCAGTGAAAAGACAAAGAAGTGGCTGAAAGAAGAAAACTGGGGAGCCCAGGCAAGGAGATGGGCCAAACAGCTATAAGAAGGAGGAGGATAGGTATGTAATATACTGCGCTGTAACACTGCATAAATGCAAACAGGTCATTCATGTAAACAATACACACTTTATTAAGACATAACTTCCTGCAGATTATTCCAGGCAAATGGCTTCATCCAGCCTCAAACAGTATTGAATTCATGTTTGTACAATATCCATAATGTGAGTCAGAGGGTCTGGTAAAATGGCTACCCTTCTCCTATGCATGCATTATCATCTTCCTGTATGTGAGCAGGTATGTTCAAAAAACTTTGCTTTTCTAATAGTCCAAAGAAAAATGATACAAGGACTCAGAAATGGGAATCTTGGTGGCCTAGCTATGTCATCATACTGTGAGACCAAATATCCATAAAACAATGTACATACTGCAATCAGTGATGCTGTGCGTGCTGTTGGAACCAATTTCACAACAGTATAAGTCACTGATCATGATTGTGTACATGTATCATTCATATCACCTCATAACCATAACTGTCCTTTACAAGAAATGACAAGGCCCAACAATGGACATGCAACTTCTGCTCCAAAATATAATTTTTCTATTACACATTAGTCAGTAACACATTTGGTGTTGATTTTAATCTGGCCAATATCTAATGTTTTACTTGTTAACACTGTCTGACAAATGGTAATGAGATTCACTCAAAAACGACACATTCAGAAAATTCTGATTACCGTTCAGAATGTCCAAAAACTGCTCACAAAAATTTTGTCTTCTTATGATGTATTCAACATTTGAAAACTGAAAATCTGAATTTTAATGGATGAAAGTTTGGGTCTTTGCGCAATATTCCAGCACTATCATATGACAATGGGCATAACACTGTGGGCTGACAACTGCAGTTCCCACAGGTTCTGTTGTTCTGAAAACATTGCTCCACTCTTGAAATGCTGCTGACTATTCACTGTACATTCATTAACACAGTCACAGCTCCATAAGAAGCACATAATGTATCCAACACAACTACTCCATGATCACTAATCTGCATGCAGTGCCAGGCATGCAATTACCTCAGCATCATGAAATATATAACCAGGGAAAAAAGGTAATCAAAGTAACACACACAAATGCAAATATATTTGGCCACACCCAGGACATAAATGAGAATACCTGGAGGTTCACGTAGATGAATCTGCATGACTGTAATAAGTGATGCATCAAGATAATCTGTCTCAGGTTCCTTCGTATAAAGAACTTCGACTGGGAATGTACGTCCTGGGATCGTGAAGATCGGAGCTTCAAAAAAATACTGTGAGAACTTTACTGCATCTAATGTCGCTGATGTCACAATCAGTTTCAACTCAGGTCGCTTTCTGACAGCTTGTTTCAACAAACCTGCAAATAATGCAAGAAATCAGTACAGGTTGTCAAAGTAAGGTAAAGCTATCAATGTGCACACCACAAAGGGGGTTGTAAGTACAGCACAACAAACCACTATACACACAGACTGACAGCAACACCTTTTGTCACTCAAATGATCACATTGGCCCAAAGCAAAAGACTGCTTACAGCCTACTCAGCATAATAACAGATCTTTTTCAAACAGGTGTCACTTAACTGTCAAAAAACCTTCGAACATCACAATAACAAATTCGGGAATCACATTTCATACTGACTTTCAACTCTGAAAGAATGTCTGTCTTCACAATGGAATAATAATGACCACCAAAAGCACTGGCAGCACATTTCTTTAGTGTGTGCACCCAGAAAATAATGTTTTCCATTTTCTTAAAGTGAACATTTATTGAACACTTAAATGTGAAGGGCATTACTTTTAAACGAATTATAGAAGCTGAAACTTAACTAAACTTTTAAATTAATGACTAAACTGTACTTACAAATGCAAACTTAAAAAATGTTACACAAAAAACCACATTTTTGCTGGTTCTAAGGCACTAGTGCGTGTCTGGGCACAGTCAGCACTTTCTGTACACAAACTGACACTTGTGATTGTTGCTATCCTCATGGCAGTGCGGACAGCATTAAGAACAAAATCTTCGGGGATGTGACACCATGTACTTTGGTACCAGCAACTTGCTTGTATATATTCAGGACAGCCTTTACACCACATTCACAGACAACATCATACATTTGGCATGTTCTTTCTGAGTACAGGCTTAATTGGTCAACAAAATGAGATCTGCATTCTTCTGGGTTATTACATGGCATAATGTGGTAATTCCCATGTAATATCTCAGAACAGTTCAGATCTCATCTACTTTGTGGCAGAAGCCTGAAATCGTGCATAATCAATAAATTAATTCTTTGGATGAAATAGTGCCAAGTTCCTAGGTACTACAGTCAATAGTGGGCCTTTTGTACTAGCCATGGATGACAGCTCAACGAATATGATGCATTGGAGGAATGATGACTGACAAGGGAGAACAAAAGCAACCAGAGAAAAACCTGTCCCACTGCCTATCTAGCCACCACAAATCCACAAGAATTGACATGGGAGTGAACCTGGGCCTCCACCATGACAAGCCCACAACTAACTACCTGAGCAATAGCAAGCAAACATACGGCTTAAATTGGTACCTGGAAAGTCAGCAGTATGTGAATCAAAACACAGAACTATGCTCTGTACAAACACTTACCAAACAAAACATCTGTATGTATTGTCCTCTCATGAGCTTCGTCCAACATGATAACTGAATAACACTTCAGGTCAAGGTCTACCAGGCACTCACGCAGTAACATACCATCTGTCATGTACCTTAGAAAACAAAGCAGACGTTCACAAATTGCAAGGAATACACCACAAGAATAAGTACAATTTAAAAAAAATATATCAATTCATAACACACTGAGAAACCCCTTAAGGTCCAGTGGTTACTATATATTATCTGCACCACCAGGTTTAACATTAAAAAATCCTACATTCTGCCCTCAGAGCATATATGTGTTTTGTGGGGATTTTCAACAAACAGTGATTATTTACCTCAGCTACATTCAATGAATATAAAAGACAGACACTTAAACAAGAGATGTAAGCCATATCCAAGCTGAAATTTCTGGAAAGCAGTTAAAATACAACAAGACATAACATTTTTAAAGAAACTGGAATTCCAAAGCTTTAAAAAGTTACAAGAGAAGCCAACTGCAATGTTGTAGATTATGCACAAAATAGTGGCTAAACGCAGATACCAAGCAGGATGTCAGAACTAAATTTTAAAGAAAGCAGATGTAAGGGACAATGCAGAACTCGGTGCTTCAGACTTGTACTGAAAAACATCAAGAAAAGAAATGGCAAGAAATTCGAAATGAATGTTTGTGGGCAGTTAGAAGATAAAAGATATTACCTCACTCATACAGAATGCAAATGATGCAAGAGGATGAACAATCCAAGAATGTACATGTGTAGCATGTAGAGGACTACAGATCTGGTATGAATTTAAATTCAGACATAATAATAAATTGTGTGGACTGTTGTATTAAGTACGCTATTAAGCACATAGAGCAGCTTATAAAGAATTTAAGAAATCAGAAAGCAATAATTATAAAAAGCTCAAAATTTTTTCACCAGTGTTATAAACATTATGCTTGAAATTGTGTGGGTAATTTTTGTTTTGTTATAATCAATCTTAAGCAGACATTTCAAATAATTTATTAGGAAGACTACAATATTTATAAGGTGTATAGAGGGCTTTGTAGTGGAAATGTTATGGAAAGAGAATAGTTTGAAGACTTGCGCAAAGCTGGGAGGATAATACTATACACAGATTTATAAGAAATAGGTTGGGGGAATGGAATGGATTAATCTGAATCAGGATAAGGACAAGTGACAGGCTCTGGTGAACAAGGTACTGAATCGTCGGGCTCCATAAAATGTAGGCAATGTCCCAACTAGCTAAGAAACTTATTAGTTTCTCAAAAAGGACTTCACTCCATGGAGGTAATTAATGAAAGCAACTTGTGTAACACGGTATACTTCAGACCAGCTGCCACTATCACCTGCTCTGCTACTGGTGATCAATCCATCAACCAACAGTGTTAACAATCTGACATTTTACTAAACTTCCATGATGGTTAAGTGGTCAAAGCACCTTTATTTAGTGCAGAGGTCTAGAGCATTACCTCCACGTCCTGATATGCCACCACATCGTGGTGACATCAGCAGCAGCTCTACCATCACCTTACTAACCTTCCCCACAAGTTCATTTCCCAATAATAGCCACTAAAACATCAAGTCAGAACTCAGGACCAGGCAATTCAAGCCCTACAATCAAAACCCAACCAAGAAGTAAATTTGTTTTATAATATCACAATGAAACTAACTATTACAGTGATAAACTGGGGTCAAACTGGTGGAGGAGATGGGTCAGTTTCTACCCTACAGTGTCCACACCAGCCCTGATGCTGAGCCATCTTTGTATCATAGGCATACTGGTGGTGCTTTCCCCACCAGTGAAGTGGTCAGAAAATGAAGATGGTAACAAATGTCCAACCAGTTCCAAAGTTAAGGAAGCAAAAAGCCACACACCCCCACTGTATCTTCATGACACGATTCTTCATCATACACACACACAGAGAACTTCACTTTTAACATATGTCAACACTTTCACAATTTTTATCTTTAAAACTAATGAAATTTCCACATGTGAACACATTTTAAAATAAATATACATTATAAAAATTGAGGTTTACTTTAGAGTGAAGATTCACACTATTGTCTTCTGAGATATAATTCCATGTATACTAGTACATAATTACCAGTATTTCAGAGCAACATACTACCTCCATCTTCAGTGTAAATGTGATAGCATGTTCCTCGAAAACAGTATCAAACTACCACACCACATGTGTCTCAAACCAGGAGACCACAATATGAAATAGAAACTGTCTTAAAATGTACCTTCTTCAGCTCAGTGATTATTTATGTATTAAAAGGTACAGCAGTCCTTTACAGGCCTGGAGTGGCCCAGAGGGTTACAGGAAGTTAAAGTTCCCAGATTTCATGACAACAGCACAGGATGGTGGCAAGGTTGTCAGCCTTATGCACCGGCCGCCTTTATCCCCAGGAAATGCTCCTGGTACTCATTTCTGTTAGAGGCTGAGTCGACCCCAGGGCCATAGTGCAATCAAAAGGATTTTATGTCAATGAAAAATTCCAATGACACCAGCTGGGATCGAACCAGCAACCTTCCAATTTGTAGCGCAGCACCTTAATCACTGTGCCACCGTGACCCACAATTATTTATGTATTGACGGTCCATATAATACCGGCAATTTTACTAGATGAACAAATATCAGTTTCTGATGAGGGACTCTGCTCCAGTTAGCTACTTAGCCAGTTAGTCAAAATTAAGATACAGATAAAGTTAGCCCTGTGGAAGCCATGAGTGTAGGTGTAGCTTCACTCATTAACCATGCCACTAGATGGAAGTGTGTGGTCAGTTTCAAGTACAGTGGCCTGGGGAAAAGAGTCAACACTGATCACTGAACAGAAGGCTGGATGGGTCCGGGCGCTGGCCTGGACACTTTGGAAAGATAAACCGCTTGCTCCTGCTTGGAACTGAAACGTATGAGGGAAAGTTAAATGAAAACATTAAAAGTGCGATAAAAATTTGAAACACAGCTCGATTGTCTTGTAAGTTGACAACAATGATATTGATGATTTGAAGAGTGGCTGACAGGTGGCAGTACGATGCAGGAATGCAACACGACGGCACAGAAGTAGTGTAAAACGGTGGCCTCCTTGCAACATGCACCAAAGAAGAACAGCATTCTGTCATACATTTTTTAAGCAGTGAAGGGGTGAAACCCATCGAAATTCATTGATGAATGAAAGTTGAGTATGGTAATGCATGTCTGTCACTACAGCAAGTGTATGAGTGGACTAGGGAGTTCATGAATGGTATTAGTTCTGTAGCAG
>Ga0123353_10008781_pt1 | contig 13846 bp, 8 predicted proteins | sample TergutLab28metaG_3_FD_92763 | JGI IMG/M metagenome (GOLD analysis project Ga0123353, IMG submission 92763) | Labiotermes labralis P3 segment gut microbial communities from Petit-Saut dam, French Guiana - Lab288 P3 | ecosystem: Host-associated > Arthropoda: Insects > Digestive system > Gut ... | reverse complement strand
CGCCCATTTCAGTAACGGCGGACGACGGTTTCGGGACAAGTTTCACCGCGGGCGACCTGATGTACGGCGTGAACGGAAAACCGCTGTTACTCGGGTTCGGGCGCGGAATGACCGCGACCGACGGTTTACCGTTGGTGCCGCAGGACTCTTCGCCGGGGTTTGATAACATCTACGGAAACAGCGGAGGACCGATACGGCTCGTCATCCATGACAACTCCGGCTTATCGATCCAGCGGCTTATAAAAGTCGTAGTCGGGCCCGCAGGCGGCAATCCCGACCCAAGGGACGCCAAAGACTTCAACATCCACGGCCTCGCGGGAGGCTCTACCGGCTTCACTATAGCAGAGCTCCGGGCATTCGGCGAAAAAACCACGTCATTTACCTACTTCACCGGAGGCGCTACTGCGACCCCTGAAGTAAAAGGCGTGTATCTGTACGACCTTCTGAAGTCTATAGGCGTAGGCGACATGGCTACCGTCACTGTCCGCACCCTTGACAACTATAACGGGCCTCAATACGCAGACATACCCATGTCGGTAATCAGGGACAACAACTATTTCGTCACCTACGAGCGCGACGGTCTCCCGATTTCGGACACGTTCGGGGATACCACAGCCACCGTAAGGATATACCGCAACCACAACGCGGGCACGAATGCGGATAATCGGATCAGAAACCTGGCGAGCATAACCGTCACTGACTTCGACTTCACGTTTTTCCAGACCGGGAAAAACAACTTCCCTGTGGCGGGCGTCCGTTCTGTCAGCCTTGACGGAGCAGGCGGGCTGTGGGTCGGCACCTATGGCGGCGGCATTCCGTACCTCCCGTCGGGCGGCGCCAACTTCACAGTGTTCAACTCTGCAAGCACCCCCGCGCTGTATAACAACTTCACATCAGGACTTGCAGTGGATGCGGCAGGCGGCGTGTGGTTCAGCCAGAACGCCAGCAACGATTCGGAAGACGGCGACTATGGCGTCGGATACATGAAAGACGGAAGTATAACGTGGTACCGCGCGCCAAACACGGTCGCTAACGACTTTGTACAAGCGATCGAGATCGACTCCGCAGGAAAAGTCTGGTTCGGTTCGGCAGGCGGGCTCACAAGATACGATCCGGTGACAGGGCTTTGGCGGACTTGGACGACTGAACAGGGCCTGCCCGCGACGTCCGTGCAAACAATCACTGTTGACTCTGCCGGCGGCGTCTGGGTAGGCTTCTACCCCGACACTGTAGGCAAACAGACGCTCGGCGGCGCGGAGTACGACATATTCTGCGGCGGTTACGCTCATTTGAACGCAGCCGGAGAGATTACATTCGTAAAAAAATACGACGCCAGAGATGAAACCGGTCAGGGGCTCTACGGCGTCCTGCTCGGCGAGTTCTGGGTACGCAGCATATCGATCGACAGGGACGGCGGAGTCTGGGTCGTGCGTTCATCCTCGTTCATGCCGTACGTCGGCGGTCGCGTCGACTACGTCAGCCCGGACAAGCAGACCGTATACACATGGACGGGATACGAGCTTCTGGGCGCTTCAAATCTGACCGGCGCCCGCGAGATTCGTATGGTTGCGGCGGATAAGAACGGAGGCGTCTGGTTCGGCACGTCAGGCGCCGGGGTGTTCCACTGCACGATGGACATCGCACAACCGGGCGCGGTTCCGAACAGGATCCACAAGGTCTACAGCTCCGAAACCGGCGCATGGAACGGCGATACGCCGATGGATAATATCCAATACATGAGATTCTTCGGCGATACCCTCTACGCGGGCAGCAATGGCGGCATAGCCTGGGCGAACGTGACATTGGCGCCCCCTCCCCCGCCTCCTGCGGCGCCCGTGGTGCTTGACCCGCCGTTTACGATCAGGAGGGGCGGCAGCCCCGACGTCGAGTGGGGGCTTGGCGGCGGCTACCCGAACAACATAATCAGTTCGACCATCAGGACAGACCGAAAGAGCTATACTGTGAATGGGCAAACTGTAGATGTACGCGGCGCCCTGCTCAAGGACGTCCTTGCAGCTTCGGGTTTAAGCGGCGACGATCTGCTGTTTACGATCACCACCACTGACGGCTCGTCACACAGCAGTTATCTCGACATTACGCTCAAGGAAATCATCGACTCCGAATACTTCCTCGCCTGCGACATATGGACCGGTCCCGGCACAGGCTCGGCGGACAGGGTCGCCGTCCGCGATCTGGACGCCTACAATGTTCAGGCGTCGCTCCGAATCTATCGGAACGGCTCGTCGCCAAATGAGATACGGCATATCAGCGGGCTCACTGTAAGCGTTGCAAACACCGGCGGCGGAGATACGGACCCCGGAGCGGCCTGGATAGGGTCCGGCACTCCGGGAAATGCGCTTCTCACTATTGAAGGCGCCGTTGCGCTTCCGGGTTACCTGACGTTGAACGACCTGCAAACCATGTCCGGATTGACGGCCCGCACCCGGACATACACCCGGCTCAACGCTTTCGGAACAAGGGGCCAGGATACGATGACCGGCGTCTATCTGGAGGAGATACTCAAGAATATCATGAAGCTGCCCCCGGAAGCCCAGAGCATACAAATAACCGCGAGCGACGGGTATACAGCCCAGTACAATCTGGACACGCTCGCACCGCTTGGCATTTACTCGACCGATATGAACGGTAATAAGATCATGCTCGCATGGGGCGGGACTGCGACTGTAGATGCAGGTTCTCTGCGGCTTATCGTGGGACAGAGCAACCCGGACTATGTAAACACCCCGAACTGGATACGCAATATAACTCACATTAAAGTAAATGATTTTACTGTAAGCGATCCGGGCGGATCAGGCAACTGGAGCCCTGACGGTCAAGGCACGGGAATAACCGACCCTGATACTCCGCTAGGCGATTTTGCGGAAGATATCACAGTTCCCGTGGACGCAAATGTTACCGTATCAGGCGGCGCGGTATCCGCAAATGTATCGGCGGACATGATCGCAAAAGCGATCGAAGCCCTTGACCTTGAGCAGGAAGCATCCGCCGCGCCGCTCAAAGTACTGCTGAACGCAGCGACAGACCAGACAACCACCCGGACCTCGTTCACACTATCAAGTGAAGCACTTGAGCTCCTCGCCGGGTATGACCGCACAAGCGCGGAAATCGTCACCGATCAGGGCAGCATGATCTTCAGCGCGCAACTGCTCGGCTTCCTGGACGGAGCAGGACAGGGCGCGTTGGTAGCAGAGATTGAAGCCTCAAGCGAAGCAACTACAGGGGACCTTTTGGCTGTCAGCATTGCTGTCAAGCGCGGCGGCGCAACTATAAGCGAGTTCGGCGGCGCCATGCTCAAAGCGGATATCCCGTTCACGCGAAGCGGGTCTGTGTCCGCGGAAAGCCTGGTGGTCTACCGCGTAGACGAAGACGGTTCGAGGACGCTCGTCAAACTGGCGGCGTACGACACAGGCAATGGCTCCGTCAGGTTCGGCGTCCGGAATCTCGGCTCCGCCTATGTCATAAGGAGCAACCCTGCTACATTCAAGGACGTCCGTGACCACTGGGGCAGGAGCGACATAGAGTTCCTGGCTTCCCGCGGGATCGTAGACGGCAAGGCTGCAGACACATATGATCCTCAAGGCAGGCTGACCCGCGCCGAGTTCGTGAAAATACTTGCCGAGACATTTGACGGTTTTGTCCTGCCCGCGGGCGGGGCGACCGGTTTCAGCGACGTCCCGTCAGGCGCCTGGCACGCAGGTTATGTCAGGTGGGCGGCTGAGCTCGGTATCATCAACGGCTACGAAGACGGGACGTTCCGCCCGAACGCTAACATCTCGCGGCAGGAAATGGCGGTCCTGATGGCTCGCTTTATCAACGCAACAGGGCTCAGCTTAAGAGCGGTCAGCGGTACGTCCGCATACACCGACGAAGCGCGAATCGGGTCTTACGCGATCACTCAGGTACGCATGATGCAGCAGCTCGACATCATGGCAGGCTCAGGCGGCGCCTTCAGGCCGAGGGATACCGCCTCGCGCGCGGAAGCAGCAAGAGTCGCAAAAGCATTCATTGACGCTGTTCTGAGGTAGTGCTATATTATTAAAAGCGACGGGGGCCGCTCGAAGCAGCCCCCGTCGTATCAATGCTAAAGGAGTCATTCACTATGAATCGAATAAAGGCACTGACCTGTTTTTTGCTCGTACTGTCCCTGCTTGCAGCGCCTGCGTTGACCGCACCGGATACGCCTGCCCTCGCCAATACCGACGCCGAAACACTCAAAATCAGCGGAGACGGAGTCGCAAAGGAGCTTGTCTTTACGCGGGACGAGCTTGAAAAAATGAGCATGGAGCGGCACGTCTACTCAGCCATAAACAGCTTTCCGACAGAGAGGGTCGACTATGCCGCCGGGATTCCGTTGCTCACGCTTCTCGAACAAGCCGGACTTAAAGAGTCCGCCCGGCTGCTTACCTTTATTGCTTCAGATGGACTCAAGCAGACATTCACAATATCCGAGTTGTTTGAACCCCGGTTCCTCTTTGCTGCTGACGGGGCGAAGATTGCCGTGCCCGCTTTAGTTTGCCTTGAGTACGGCTCCGGAGGGTTTGACCAGATCAACTCTACGTCGCTGAGGCTGGTCATGGGACAGCGTGCTAAAAGCGAGCAGAACAACCCCTGGTTTGTGAGATTCCTGACGTCGATCGAAGTGAGCACCGATGCGCCGGAAGCGTGGCCCGCCGTCACACACAGCAGGACGCTCGGACCCGAAGGAGTAACTCTTGTGCTTGACCATCCGGACTTTGACTCTGTAAAAATCTACTATACCACGGATGGCTCGGCGCCGACCGTACAAAGCAGAATGTACAACATTAGCGCCACCCGTTTTCAGCCGCTGCTCAACAAGCCGCTGCTGATCAGCAGAACAACTGTAGTGCGGGCAATCGCAATAGGAGCAGGCAAGAGCAACAGTACTATCTTATCGATAACCATCACTCTTGACGATACGTCTTTCAATGACCTCGCAGGCTACGAATTTGCTGCGGAGGCAATAGAGGAACTTGCGAAGAAAGCGATCGTAAACGGCGTGGGCAACAACCGCTTCAACCCGGGCGGCAGCCTCACCAGGGCAACGTTCGTCACAATGCTCGGCCGCGCTCTAAACCCCGACGCCGAATCCCCCCCCCCTGAAGACAGGCGGTTCGGCGACGTAAACTACGACTCCTGGTACGGCCTTCATATTGCCTGGGCTGTTGACAACGGGATAGTAACCGGCTACCCCAACGGCACATTCAGGCCGAACACACCTCTATTCGTTAAGGATATGCAACTCATGGCACAACGCGCCGGCCTCACCGAAGACGCCATCCCGGAACTGGGTGACATAAACAAAACCGCCACCCGTGCTCAGGCGGCGATAGTAGTATATGCGTTGATGATGCTGAATCTCTAGAGGTGTCAACTGCAACACAGTTAACGGTCGGCTGGGATTTGCTCTGGCGCAGCGTGAATCTGCTCGCGGAGGTCGGCAGGAGCACATCCCGGGGTAGGGATAGAGGTTTAGTATTGACTTGAAGCCGGCCACGCGACATTTTCACGCAAGGCAGAGTAAATCCCAGTCGACCGTTAACTGTGACATGGCTGCTGAATCCAACGTTTTCCTTCGCCTTGCTACTACACGTCTTTGCCGAATTCCCAGCGTTCGCCGTTTGGTCCTCTGAACAGCGCCCACTGCATGCCGACGCCTTCCATGACGTTTGGCGTTATGTTGGGCGCTTCGTTTTCCCAGACGACGCTGCCGGTCCTTGAGCGGATCAGGTCCATTGCTTCCAGCATGTCACCGTCGGGAACCATGCCCAGATGATCCATGCTCAAGTACGCCAGGCACTTGACCTTATCTGCGACTATCGGATTTGCTATGGGCTGCGCAAGCTCGATCATAGTATCGTTCAGCGTCAACATAGCCGCGCGATGCGGCACGCCCAGGTCATTTGCTGTCGACTCGTATGCAACCTGAAGGTCAAAGCCGAGGACGTCGGAGTAAAACGCAATGCTCATCTCCAAATCATCGCAGAAGTATCCGAAATGTCCGATGCCCAGCACATTTTTCCCGTCGCAACCACACTCGCATTTAGTATGTACGACCGGAAATCCACAGCTAGTCACCTGCATCAGCTCCACAAGCTCATTCCCCGGCCCGCGGAAAAGTACGGACTTATAGTACCGTCCATCCTCGGCGGCAACCCACTTGACATTAAACTTCGTCTCAAGCTTGGTTTTCAGCGCCTCAAGGTCTGTACACACAAGGCAAAAATGGTTCGGCCCCATCGTGCCCCATTCCAGGGCCTTACTGCCCCAAGTCGCCGGCTCGGAAAGTTCAAGTAGGAACTTATCCAGTTTCAGGAAAGCCATTTTGAAGCAGTCCACTTCATCGCTGTCCTCAAAATAATTCAGGAACTCAAAGCCCAGCGCGTCTCTGTAAAAGGCGATCGACTCCTCAAGGTCGGGGCAATAGATCCCATAATGATGGAACCCGGTAAACGGCTTATTCTTCATTGTAAAAACTCCTCATCAATCTTCGTAATCGAGCGCCTCGCCTCTTACCGGCCTGAGCGGCGAGCGCTTCGTGAAAGGCTCGATCTCCCGCATCGGGACGCCCGCGCCTTTTGCTATCATGCGCGAAATTACCGGGCTGCAGCTCTTTGACTGGCACATGCCCATGCCCGCGCGCGTCGCGCGTTTGATCGCGTCCAGGTCATGGCAGCCCATCTCGATCGCCCTCTCGATCTGCGCCTTCGTGATTTCCTCGCAGCGGCAGATTATTACCTCACTGCCGCTGTTTTCGCACGCGCAATCGTGCGTAACCGCAGCCTCAGGCCTGGAGCGCGCAACGCCGCGCACAACGCCTGCATGCTCGACAGGCACAGTGATAGTAACGACTTTCGTCATGTCATAGCTTCTCGCCGCAACGACCTTTTCGACCTTTGCGCGGCAGACGACATTTCCCTCGCGGTCGACTGCTTCCGCTTCGTCCCCCTTTTGCGGCACGGGCAGATACTCGTACGCAAAAGTTACCGACCCAAGCCCCTCGCCCGCGTGCAGGTCTACCATGAAAATTGCCAGACCGGGGCATATCGCGATACAAGCGCCGCAGCCGCTGCACTTTTCGGGATCGACCACCGGCAGGTTTGTAATAGGTTCGCCCACAGTTATCGCGCCGAACGGGCATACCGTCTCGCATGGGTTACAGGGAATGGTCTGAACGCACTCTATCATAACAAGCGGCTTTTTTGCGGTTTTCAGGGCCTCGAGAGGATAACCGGGCGTCTGTACAAGGATATCCTCTGTGAGCACACCGCTCGCCAATGCCTGCTTCAACTCTATGCTCATACGCCCGTACCTCCCATGACTTGCTTTTTCAACTCCGCAAACTTAGCGCCGTGCGACCCGCTTCGCAGCTCACGCAGATTATCCCAAATGCCGCCTTTCAGCTCCCTTGCCAGTTTATGCGGGATGTATCCAAGCGCCTCGGCGGCAGCTACTCCCGCAAGCCGCCCTTCCTCGATTGCTACCGACGCTTCCTCGATACCCGCAACGTCGCCCGCTATGTATATCCCGCCCCGCGACGTCTGCATATCCGCGTCGTGCCTGGGGACAAAGCCGCCGAAACCGCCGCAGTAGACAAAATCGCATTGCATCATCCAGCACAGCTCTGACAGCGGGTGCAGCCCCACGGCGATCCCGACAAGGTCGCAATTTATCCTGCGCGCTGTGCCCGGCACCGGTTCGAAATACTCGTCCGCGTCCGCGATTTCAACCGCTTCTACCTCAGTTTTTCCTATTGCCCGAAGAACAGTTGTGTTTGTAAGGATATTGACTCCCGCGCGCTTTATCTTGCTTGCGTGTACAAGGTACCCGCTGACAGCCGGCGCGGCTTCGACTACCGCGACCACATCGACGCCCGCCTGCAGGAGCTGATACGACACGATCAGCCCGACGTTTCCGCTGCCGATTATGACCGCGCGGCTCCCCGGGCGCACCTTGCGGATGTTCATCATCGTCTGGGCAGCCCCCGCGCCGATGACGCCCGAAAGCGTGGATCCAGGAAAAGAAAGGATGTTTTCCGCGGCGCCGGTCGCCACGATGATTTTTTTCGCTTCTATTGACCAGGTCTTCTCGTCGGCGACAGTAACGCCGATCTTATATCCCGGAGTAATGCCCCATGCGATCGCGTCAGACATAACGTCGACGTTCGCGCTGACGACGTCCTCAAGCAGCTTCTCCCCGATCCTGAACCCCCGCGTCCCGGCATTGTGGGCTTCCGAACCGAAAAACTTGTGTATCTGTTTGAACAGTTGCCCGCCAAGCGTTTTATTCTCGTCGATAAGGCAGACTGAAGCGCCGCTGACCGCCGCCTCATATGCCGCGGAAAGCCCCGCCGGGCCCCCGCCTATAACCGCAACGTCTACATGTTTTTTATTCATAGACTTTCTCCCAATTCCCGTTGCCCTGCTGTATCTCGACGCGCATCCCGTCCCTAACGGGAGTGATGCAGGTTCGCGTGTTGGGCATATCGTCCACAACCATCAGACAGTCCGAACAGTAACCGATCGCGCAGAACAACCCGCGCGGCTCGCAGCGTTCCGGCGTGTATCGCGAGACTTTCTTACCGGCAGCCCACAGCGCCGACGTTATCGTATCGCCCTCATGCGCCTCGACCGGCTCCGAATCCAGATAGATGGTGACCTTTTCACCGCTTTCGATGACTCCAAAAATCGGATGCTCATTAATTCTCATTTATAACCATACCTTTCTTCTCACCGCTCACTGGTAAGGTCGTAGGGGACCCTGTATTCCTTTTCCGTCCCGCGCTTCTTCGCACCAAGATAGTCGTGCAGGATCGACAGGTCGTAAGGATCAGGCCACTCAAAACTCATGCCGTTGAACCTGCCGGGGTCGTACATTGACATGTCGATATCCAGCGATATCTCCCCTTTCGTGACAAGTTCGGTCATGATCTTACCTACTGTGCATTCCTGCGAAATCCCCGCCGCAAACCCCGCGGCAATCAACAGCCCCTCGGTCAGCGACGATCTTCCTACGAGCGGGATGCCGTCAGGCGCAAAACCCATAGTCCCTGTCCACGCGCGTATTATCGAGAGGTTCTTCTGCTTTGGAAAAATCTTTGTCAGGTAGTGCCCAAGCCTCTGCACCTCGTTGATTGACGTGACTTCGTTGTAATACCCAAGCCTCCTGTCGCGCGGATGGGCGGGGCCGCCGATCGTGAGGTTTCCCGAAGCGGTCTGCGTCCCGCCGTATGAGAACTCGCCGTCAAGCAGCATCTCGAAGGACATAGCCGGGGAAGGCCCTATCGCCTCGGTGACGCAGGCGATCTCGCGCACCGGCAGGACACACTCCGTTTCCTTCGAGAGGAACTTGCTCCACGCGTTGGTCGCGTTGAGCACCCATTTGCCAAGGATGACGCCCTTGTCCGTTTCCACGCCCAGCACCCTGTCGTTCTCGATCAAAATCTTGTTGACCTTGGTGTGCGTAAGGATCTTCGCCCCGTGCTTTTTTGCGCCCCACGCAAAAGCGGCGCACATCTTATACGGCGCGAGGTTCCCGTCGCTCGGGCGCCAGCGCGACGCGAACACCAGGTCCGGGTTCAGCGTCGGCATGATCGCGAGCGTGTCCTTTTTGTCCAGGAGTTCGATCTCATAGTCCCCCTGGGACCGCTGTATGTCTATAAGGTCGGATATCTCCTGCGCTTCGGCGTCCGAAGACGCGATATCCAGGCAGCCGACCTGCCGGAACTCATAGTCTATCTCCAGTTCCTGCTGGAACTCCTTGAGCATCTCCGTATTGGCGCGCTGAAACTTCAGCCTCTCGCCGGTTTTGTCGATATTGACTTCCCGGCCGTAGCAGTGTACGACCATGCCCCCGCAGCGCCCCGACGCCCCCGAACCCAATGTGCGCATTTCGCAGAGGACCACGTCCAGCCCTGCCTTCGCCATCTGGAACGCCGTCGCCGTTCCCATGGCGCCGCCGCCGATTATGACGACGTCGGTTGTCATAAATGGTTTCAAGTAAGATTACCTCCTAATCCTCTTCTTCAAAGGTCGGGTCCCATCCTTCTCCGGAAACTACCGGCAGCGTAATTTCTGTCTCCGCCGCTATCGGCGCCAGGATCGCCGCCATGCCGTCTTCATCATCAAACGGCGGCTTCTCGGGAGCCTCGCAGACATACCACCGCTCCTCATGGGAGTACGTCTTTCCGGGCTTTATGACCATAAGCGGCGAAAGGCTCTCCAGCTCTATGCCCCAGTAAGACGAGTAAGTCTCGTAGCTGCACCCCTCGTCCGGGTACTTGGCGCCCCGGATGTGGTCGTAACACTTCACAAAGCATTGCCCGTGATTGAAGTACGCCGACCAGCCCATCTCATTGGCGTAGCCGAACTTAAACGCCGTTTGGTCGTCCGGGTCGCAGTTGACCGCGATATAGCGCTGCCCCCAGCGCACGCGGTGGTCGTCGAGCCTGGAGTAAGGCCAGCTGCGGTAACCGGTGTTTGTCTGCAAACCGGTGTTGCGCTGAACGACCGGCAAAATTTCGCGCCCACCGCGCGACCCGACAGTAAGCGCCCAGACGGCGTACTCTATAGGCCAGGCGTTGTTGTTAGTAATGCTGTTGACAACGCGTATATGGCCGTCCTCGAAAAATAGCTCGATGCACTTTTTCATCTGCGTCCATTCTTCCTGCTTCTGCACAAGCTTGATCCCGTTATCATAAAGCTCGTAGCTCTCAAGCGGGTCGTTGTCCGCCATATAACTGCGCGGGAATGCTTCGGGGCTGTGCCATGTGCGGTGCCCTCCGTAGAGCCGCATCATATCGCCGTTCGGCAGTTTTTCCTCCAGCGAAACGTCCGTTTCAATCACGCTAGGTTTGCCCTCAAGCGACAAGTGGATTATGCGCGGGCCGATTTCCAGTGGGATAATCACTTCGAGTTTTCCGTCGGAGAGCCGCAGCGCCTTCCCCAACTTAAGATAACTTTCCAGACTTTCTACTTTCATTGCAATACCTCCGCTAAACTTCGACATACTCGACGCCGAGCATATTTGAGAGCATCTTCCAACGGCGCGAAACGTCGCCGATGTTTATCACCTCGTGGTGCGTCGCAGCGTTTCGCGACCAGTTTTCGACACAACTTGTCATGCCGCTCTCCGGGCGCCAGAAGAAATAGGGCATTTCGCAGCCTTTGAGGTCCGACTTGGGCAGTATCTCCCCGCGCGCGAGCACAAGGCGGAACCTGCCGCCCTCCAAAGCTACGAGCGAGGTGAGCGTCGCAGGTCCGAACTGCGGCGTGAAAATATGCGTCGGCGGGTTTTCAAGGCCGCCTTCCCCCAGATATCGGTCGATCAGGTTCGGCTTCATATCGCTGCGGCAGGTGTTCCAGTTGCCCTCGCCCGCGTGACAGAAGATTATAGCTTCTTTCTCGAAGTCCATTGTATACATCTCGGTGAAGTTCGCGTCGACATTGCCGAGCGCGTTCGCCGCCGCGACCATGCTCGCGCACATCATATCCCCTTCCGCCGCGTAACCGTAACCATCCGCAAGCAGGTTCGACGCGGCGTAGAGCGGCAGTTGCCTGAAACGCCCGTCCGCGGAGAACTGGTCGAACTGAGCCGTATATGCTTCGAAGCCCATGTCGTCGAGCCATTTCTTGAAACCAAGATACATCTGCACCGCGATCTCATGCGACTCTTTGGTCAGTTTGGGGTCGACGTTGAAGCGCTCATGGTCAAGGGCAATGACTTCCTCTATCTGCTTCTGAGTGATTTCCTGTATCCTCGTATAAACGCTGCCGATCGTGTCGTTGCACATTTCCGGGCCTATCTTGTTAAGGAACGCAAAATCGTCCATCAGGATGTCCGCCATGCCGCCCATGCGCGAGAGCACCCCCGTGCGCATGTTGCGCAGCTTTGTACGCGCATACGCAGCCTTCGCAAAATCCTCGACGAAGTCGACGAACGGTTTTTCATGACGGTTGCCCGCAAAAATCTCCAGATTGTGCCCGGAGCGGATTATCGCATTCGCGTTGTCCTGCGCGCCATGCACGCCCTGGTTCCGCGTCAGGTCAAGCTCCACCCATTCGTCCAGGACTTCCTGGTCGGGCTGGACTATCGCCATAGCAAGCGGCAAATGGTTGTACTTGAGCGCGGACGCCATGTAAATGCCGTGTGAGTAAGTGAACAGGATCACCAGGATACCGTCGACTTCCTCATGGTTGTACTGCTTGACGATCCTTTCGATTTCCGCCCTGTTCAGCCCAAGTCCCGCGAAGGATATGTCGGCGACCGGCGTAAGCGTTTTGATGATCTCATCCGCATACTTGAGCTGGCTCTCGTTGATCCCCGGGAAAATCGGCTCATAGCCGTCCGTCATCAGCCCCAACAGGCCGATCTTTGGTTTGCGATACATAAAACTACACCTCCAAAAAAGTTTAGATAATACTCTACCCTACAGCTCGCGGAACAGGGGTTTGAAGCGCTCATACAGCTCCTGATAGCGCGCGTAGCCCTTGTCGTATGCCGGAACGATTTCTTTTTCAGGCAAAAATGCCTTTTTATGGGAAAGCGCTTTCTCCACGACTGAAAAGTCCGGGAAAAGCCCGCAGGCGACGCCGCCCATGACGGCCGCGCCGAGCGATGCCGACTCCTCCGCCTCCATTATAACGATCTTCGTGTCAAGAATATTCGCTTTTATCCCGCACCACACATCGCTCCTGGAACCTCCGCCAAGCGATATAACGTGACTCGCAGTAACATTCATGATCTCAAGTTGCTCGCGCAGGATATACCCCACGCCCTCCATAATAGCCCTGATAAAGCAGTCGCGCCCGGCGTCGAGGCCCGCCCCGAAAAACACGCCTCTTGCGTTATCGTCGGCTATCGGCGCCTGCATTCCCGTGAAGTGCGGAAACAGGAACAACCCCCGGGACAGCGGCGGCGCCAAACCCGCGAGTTCGCTCATCTTTTCAAAAGCAGCCTCGCCATGCTCGCTGACAATATCCTGGCAGAACTCGTTGCGGAACCACTTGAGGATGATACCCGCCGTCTGGGATACCATCAGGTCCAGATACATCCCCGGCACGGCATGGCAGTGGACGGTCACAGGCGACCATTTGCTCAAATCCGGTTTATCGATCGTCGCGGCGACAGCGATACAGGTACCAGTGGACTCCTGCACCGTGCCGACCGCAACGTTGCCGGAGCCGACCGCCGCCGCGATCTGGTCCATAGCGCCTGTCGTGACCACGGTATCGGGGCTAAGCCCAAGCTCCGCGGCGACTTCAGGCAGCAGTTTACCCACGACTGTCGCGCATGGCAGGACCGGGGGTATCTTGCCGGGATCAATCGAAAATGCGGTGAGGATATCGTCCCACACCCTGTTATCAACAACGTCAAAATAACCCGTAGAGCATAATAGCCCGGGGTTTGTCGCATATTCTCCTGTGAACCTGAGAATAAGATAGTCTTCTACAAGAAGGAATTTCTCCGTTGCGGCGTATACGTCGGGAAGGTTGTTCCTGACCCACAGCAGCTTTGAGACCGGGCAGTAAGCGTTGACCTCCGGAAGCCCCGACCTCGAATAGAAGGCCGCGGCGTCGAACTTCTCCGCGATAATCGCGGCTTCTTTCTTCGCGCGCGAATCAAGCCAGACAATGGCGTTGTGCAGAGGCTGTTTATCTGTGCCGACGGGTATGAACGTCTCTCCCTGTGTCGTGCAAGTTATGCACGACACCTCTTCGGGCGGCGTCCCCGTCTGTTCCATGACGCTGCGGACGCCCGCAACGGCATTCTCCCAGTAAACCTCCGGCTGCATCTCGACAATGTCGCT
>Ga0123353_10008780_pt1 | contig 13846 bp, 12 predicted proteins | sample TergutLab28metaG_3_FD_92763 | JGI IMG/M metagenome (GOLD analysis project Ga0123353, IMG submission 92763) | Labiotermes labralis P3 segment gut microbial communities from Petit-Saut dam, French Guiana - Lab288 P3 | ecosystem: Host-associated > Arthropoda: Insects > Digestive system > Gut ... | reverse complement strand
CCTCCAGCAGAGCGGACGACGGGTCGCCGCGAAAATCAGTGGACATCTTGTCGACTTCGTCGAGCAGGAAAACCGGGTTCATCGTTCCGGCCTTTTTCATCTGCTGAATGATCTTGCCGGGCAGCGCCCCGATGTAGGTCCGGCGGTGGCCGCGGATCTCAGCCTCGTCGCGCACTCCACCAAGCGACATACGCACAAACTTGCGGCCCGCGGCCCGCGCGATCGAGCGGGCAAGCGATGTCTTGCCGACACCAGGCGGCCCCACGAAGCAAAGGATCGGGCCTTTCAGCTTCGAGACAAGCTTGCGCACCGCAAGGTACTCGAGGATCCGTTCCTTGACTTTTTCGAGGCCATAATGATCCTCATCGAGAACCCGCTCCGCCTCGTCAATATCCAGCTTCTCCTCGGTGCGCTCATGCCAGGGGATGGAAATCAGCCAATCTACATAGTTCCGGCTGACGGTGGCTTCGGCGGACATCTGAGACATCATCCGCAGCTTCTTGACCTCTTTGAGCGCCTTCGTCTCCGCTTCCTTGCTCATTCCGCGCTCACGGACCTTGTCCTCTAGCTCGTCTGTCTCGGAGCGGCCGTCTTCTCCGTGCCCCAGTTCTTTCTGGATAGCCCGCATCTGCTCATTCAGGTAAAACTCGCGCTGCGATTTCTCCATCTGTTTCTTGACGCGCCCGCGTATCTTCTTCTCGATCTCGAGGACCTCTATCTCCGCCTCCATCAGAATGAGAAGCTTTTCCAGTCGCTCCCAGACGGTGTCAAGCTCAAGAACAGCCTGTCGGTCCGCAACCTTCAAGGGGAGTTGAGCAGCCAGCGTATCGGCAAGCCGCGCCGAGTCGGTGATGGAGTTCACCTGGTCCACCAGATCCTGCGGCACCTTCTTGCTCATCCGGGTGAAGCCGCCAAAAGAGGTGGTGACGTTGCGGACCATTGCCTCCGCCCTGGGTCCGGTAAAGGAGACGGGGGGCGCTTCTTCGATCGTCACCTGGAAGTAACGGTCGTTGGGAAGGTAATGCAGGATCTTTCCGCGCTGCCGCCCTTCGACAAGCACCTTCACGGTGCCGTCAGGGAGCTTCAGCATCTGGATTATATGGCTGATTGTCCCTATCTTGTGGATGTCGTCTTCCACCGGGTCGTTTGTGGAAGGATCGATCTGCGAAGACAGGAATATGAAGCGATCAAACGACAGGGCCGCTTCGAGGGCAGCAATCGACTTATCCCGTCCGACAAAAAGCGGCACCACCATGTGCGGGAACACAACGATGTCCCGCAACGGAAGGAGCGGGTATATTTTTTTATATTCTTCCATTTATGCGGATTTCTCCTGCCTGACGCGTCAGGCAAGCTCCGCCGTTTTTCCCTGAACAATCTCCGGCGGCACCTTGCCGTGAACGACATCTTCATTGACGATGCATTTCTTGATATTCGCCTGGGACGGAATCTCGTACATCATGTCGAGCATGATGTACTCGATTATGGAACGAAGCCCACGAGCTCCGGCTTTACGTTCAATCGCCTGCTTTGCTATGGCGTGAAGGGCATCGTCGGTAAATTCAAGCTTGACGTTTTCGAAGTCGAACAGCCGCTGGTATTGCCGCACCAGCGCATTCTTGGGGCGGGTAAGGATCTGCACCAGGGCATCTTCGGTCAGTTCGTGCAGCGTAGCCAAAACCGGAAGTCTGCCGACAAACTCGGGAATAAGGCCGAATTTGACCAAATCCTCAGGCTGGCTCTGCTCGAGAAACTTGCCAAGATCCCGCTCGCTCCGGGATACGATGTCGGCGGCAAAGCCCATGGTCTTTTTCGCTGTCCTGCGCTCTATTATCTGCTCCAGCCCCACGAAGGCGCCTCCGCAGATAAACAGGATGTTCGTCGTATCGACCTTGATAAACTCCTGCTGCGGGTGTTTGCGCCCGCCTTTTGGCGGAACATTTGCGATCGTGCCCTCGAGGATCTTCAGGAGAGCCTGCTGGACGCCCTCGCCCGAAACATCTCGCGTAATCGATGGGTTTTCAGACTTTCTGGCGATCTTGTCGATCTCGTCGATGTAGACGATCCCGCGCTGCGCCCTCTCTACGTCGTAATCCGCGGCCTGGAGCAACGCAAGTATGATGTTTTCGACATCCTCCCCGACATACCCGGCTTCGGTAAGCGTGGTAGCGTCCGCGATCGTGAACGGAACATTCAGGATACGCGCCAGCGTCTGAGCCAAAAGCGTCTTTCCGCTTCCGGTGGGGCCCAAAAGGAGGATGTTCGATTTCTGAAGCTCCACGCCTTCGGAGTTGCGAGCCTCGATCCTCTTGTAATGGTTGTATACCGCTACGGACAGGACCTTCTTCGCGCGGTCCTGATCTATGACATACTCGTCGAGGGTCTTTTTTATTTCTCTGGGCTTGGGAATTCGACGACGCGTTTCCTCAAGGTTTCCCTCTACTTCATATTCTTCGGAAATGATGTCGTTGCAAAGCTCGACGCATTCGTCACAAATGTAAACCGTCGGCCCCGCAATTAATTTCCGTACCTCATTCTGTGCCTTGCCGCAGAATGAGCAAACCAAAAGGTTTGCCTTGTCGTTGTATTTCCTCGTCATCGAACCTCCATCACTCTACCAAAGTCTTGATTGACGGCGAGCGTTTGACAACAACTTGGTCAATTATACCATACACCTTGGCCTGCTCGGACGACATATAGTAATCTCTCTCGGTATCTGTTGCGATACGCTCCAGCGGCTGGCCGGTATGCTTTGCCAGGATACTGTTCAAATGTTCACGCAGGCGGATGATCTCCTCCGCCTGGATCTTGATGTCGGTCGCCTGTCCTCGCGTCCCGCCCATCGGCTGATGAATGAGAATCCTCGCATTGGGAAGAGCCGCGCGCTTTCCTTCGGCGCCGCCCGCAAGCAGGATGGCCGCCATGGAAGCCGCTTGCCCAAGGCAAGTCGTCGAAACACTTGGCTTTATAAACTGCATAGTATCGTAGATGGCCATTCCCGCCGTCACCACGCCGCCCGGCGAGTTTATATAGATATTGACATCCTTGTCCGGGTCTTCCGCCTCCAGGAACAGAAGTTGGGCAATAACCAGATTGGCAATATCATCATCAATCGGGCTCCCGATGAAAACAATACGGTCTTTCAGCAGACGCGAATAGATATCGTACGCCCGCTCGCCGCGGCTGGTCTGCTCCACGACCATTGGAACCAGATTCATCCGATCACCTCTTCCTTCACTTCGGCATTATCCAGCAGCAACTTCATTACTTTCCGTTCCATCAACCGGTCCCTGAAAGAATCCATCCGCTCTTCCGAGCTGTTATTTTCTTTGTAAGTCTCAAAATCTACTCTCTCTTTTTCCGCGTTGGCCCTCATCTCCGCCTCGATCTCGGAATAGGGAACATCTAGGTTCTCCTGCTTGGCTATCGCGTCGATCAGAAGCCCGACTCTTACCATCATCTCGCCGCTTGCGTTCAGCTGTTCGGACATTTCGTCAAAATCCAGCTTCGCTTTCTTGAGGTTCACTCCGGAACTCTCCATGTGCTCGATGGTGCTGCCGATCATCGACAGCGTCTGGCGCTTCACCATCGTCGGAGGCACATCGAAAATGTTACGCTCGTACAGCTTCCTGCGGATCTGCTCTTCAACTCCGGCCAGACCCTTCGAGTCAGATTCCGTTTCGAGTTTGCGCCGCATATTTACCCGCAACTCATCTATGTTCTCCGCGCCGAACTGCTGCGCGAAGACATCATCAAGGGCGGGCAGCTTTCTCTCCCGAACAGTAAAGACGCTGACGTCGAACTTTACTTTCTTTCCCGCGTATTTGCCAACCGGATGATCATCCGGGAAACTGATCTCGAAAGAGCGCTCGTCGCCCGCGCCGACGCCCATCATGTTGTCCTCGAACTCCTGTCCAAACGGAATTCCTTTTATAAGGACGATGGAGGTTTTTTCGTTATCGTCTACCCTCTCTCCTTCCGAATCGACCGCCTTGAAGGAAAACTCCGCCAGATCGCCGCGCTCCGCCTTGCGTCCTTCCTCGGGCTGGAACCGGGCGTAAGGGGTCTGGAGCCGCTCGATCGACGCCTCGACATCCTCATCGGACACCTTTGTGATCGGCCGGATTACTTCTATCCCCTTGTAATCCTTCGCTTCAACCTCGGGAACCACCTCGATCGTCACGGAAAACTTGAACTCCTGGCCGGAAACCACCTTATCGGCGTCTATTTTGCCCACAGAAAGGATCTTTATATCTTTTTCCTCGATTATGCTGCTAAGCGACTCTTTCACGATCCGATCCGAAAGGTCGGCCTCGACCGATTCCTTGAAGAAGCGCCGCACCATGTCCATGGGCGCCTTCCCTTTGCGGAACCCTTTCAGCGGGACTTCTTTGCGGATCTCCGTATACTGCTCTTCGATCCGTTTGTCGATATCCTCCACGGGAATCTCGACCGTGATCTTTTTCTCGTAACTTTTCTCGGTGGCGTCCATGCTCGTTTTCATGGCGTTTCTGTTCCCCTGATTTATATTTCTATGGCTGAATCCTTCAAGTCTCTGGTGCGAGAGGAGGGACTTGAACCCTCATGGTTGCCCACCGGATCCTAAATCCGGCGCGTCTGCCGTTCCGCCACTCTCGCACACGCGAAAAAGCTCAAAACAGATACTGTAATCAATTACGCTTACGGGATCAATGGTCCGGGGGAGGGTTCTTGTCCGAAAGGGACACTGTCTCGGCGGTGGCCTCTTGGTCAAACTGCATTCCGAAGATAAAATTTCCCTGCTCTACGCTCCTAAACCACGCAACGGTGCCGGTCACCCGAATCGGCGGATTTTCTTCCGAAAAGATGGTGGCGTCGATGCGGTTCTTGTGGATCATAAGATTGTCGTACATGATGTGAATGCCGTCGGGGGCAATTCTCGGGGTGACGACAGACATGCCTTTAGCGGAAAAATCTTTGACAGCGCCGGTTACGGCAGAAGAAACAAGCTTGGGATCCTTGCCGCTGCAGACAGTAAAAACAACCGTGGCTTCGGGATTGATTCTCACCTTCTTTCGCTTATCCCAGCCAAAGATGTTTATCATGCAGGCGACTCTTCCTTTTTTTCCTCATCGATGCGCCGCAAGCCTTCCATCATGAGCTGCATCTCGTCCATTTCGATCGTGCGAAGTTTCGTGGTTTGGCCGTGCGCTATGGTGAACGGCCCTCCCTCCCAACGCAGCATTTCGTAGAAAGCAACCTCACCGGACAAAGATCCGCGCTCCGCGTGACGAATTCTTCCATTTTCGAAAAAGATACGTCCCTCGCCGATCGGCCCCTTTATGCTGACGCACGCTGTCTTGAGCCCCAGATGAAGCGTCTGTACGATCTCGGGGATGCCAAGGTTTTGCAGGTCGCCCACAACACCTGTGGCCGTAAAGGCGGCGCTGCCGCCTTTCCTCCATTTAGTGTCGCGGCGGATAATGTTCCGGATCCTCGCGGCCAGGACGGAGAAATCAACCGGCTTCACAAGAAAGTCTTCGGCGCCAAGGTGCAAAGCCTCGATCTTCGACTCGGGATCATCCTTACCGCTGATGAATACGACCGGAGTTTCACCGAAGGGGGCAGGCAGCTCCCGAACCTTGCGGAACATCTCGATGCCGTTCATCTCCGGCATTATGGTGTCGGCTATGATCAGGTCGGGCCCCGTTTTTTCCACGTTTTCCAGTACATCCTTGCCGTTATCATAGGCCAGAACGTCAAAGCCATCGTTTACGAGGCGCAACTTGATGAGAGTCAGATAGTCGATCTCGTTGCCCACCATCATGATCTTGGGTTTTGGTCCCATCCCCCGGTAAAAGAACTTCCGGTTGATCACCGACGAGAATACCTCGACCACTTCCGGGTCGAACTGCGTTCCTACATTTTTGTGCAGCTCGTGGATCGCCTCTTCTTTGGTGAGGTTGCGGCTTCGGTAAGGCCGGTGCGCGGTCATCGCGGCGAAGGCGTCAACCACGGAAAGAATGCGGGCGCCGATGGGAATTTCTCTACCTTTAAGGCCGCTTGGATACCCCTTACCGTCGTACCTCTCGTGGTGATGTATTATGATCGGCCGGATCTTCCAGGGGAAATCGATCTGCTCGATGATCTTGGCGCCGTTCTCACAGTGCCCCTGAAGCGCTTTGTATTCCGAATCCGAGATCTTCCGCCTTCCCTGAAGAATCTCGTTTTTGATGCCCACCCGTCCGATATCGCGAAGCAGCGCTCCCACAACGATCTCGTCGACCGTTTCAGGAGACAGTTTCATCTCTTCGGCAACGGAGCGAGCGTATTCCATCGTGATATGAGAATTCCCGCCAAAGAAAGGATCGTTGATTTCCTGCAAGCCGACCAGCACGTCGATCGTGTCGATAAGGCACTTCTTCAAACGCTCGAACTTCTCATCGTCGACAGACGTCGGCACGGAGGCCACCGAAGGCAAAGCGACTCCCTTCTGGAGGAGTTCCAGGAGTTCCTTCTGGTCGAGGATGAAATCGGAGAACCCAAAGCGCAGGACATCATCAGAGCTTCGGATCGTCGTAAAGGAGGACAGCACCACCACATGTGTTTTCGGCGACGCTTTCAGCAACCGCCTCTTGAGTTCAACCCCGGAGAAATCCGGGAGAAGCTGGTCCACAAGGGCGCAATCAACCGAAGAGTTCGTCACTATCTTGATCGCTTCCGCTCCGGTTCCCGCCAAAACAACGTGATACCCCTCTTCGGAGAAAAGTTTCATTAACATGTCACGGACAGCTGCGTCATTATTGACGATCAGCGCCGACATGGGAGCCGTTCGTAAAGTAGCCATCTCACGCCTTCCTGACATCGGTTCCTGTCATCGCGGAAGGAACCGGCAACAACAACAGATTCAGTATAGTAGGAGCGATGTCTTCGAGGGCGCAATCTTCCCGAAGACGCATCCCCCGAGCGCGTTGATCCGCCAGGATCAAGGGAACGGGGTTCGTCGTATGCGCGGTGTAGGGCCCGCCTGTATTCGGGTCGACCATCATCTCGGCGTTGCCATGGTCTGACGTCACCAGCGCCACTCCTCCTATATCCAAAACCCTTTCTACCACTCTACGCACATTCCGGTCCACCACTTCGACCGCCTGAACCGCCGCCTCCATGACACCCGTATGTCCCACCATATCGCAGTTGGCGAAGTTGACGATCATCAAATCATGGTTTCCGGACACGACCTCCTCAGCAGCGCGTTCCCCAACGCCATCCGCGCTCATCTCCGGCTTCAGGTCATACGTTGCGACTTTCGGAGACGGAATCAGGATCCGCGACTCACCGGGAAAAGTTTTTTCCTCCCCACCGTTTAAAAAGTACGTTACATGGGCATACTTCTCGGTCTCCGCAATCCGCAGATTTCTCAAGCCGGCGTCCGCGACCGATTGCGCAAGAATATCCCGCATCATTACCGTCGGAAACGCGACTGGAAGCCCAAAAGTCTCATCGTACTCGGTCATGCAGGCAAACGTAAGCGGAATCGGACCAGGAACAGAAAAACCATCGAAGCCGCTAATGACCAGCGCCTGGGTTATCTCACGAGCGCGATCCGCGCGGAAATTGAAACATATGGCGGAATCCCCCGGAGAAATGCGACCAACCGGCGCTCCGTCCCGGACAATCACCACCGGCTCGATGAACTCATCGGTCTTTCCATCATCGTAAGACGCCGCAACCGCAGCGACGGGATCGTCGAACATCTTCCCCTCGCCGCGCACCATTGCATTGTACGCCTGCTCTACCCGATCCCACCGGTTATCCCGGTCCATCGCATAATACCGACCGATGACCGTCGCTACTTCCCCCACGCCTGTCCTGGCAGTCTCCGCAAGAAGAGCCTTCAGGTGGTCGATGCCGCTGCTCGGCAATGTATCCCGGCCGTCCATAAACGGGTGAATGAACACACGGCGAACACGACACTCCTTCGCCATGCGCAAGAGCGCATAAAGATGAGTGTGGAGCGAATGCACCCCGCCATCGGACAACAGGCCGAAAAGGTGAAGCGCCCGGTCGTTTTCCCTTGCCGCTTCCATGGCGGCGAGCAAGGCAGGGTTACGGAAGAAATCGCCGTCCAGGATCGACTTCGTGATGCGCGCGATATCCTGATACACCACCCGGCCCGCCCCAATATTTAAGTGGCCTACCTCCGAATTACCCATCTGTCCCGCCGGCAGTCCGACCCTTCCCTCGGAAGCGTGAATCAGCGTCCGGGGAAACTCTGACCACATATAGTCGAAAAAAGGAGTCCGGGCGGAGGCTACCGCATTGCCTTCATTCTCGGCGCGGTATCCCCACCCGTCCATAATGATCAGAGCTACAAGCGGTCGTTTCATTTTCAAATATTATAAAACACTCCCCTTCCGTCGAATCGGGCCGCGCTCCCAAGCTCCTCCTCGATACGAAGCAGCTGGTTGTACTTGGCCGTCCGATCGGTACGTGACGCCGATCCGGTCTTGATCTGTCCTGTGGAGAGCCCCACAACGAGGTCCGCAATCGTGCTGTCCTCGGATTCACCAGAACGGTGGGACACGACAGCGGTCCACCCGGCGCGCTTGGCCATCTCGATGGATTCGATCGTCTCGGTCACAGTGCCTATCTGATTCAGCTTGATGAGAATCGAGTTGGCCACTCCTTTTTCGATCCCTTTGCGCAAGATAGACGGGTTGGTCACAAACAGGTCGTCCCCAACGATCTGGATCTTTTCGCCCATGGCGTCGGTAAACATCTTCCAGCCTTCCCAATCATCTTCAGAGAAGCCGTCCTCTATGGAGACGATGGGATATTGGCGGCAAAGATCCTCATAGAATTTGACCATCTGGGAGGCATCCCGCTTCGATCCGTCCGACTTCTTGAACGTGTATTTCCCTTTCTCACCAAACTCCGACGCGGCGACATCCAGCGCGATGTCTATCTCTTTTCCCGGTTTGTAGCCGGCTTTAACAACCGCCTCCAGGATCACCTCGATCGCCTCGGTGTTCGACCGCAAGGAGGGAGCAAAGCCGCCTTCGTCGCCGACGTTCGTGTTCAATCCCTTCCCTTTAAGCACCTTCTTCAGGTGGTGGAACGTCTCCACTCCCATCCTGAGGGCATCCGAGAAATTCTTCGCGCCGACAGGCATAACCATGAACTCCTGAAAATCGACATTATTGTCCGCATGGGAGCCGCCATTCAGGATGTTCATCATCGGAACAGGAAGCATGTATCCACCCACGCCTCCCAGGTAACGATACAGCGGCAACCCGCACGCCTCGGCGGCCGCGCGGGCAACAGCCATCGAGACACCAAGAATTGCGTTGGCTCCGATTTTTCCCTTGTTATGCGTGCCGTCGAGACCGATCAGCATCTGGTCGATCGCAACCTGATCCACCGCGTCAAACCCGATGAGTTTGGGGGCGATCACCTGGTTGACATTCCGGACCGCCTTCGTCACGCCTTTTCCCATATAGTATTTGGGGACGCCGTCGCGCAGTTCTACCGCCTCACGAGTGCCGGTTGACGCCCCGGATGGCACGATGGCCCGTCCTTCCGATCCGGACTCGAGAAGCACTTCGACCTCAACCGTAGGATTGCCCCGAGAATCGAGCACCTGCCTTCCGTGTACATCGATGATCGTCGTCATACACATCTCCTTGAATTCAAATGCCTGAAGAAATCCGGCCAAGGCGTAAGAATCTGAAAACTTCTTTCTGTCCCGGTCTTCCGTTTACAAAAATATGCCCCGGCCACCTTCCAGGGGACAGCCGGGGCTAATTCCAAAACCACAAACAACTCGACAATGGGTTTTGCCGACTACTTTTTCCTCCCGCCAACCGCTTCTTTGAGCGCCTTGCCAGGAGTGAATTTGGGGACTTTGGCAGCTTTGATCTTGATGGCCTCGCCGGTCTGGGGATTGCGTCCCATACGAGCCTTCCGGTTGCTGACTCCGAAGGTGCCAAAACCGGTCAAGGTTAGTTTTTCGCCCTTTTTAAGGCTCTTCGTAACCGCATTCTGGAACGCCACGACGGCCGCTTCCGCCTGACCCTTTCCTATTCCCGCTCCCGCGCGAATGGCCTCGACCAGTTCTGCCTTAGTCATATACCGACCTCCATCATTTTTTATAAGCTCCTCCGGAACACGGAGAAAGACAGCAAAAAAAATACGGTGTCATTTTGCGCAACTTGATTGGTATCACAAACCCCGAACTCATTAATACTGAAAGGAGTTCGCATGTCAAGGCTAAACCATGTCATTCAGCATGCAAAGACTATCCGAAAAGAACTTCTCGGGCAGTATGGGTATAATAGAATGTTATGCTTGAAAAACGAACATTCCTCATCTTCACGGGCATATCACTGCTGTTCCACATAGCCGTGCTTTTGCTTGCGTACCTCATCCCCTCCGCTTCGCCCCGAAGAGAAGAAATAGTAACGGAAGTCAGCATCGCGGATATACCGCGTTCCACGGATTTTATACCTTCAAAACCCGGCATTCTCGCGGAGCAGCTTCCGCCCGCGCCGCCACCAAGAAAGCCCAGGCAAAAAGAAGAGATGGTCGGACGAGTCCCGGACCTTCCCGTGAAAACGGATCTGCCGCCGGAGAGATCGTTTCCTGTTTCCCGCCCGGAAGAGAACGAACAGCGGCAGGCAAAAACCGAGGAGGCGCGGCAGGCAAAGGCAGCAGAGGCGAAACAGACAACGGCCGCGGAACCGCAGCATACGCCGGATACAGAGCCATCGGGCCTCAATGAACTTTCGGAAGGCGCGCCCTCTTCTTCGGGTGACCCGCCACGCTCCCTCCGGGATCTCACCCCGTCGCTAGGGAAAATGGTGATGGCCCGAAATGAACCGTCCGGCGGACGAGGCGAAGGAGAAAAGCGCGGAGACGCCATGGGCACCGGCGGAAAAGCTTCAGAGAAAAGGGGAATCGTAGAAGAGGGTGGCGGCGGTTTTCGGCTGACGCCACTGAACGCGCCTGAAATCCAGTACATCTCCTATTTCGCGTCGATCAAGCGGAAAATCGAGCTTGTATGGCAATATCCGTACGATGCCGCCGTGCAAGGGATCCAGGGATCTCTGGATATCGATTTCGTGATAGGACGAAACGGCAAATTAGAATCGATCACACTGGTCCGGGGATCAGGGTATACAATCCTGGACAACGAAGCAATCAGGTCGATCCAGAAAGCGGCTCCATTTGATCCTATCCCCGCGGAGTACGACATCCCCAATCTCCAGATCCAGGGAAAGTTCGTCTACACGCACGGCGGCAGGTTGCGCATCATACGCTGACCGGCGGAACTGGAATTATCCCTCTTCGGAATACCTTTCGTAATCGTCCGCAGACAACAGGGAGTCCATCTCTCCGCGATCGGCAGGCAATATTTCCAGGAGCCACCCTTCCACATATGGATCGCGGGTAACTTTTCGCGGAACAATTTCCGCGCCGGAGTTCATATCCGCAACGGTCCCCGTGATGGGAGAAACTATCTCGAAAACGGTGAGTGAGGATCCCACAAGCCCTATCGGCTCGCCGACGGCAACCTCGGTATCCCGGCGCGGCAGCTCCACGGAAACCGCGTCCCCCAGGAACTTTCCCGGAACGTGAGTCAATCCCACGCGTATTTTTCCGTCAGGAACCGAAAGCGCCCATATGTGCGACCTGGAGTACTTCCGATCAGAAGGGGGAATCATTTCAGCGACCGCAAGGCCGCTTCGTACGTGTTCCGGAGAAGCATGGCGATGGTCATGGGGCCAACCCCTCCCGGTACAGGAGTGATGGCCCCCGCAACCTCCATCGCCTCGTCGAAGGCGATGTCGCCGCAGAGTTTTCCCTGATCGTCACGGTTGATCCCGACGTCGATGACAACCGCGCCTGGCTTGATCCAGGAGCCACGGATCATCCGCGCTTTCCCCACCGCGGCAACCACTATATCGCCGCTGCGAACCACGGAAGGCAGGTCTTTGGTCCGGGAATGACAAAGAGTGACAGTCGCGTGACGCGACAAAAGGAGCATGGCCGCAGGCTTTCCTACAAGATTGCTGCGTCCCACGACCACGGCATGCTTGCCTTTCAGCTCGACCTTCTCATGATCGAGCATCCGCAGAACTCCATACGGCGTACACGGTATAAACCCGTCGCCATCAGTAAACAGAAGACCGGCGTTTACCGGATTGAGGCCATCGACATCTTTTGCCGGGTCGATCGCCCTTATCACTTTTATGGAATCAATATGCTTTGGAAGGGGCAGCTGCACGAGAATCCCGTGGACTGAGGGGTCGGCGTTCAACTGCGACACCACCTTCAGCAGTTCCCGCTCCTCCGTATCCGCAGGAAGGTCGATCGAGCGGGAAATAAACCCGGCCTCTTCGGCGGCTTTTCCCTTGTTACGAACGTAAATCCTGGAAGCGGGATCCTCTCCGACCAGGATAACCGCAAGTCCGGGCCGAACCCCGGCGCGCGCAATCAACTCCGCGACTTCGGTTTTGATTTCCGCGCGAACAGAGGCGGCGATGGCTTTTCCGTCGATCAAGGTCGCGGTCATCCGGACCTCTCTTCAAAACTTTTCGTAACTTATTTCCGTCAGTCGGGATCGGTCGACAGCCTCGGAAGAGGCCGCGTCGACATGACGGGAGGAGCAGGCGCTCCTTTTTTATTTTCTCTTTGCTGCGGCGAAGGCGGCGGTGTTTTTTCTATGAGCTGCGACTTCTTCCCGTAGTCGGTGGTGTAGAACCCTCTCCCCTTGAATATAACCGCGCCGCTCGATACCTTCCGCTCCGACACGCCACCGCACTCCTCGCACTTCACCAGCGGAGTTTCGCTCATTCCGTGAATCTGTTCAGTGACCACTCCGCATTCATTGCAGATGTATTCGTAAATCGGCATAACTTTTTCAATCCTCCGTAGCGTCTGTCTCGTTGCAACAGAAAAGGCGCTCCCCGGACCGCAAAGCCCGGAGAGCGCCAAAGCGCACGCTTTTTAATACATACCGCCGCCCGGAGACGACGGATGAATCGGCATCGGGTTGCTGGGCTTCTCTTCCGGCTTGTCGGCAATGGCGCACTCGGTGGTAATCATGAGACCCGCCACCGATGCTGCGTTCTGCAGCGCCACACGGGCAACCTTCGTCGGATCGAGAATACCGGCTTTCATCAGATCTTCAAACTCCTCGGTACCGGCGTTGTATCCGAAGTTCCCTTTTCCGGTCTTGATCTTGTCTACAATCACGCCGCCGTCCTGGCCTGCGTTGATTGCGATCTGCTTGGCAGGCTCGATCAGCGCCCGCTTTACGATATCCACGCCAGCCTGCTGATCGGTGTGATCCAGCTTAAGCGTGTCGAGAGCATTCCCCGCACGGATGTAGGCAACGCCGCCGCCGGGAACAATCCCTTCCTCGACCGCCGCGCGGGTCGCGTGCAATGCGTCTTCGACGCGGGCTTTCTTCTCTTTCATCTCAGCCTCGGTGGCCGCGCCGACGTTGATCACAGCGACGCCTCCCACAAGCTTGGCCAGACGCTCCTGGAGTTTTTCCCTGTCGTACTCGGAAGTAGTTTCCTCGATCTGGACGCGGATCTGCTTCACACGAGCTTCGATTTCGGCCTTCTTGCCGGCGCCGTCGATAATCGTGGTGTTTTCCTTGTCGATAACGACACGCTTTGCGCGGCCCAGATCATTGAGGGTGACCGCTTCGAGTTTGATTCCCATCTCTTCGGCAATCGACTTGCCGCCAGTGAGAATCGCGATGTCTTCGAGCATGGCTTTCCGGCGGTCCACAAAACCTGGGGCCTTGACGGCGGCTACGGACAGGGTGCCGCGCAGCTTGTTGACGACCATGGTG
>Ga0123353_10008779_pt1 | contig 13847 bp, 7 predicted proteins | sample TergutLab28metaG_3_FD_92763 | JGI IMG/M metagenome (GOLD analysis project Ga0123353, IMG submission 92763) | Labiotermes labralis P3 segment gut microbial communities from Petit-Saut dam, French Guiana - Lab288 P3 | ecosystem: Host-associated > Arthropoda: Insects > Digestive system > Gut ... | reverse complement strand
TGGGGCACTCAAAAAACTGCTGAAGATATCATCCCCACCTGAAGTACCTGCACCACCTGCTGATGAAGATGTGCCAACAGGCGTGTCTGTAAAAAAATAATAAACATATGAATAAATGTATTTCAGCTACTCCTTCAATGTGGAATAATCTTCATCGCTGTATTTTTTTATCTGGCACAGGGAAAAAAACCATATCTACATCTAACACTTGGGTCAAAAAAATTTTCAATTAACTGTTTTTTTAATTATTGTACCTTCCATTTTGATATCTATAAAGTTCATTCACCAACAAATGCACTCTTTATTAAACATAAATGTTTTGGTCTATGACCATCATCAGGGAGCCTTCATTAGAGCCTAGCTAAAGTTATATTTAGGTTAAAATTAGGTAAAAAACTGTTGTTATATGTTATGCCGTGGTGTGGCAGCATGTCTGTAATGAAAGGTACTTTTAATAGAGTTAAATCCCATCTGCCAGTTGCTGGCATTATTATGAGCTCACCCTATTCTCCATGTTAGCAGGATAAGGGTTAATCCCACTGGCACTTCACCAAAATTTTGTACATTATGCTGTGGACTTATACAGGGTGAAGACATGACAGTATATGATTGTAATATGACACTGCTCAATGAGTTATACATATAGAAATGAAACTAGAGACATTTTGGTAGGTAATATGACATACACTTAACAGTTTACAGATGTTCAACATGGGCACATATCATAGCTGCATGCAAGTTCAGTCCACGCACCAAGTTTTGAAAGACTATTACAGCAAAGGGTGTAGCAAACTAGTCTTCAACTGTTACACGTTGCATAATACTTACTTATTTTGGACTGATTAACCCCTCATAGCCCATTGTTCACTATACTGGTCAGGTTTAACACTAGCCAATTCTGCATTCTGCCCAGACAGTACACCCCTGTTTCATATGATCCTCACAATGAAGAGAAAATGTTTCCATATACATCAACCAACTGGCCCTTCTAGTGGAATCTCTCTACACATATATATATGGTGGCTGGGTAGTTCAGTCTGTATAGCAACTGACTAAGGGCTGGATGGTCCGGGATTGAATCTCGGTGGGGATGAGATTATCCACCCGTCCAGACCGGCCCTGGGGCCCACCCAGCCTCCTGTAAAATGGGTACCGAGTCTTTCCCAGGGGTAAAGTGCAGCCAGGGCATGCTGCTGATCACTCACCCCCTTGTAGTGACACAGTCATGGAAGAGTAGAGCTATACCTCTACCCACCCTCTGGGCCACACCGGGCCTGTAATGGGATCACTTTACCTTGTGTATATATAATGTAGATTCATTTTAGTCTTCAAGGGTTAACTAAGCTTTTAGGAATGAAATTATATACAATAACTATTGTGAATAAAAATAGCATATAAGTGATGACAGAGACCCACTGGTTGGCATAATGTCATTACTTTATCTGACACCAACCATTTGTCAGTCCCTGTCAGTTCATTTATCATGTTAATATAGACCTTCCACCTGACAGCTACATGCATGGCAGAATAGCAGCAGTGACAAATGACAGTTCAGACAGAATAAGAACCCTGTACTACCCACTGCATTCACATGGAGACAGAGGAAAACCATGAGAAACATCAGTCAGGAGAGTCATGATTTCAACAAAGTACTTCCAAAATACAGTGAATTTTATGTTATTCATAATCTGCATTTTCTTACATTCTATATTTAAAACATGTATCATAAAACACGGGTCTTTCCCGGAGGTAAAGTGCGGCTGGGGCATGCTGCTGACCACTCACCCCCTTCTAGTGCCGCGGTCATGGAAGAGTAGAGCTATACCTCTACCCACCCACTGGGCCACACCGGGCCTGTAACGGGATCACTTTACCTATTTTTAATCGTAAAACACACTTCATACAGTCCATTTTGTTGGTTAAAATACAGGATTCTGAAATACAGGTCAAGAGTCTTAATGCTGTAACAACCTCCCTGTTCAGTCATCTAATACTGTGCCTGCATGGTTGTCTGCTAACAAGAGCAGGCTTATGTTCATCATATTTGTATCCCTACATCTCTTTCCTATACTTAAACCATGACATTTCTATCTAACAGAAGCAATAACATCCAAACAGCTGCCTGAGGGAAAAATACATCTCTGAAAAAAGGCAGAAGGCGACAATCATCTGGAATATGAGAGAGCAGGTAGTATGCTAGCCTGTTACCAAAATTTCCTGCTTCCATTATTCTATCACAAAAATGAAGTCACACCCAAGGGGGAGAAGAATACGTGGAGAATCTACCCAGCACTCACCTAGCCCCAAAAGATCCTGTGTAGTCGTTTTGCCAGTTTTATTTGAATCTCCCTGTGTGCGACCAGGTTTAGGACTGGTAGAACCCTTAGGTTTTGGCAGCAACTGTGGTACTGCAACATTTGGTATTGTTTTTCTAGTCTGCTGCTGCTGTTGCTGTTTTGCTTCCTTCTTCCGCCTTCTTTGCCTCTCTGCTTCCTCATCCAGTTCTTTATCCCAATTTACCTGCACATAATGACCAGTCACACTCCCATCACTCTGCGTGTATGTGTGCATGTGCTTGTGTGCACACCAGTGGGGAGAGAACAAGTCTGCACACTTAATAATACCAATGGCGCCTTACAAGCACTCATTTCATTTCATTTATGGTCATTTGTACGATAAGCTGCATCAAAAAAAGATTAGAAAGGTGATTTGAAAAACAAATTTCTTTTGTCAAAGAACTAACCCTGGTTATCATAACCATCATCTGCTTCAAAGGTTAAGCCCTCTGTTATATTCCCAAAACTTTAATGCCTTGTGGTTACTGGATGTATCACCAGATTTAACGCACCAAAATTCTACCACTGGATGCCAAGCTGCACTGGAAGGCACGTGAAGAAAAAACGTGAACACCTTTGACTAAAATACAAGAAAACGTATCAGCTCATGGAAAGAAGATTGGCCCTGTCGATACACAATAAGCTGATGTTGTACAAACAAATACTGAAGCCTGTATGGACCTATGGCATACAGATATGGGGATGCATGAAACAGAGCAACAATGACAGCATTCAACGATTTCAAAACAAGGTACTTAGGAACATCGTTGATGCACCTTGGCATATCAGAAACGCCGACCTCCATAGGGACCTTCAAATGCAGATGGTTACAAATAAAAATGGAAAGTTTGCTAATAAGCATGAAGAAAGGCTTCTCCACCATGTCAACACCAAAGCGATACAGCTGCTCGACAACAGTGAACTAGCGCGAAGGCTTAAAAGAAAAAAAAACCTTTTGAGCTGGTGTAGCGATCATTAAAAGCAGAGCACAGTGAAGTGCAACATAAACACTATTAGTGTGTGACAAAAACAGGGCACAGTGTTAGTGCAGTCATCACCACCAACAAAGGAAAAGACAATGCATAAGCAAACAAAACTAAACAGGTAGAACCGCTGGGTGACACCTGAAGTTAATATTCATTTAGCATTTTAAGTCAGAGCAAAATAGCTGGTTAGTCTTAAGACTAGGTGTTATTGTAATTACGCGATGATATGTCGTTTAATAAAAAAAACAAAAACAAAATTCTACATTCTGCTCACGCAGTGTATTTCTGAGTTTTTCTTCTGGATCTCAGAACAAATACAGATTATCTCTCCACACAATATTAGCTTACTGGTATTTAAAACTGAGGTGGGGTGTGTTTACTGTACAGTATGAACTGAATTCTTAGATACAATTGAAGCGAAAACAGTAGTCTCAAAAAGGTACACTGATATCACTTTTGTATCCCCCCCTTGGATCTTTCTAGATCTCTAAGGACTTCGTCCTGCTGAGACATTTCTTCCTTATTCAGAACTCAATTGATAAATTTACTGATGTCTAAATGTAAAATTTTCATTCCTTCAGAGATTAATCATGTTAAAACTTGATCAATAAATGCCAATATATACCTATTCAACTTTTTAACATAAATCCAGCCTCAACAGGATTAGACTCAGGTACACATGACTCAAATGAATGTATTTCAGCATGCCAAATACTGTTGACCTCACATACATTCAACAGCTGGGAAAGTAATTCTTCTACTCATTTAAAACATGTTGGCAATTTGTGAGATCACCATTCTCATTTTTCATCAAGTTCATTCTAGGTCAGTAACCATTAATGGGTTTGTTTATGCCCCTATACACATTTGTAATTTTCCTGTTCTTACTGTGTTCTTCAAATTCATCTTTCCAATTGTTACACATTTCATAATATCCAGACTTTATAACCTAAATTATCATACACATAACAAAACTTATCACAGAATAACGAATTTTTTGTGCAGGTTCTTTTCAGTTAGTAGCCAAGTCGTTTTTCATAGTGACACAATCATTTTGATACAATGGAGAATGGAACAAGATATATTTGTAATGAGTAGAACGAATGCACGAAATCAGCATCATGTGATCCATTTGATTGACAATTTACTGTCACTTCCATACCTTTGGTATGGGTGGTGGAACCCATTCCCTTGCAATGTACTTCTTCTGTTCATATTTAGCGCGAACAAAAGCCTCTAGTGACGAGTCTGTCTGTGGTCGCCTAAAGTTGTCTGGAAGATTCGCCTCATATACAGCTCTAGCACGACTATTTCCCATCTGCTGAAGACTCTACAATGCAGAATAAAGCATACATGAAATATACTACCTTGATATGTAACTATGCCCCACCTTAAACAGGAATAAGACAACTTACTACAACTTGTTCAGGTGTCCAAGTATCCAGGTTTACAGACTTCACTTTCGAAATGTGGACACCAAGATTTCTGTGAATACCGGCACAACGAATGCAAAGAAAGATTCCTAAATTCCAGGACGCCCACCTTGGACCTGCAGAACAAAGATTTCAGTCACAATTCCGCTCACGTCACAGCACCAATACATTTAATGTAATCCCACAATTTCATTGTTACTTCTGTTCGAATCCAGAGGTGTGAATTAGGACAGAGTTCATACACCATGCCCTCACTACATTAAATGTCATGTAAGCATGCAGTATAGTGACATATCCAATATTTACGATCCTTCAAATATTTACCCTTGGAATCACAATCCACACAATATTTATTGTCTTCATCTCTTAACATTTGTGTGAGAAGTGCTTGGCACTTCTCTTGAATTTGCTTCTGCCTATCCTTTTCTGCCTTTGTGCTCATTATTTACGCAATTTCGTTGCTATATAAATTTCAATTTGTATTAAATCAGTCTCTGTACGACAACACTATATTCAATATGGCCACAGATACCATCCGCACACGTTACCTTTAAATTGACACTAGCGCCACAGGCAATGAAACAGGTAAACTATGTACTATACGTCAGTGAACTCTATAAACCTCACGGAATATGTGGTACTGTCAGAGACTATCCAAAAATGTAAAGTTATATAAATGTCCTTCTGCACGCCATTAAAAGATGTATAGGGGAGTGGGTGTATAGCCCCACTTATTTTTAATCCCCTCACTAAGTCAACTTCACATCTTTGCCGCTTTGCGTGGAGAGAAAAAATTCCTTTCCCTCCACCCATTGAAAAGCAGGCTGACTCCAGGACCAGTGGAAACATTTTGGTAAAAAAATCTTTTGCCCCTGCAGAGAATCAAACCCCGAACTGTCCACCCCATAACCTAATCACTATAATGAACACGATATTGATGGCGATAATAATGTCAGTAGACGGTTACCAGTGCTTCAGGGGAAAAACAGCCTAACCCTTTTGCTGAGTCACCATGTCTTCTTTTCTAGCACAACAGTCCAATGCGGACCTTTGTCTCCTTAACAGACTTCTCCCAGTCAGCTAAATTGTTTGACATCTCTTTCCAATTTGTAATTTTTCATTTATTATCTGTTTGTACACAATTCCACCATCTGTGTTTAGTCATCCTTTCATGTCAACTTCCCTGAGAATTATGGTTAAATACTTGACTTTTCTTTTACTATCCATTATGCTAACGTGACCAATCCAATTCAACCGACTTATTCTAACAAATTAACCCTTTAAACGCCGAGTTAAATCCCATCTGGAATTTGCTGGCATTGTTTGGTGCTCACCCTATACTCCACATTAGCAGGATAAGGGTTAAAGTATATCTATATCTCCAAATAGCTGCATTAATTATTATTTTGCTTACTCCAGTTTTCATTTACTTTAATTCCCCCACACATTCTTCTTAAAATTTTTCTTTTGAAAGTAGCCAGCCATTTAGCAAATTCAAGAGACACCATGTCATATATATGAGGTATTTACCAACTTTTCAGAGACAAATACTGCCTCCAACTTATGGGCAGATATGTGCCAACATCAGTGCTACTGCATGTCCTCTTTTTCCCGGACATATCCTCTTTGCAAACCAAAAATTTTGTCTGGGCAGGATTTTAACTCTGCAGAATTGTCCGAATTTTTGTTACTTCTTGAAGCTTATGCACATTGTAATGGTACTATACATCAAGAAACATGTCTACTAGTTTTTAAAGCAGCATGTAATTGTAACCTTACAATTAGCATTCTCCAAGTAAAAAAATAAAAACATGAGTTCAGAAGCTGATTTGCAGTATGTCTCCGAAAGGTTCCTTGAGGAAATTTTAAATAACATCAATTCAGTGAAAAACAAGCTTCAGGAACATCACACTCAGAATTTTATACCAATGAAAGACAACAAACTATTGGGAGAGAAACAAAGAGCAGGAATTGATGACAAGTGTAACAAATTCCATGCTGGAATAAAATGCATGTACAGCATATGTAGAATATTTGGACAGACACTCGATGCATGGAATATTTCTCCTGTAGAACATGGACACTTAAATGAACAGCCAAACTGGAATGAAGTTTAATCTTATCCAATTCCTGAATTCCTGATAAATAATGGAGTGCTTGTTGCTGATCCGAAGTACTTTGACCACCATTTTTTTATTTGGCACAACAGCTCCCAGTGGGCCAGGGCCTCCTCATTCAAGATGTTTCTAGATCACACACAATGACACACCTCAATCGGTAGGATTCCTCCAGACAAGTGATTAGCTCATCGCAGAGACCTCTACCTGACAACACACAACACTCACAACAGACAGCCACATCCATGCCCCTGGCGGGATTTGAACCCACAATCTCAGGGGGCGAGCGGCCTTAGGCCGTGCGGCCACTGGGACTGGCTTTGACCAACTTGGTCATCTGCAATAATTTGGGGAAAGTTGTGTCACCAATGCAGAGTGCAAAACTTCACTATCAAACTACAGGGTTATTCATAAGTCCGAGAAACATTTTAAAAATTCGCAACAAATAAACTACTCATCGGATCATGGTAGTTCTTACGCTGATAGAGAGAGAAACTCTCCAAGTTTTTTTTACATATTTCACAGATGCTCAATGTGCCCACCTTTGGTAATACAGCAGACATCTATGCGATAGTCCATCTCGTTCCAAACGCGTCAGCATATCACGGTCAACCACATCCACAGCAGCGGTGATACAGTTGCGAAAGTCTGGAGATTAGTGGGCAGTGGAGGCACAAAGACAGTGTCCTTCACAAACCCCCAGAAGAAAAAGTCGCGCGGGGTTAAATCCAGTGACCAGGGTGGCCACCGCATTAACGCATCATCTTCTTTTCCTGTGCGTCCTGTCCAACTTTGTGGCAAGTTTCGATTGAGATACCCTCGCACGTCTTTGTAGTGAGCCGGAGAGCCGACTTGTTGAAAGATGTAATCATTACTGTCTTCATTCAACTGTGGCATCAGCCAGTTTTCTAACATGTTTCACAGACTTATGAATAACCCTGTAGATGTGGCCCAGTACTTTGGAAATGGTGAATATCATTCAAAAGTTTTGAAGATTTCACAGTTTTTTGCCATTCCATGTGACACTCTACACGTAAAACAGAGTTTTGTCACTGATGCAGGGCTACTGGACAAGAGGTAAAAAAAAAGGTTAAGCGGTCCGGTTACAGGCCCGAGGTGCCCAGAGGTTCCAGGAAGTTAAGGTTCCCAGATTACATGACAATGGCCCAGGATGGTGGCGAGGTTGTCAGCCTTACGAACCGGCCGCTTTTTACTCCCAGGAAATACTCCTGGTACTCATTTCTGTTAGAGGCCGAGTCAACCCCAGCGCCATAGTGCGATCAGAAGGATTATGTCAATGAAAAATTCCAATGACACCATCTGGAATCGAACCAGTGGCCTTCTGATTTGTAGCAGAGCACCTTAACCACTGTGCTATCGCAGTCCCTGCACAAGGAAGAGGAAGAAGCTAAGTATTAGGTCAGTCAGTGGGCTTTTACTCCTACAGTACAAATTCAAAGGGATTTCTCTTACAGATTTCTATACCATCCTGAAGAGCTGCACACAACTACTAAACAAAATTTACTCCATACAGAAATATGAATGGGCAGGAGGACAACAACTGCAGAACAGGCAATGGACTTATACACTGTATATGTATATTGTATACAAATTTGAATATGTTTTATTTTTAATTTTGTGTATTTTCTGTGAAATGACAATGCTAAACATATTTAATAGAACTGTGACTACTTACATATCCTATTTTTCACACTCACATTTTGCTGCCATAGCCCCTTTGTTATGGTCAGTATGTGGTATATCCTCTTGCCTTGTGACAGTTATATAATAACCCTAGCCAACATGCTCCTCCAAAACGTTGGTAACCATCTAACAAATTCAAAGGTGCAACCCAATCACAACTAAAATTAGGAATTTAGGGTTTTTAATAGCTCTTATCTGTGATTCTAATGGCATATCAGACAAACTTGTAGAAGATGAATAGCCCATACAAGACTCAATTTTCTTTTAAATTGTTTCTTCATGTTTTTAGATATAGAAATTTTGGCTCACGCGACAGTAGATCAGTGCTGTGGCATGCTGCCAAAGGATGGTACTGAAACTTAAAATAAGGCTGTTAGTTGTGTGTGTATCAATGTAATATACAGTATCTGACATGAGCACCAATACTATGAGCATTTCAAGAGCAAGTGTTCAGGAAGATGCCTGGACAAAAAACAGTTGAAGGGAGAAATGAAGAACCCTCAGTTCTTCAACATCTAAATGCTGTATGATGGTTCAAGAGAAAGGAAAAAGTACTGTGTGAGATACAACATTCTCAACCCAGACATTATTAAGGCTATTATCTTCTAGGATGACACAGCATGTAGTTTGGTAGAATTTTAATGATATTTGGAGGAATGTTATTACATATCTACCACACTACACAGCATCACATCACAGAAGATGGTAATCTTGAAAAGGAAAATGTATTTTGAAAATAAAAATATGTTAACGCAAAGGTATCAAAACACACTATCGTGGCATAAGATGATAAACATTTTGCCCATCCCAGTGGCCGCACGGTTTAAGGCGAGGGTCTGGGGCTGCTCGCTTGCTAGGATTGTGGGTCCAAATCCTGCTGGGGGCATGGTTGTCTCTTGCCAGTGTTGTGTGTTTTCAGGTAGAGGTCTGTGTGTTGGTCTGATCACTCACCCAGAGGATTCCTACTGAGTGTGATGTGTCTGTCTTTGTGAAGCCATAATAATGAGGACAAAATGGCCCACTAGGAGCTCCAGCACCTAAATATATACATATATGTATTAAAATCTTTTAAACTTTAGCATTCAGTGGCGTAGCTTGGGGGAGGCCAGTGGTGCAACCACTCCCAGTTGCAGAGTGCACATGGTGGAAAAGTGGGCAACAAAATGAAGTTTTTAAATGAAAATATTGAATTTTCTGCTCCTGAACATATTTTAAATTACCAGCCCAAATACTGCCAAAGGAAGTTCAGTAAATGACTGTAATTTTTTCAAATTCATAATTTCTGTTCCAGACAGCCATTGTGATTATTGGCCCCAGAAACAAAAAACCTAGCTATGCCACCGCATGTATGTAACTAGAATGTAACAAATATATCATTTACACCAGTACCTACCATAACAAATTATATGTATTAGGAGTTCCAAAAAACATACAACCCTAACAAGTACCAGTAGCAGCACAACCTGAGATACGCAACACCACACAAACAACACACACATACTAACACAGATTAATGATAACCAAGGCATTATAAACTTACATGGCTTCAAAATGTACACAAGAATATTTTGTAAAACCCAACATATATTAAAAGCTGGCCTTATTAAAGATACTACAAACATCATATATTGACACCCTGCATTCAGAATATTATAGCAGGATTAATTTCACAAAGTCTCCAGCTTCTGGCACAAGTAACATTAGCCAGCCTATGCTGATGTCACAAGCTAGGAGAGTGGGCTAAGTTGTTTGCTCGTATATCAGTGTGTTATCTGCAATTGGATCAATGCAGGATCCTGTACTCGGCTGCTTACACAGCAGATGCAACCACATCACTGAGGGTACAAGGACCATGAGGTTTGTGAGACTCATGACAAAGAACATCACACAAAACGCCAGGGACTTTGTGGATGTAATCCTGCCGTACAAAGCCGAATGACATAAAAAACACACACCACAAAAAATATGTATTAATTGCATGATTCCTGAGATGATCAACAATATAAATACTATTCTTATAAATGGAATTATTTCTTGACAGTTTCCTCTCCTGACAACAAAACAAATTATATCAACACAATAACAATGTACACCACTGGTTCTCAAACAAATATATGCAGCAGATGCACTTGACATCAACAGCTAGGTTATAACATCCCAGAATGTACGTGGAACTTCGGCCACCAGACGTATAAAAAAGTACACTTATTCAGGATGCCCAGAAAATGTGAGTTGTAACACTGTGCGAAGCATAGAGTGACTCACATATGCGTAAGAGTTAGTGGAATGGTTAATATCTTTTATAATCCTCCTATAAGTATGGAATTTTCATGACATTAAATGTCACACAATTCATTGCCCAGGGAACCTTTTCTTGCAATGCTGTTTGTATGCCTCTGCACAGGAAACAAACTACAACCTTACGAAACTATGCAAATGTATGCAAGTAAACGTTCCACATTCACACAATTGCCATGTTTTGACCACTCTTCTATATCCCACAGACCATTATTCTAACTACTACATGAAGCTACCGCACCCTCTGGTAACATGGGGGGGGGGGAACCCAGCTGTTGTGATGGGAAGTACATGTACTGCCTTCTAAGTGAGCCATCCCCATTGTGCTATATACAATCATACAGATGGGTAGAGTAAGTCAAACACAACTTAGGAATATCTAGTTGCTAAAGGAGCTTTATGTGCTTAGCGTACCTTAAGAGCATGAGCAACTACATGTTTTGGCCTTTTTATCTAGGCCATCATCAGGTTGAAACTATGTCCTGTTCGAGAGAACTATACAATATGCAATATTACGTCTTAAGTATCTAACAATATCTCATTTTCATCAATGAATTTTCCTGTTCATTTGAATGCTAAAAAATGTGAATTTTAAAATAATTATAAAAATTTATAAAACCTAGATAGCTTATTTTAGGAAGTATGGTTTTACTGTTATAATGACCTAATGACGGAGTGACTGAATTATATGTGATGTTGTAGTAATTGGACTCTACGAGATGCTATGTAGAATTGGTGTTTCTTCATTTATAGTGGTGACTGCCAGCTCAAGTTAGATTTTTTAAGTTTTGTAGACATTCTGGCATGGAGAATCCAGAAATGTGGTCTATGTGAAGATGCGTATCTATGTCAGATGTGTCCCGTATTATGTAAAACACCCAGAGATGGCTGGTGTATTAGTGGTTATATATGGAAGAGATGCCAGATAGTATGGCAGTCTTTGCTGTTGAAAGACACATTCTGGATTCTGATGTTAAGTCCCACTATAGAAGCCACGTTTAATAATGCTTGTGATCTGGAGAGTTGCTCAGTGTTGATGTTAAGAGTAGTGGTGTATGTATGTATGTCATACAGGTACTCTACCCATCTCTATTCATGTACTGCATTCCCAGGCAATTCAAATTCAAATTAAAAAACAGAAACTTCACTGAATTTCTTGCAAATACATATGAGGAATTTGGAGGCTGCCACTAAATCATCACAGTCCTTTAACGAGAAAGAAAGAGAATTTATTAATGTGATTAAAATGTACAAGACAAATTGGGATGCTCATAAGAGCAAGGATTTCTTAAAACAGACATAATCACAAAGGTAACAAGACACTATCAGTCTTTACATAGGCCTTGTTTTCATTAAGAACTCTCACATTAAAAACTGAAACATAGTGGATATTTTGATGTACAGTTAACAGCATCTGAAAAATTCGATACTATCAATACTTTTCAACAAATTGCAATCAGTTGAGGGACATGACAATGGTGCTCAATAATAAATTTTCAATCACCCCATATGAACATTACTGTACATCTGATCACTTCTTTCAGAGAAGATGTCCACATGTGATACCAAAACGGCTGCATGTGTTCAGACCTTGAGACTAAACACCATGCTGAGGAACTGTTCGTAATGAATTGTTATAATCCCATCTTGATCAGTGTCATACTGCCGGAATGAAGAGGTCAGTGTCTGCAACAGAGGGTGAGAAGACAGCAATTAATCCTTTCACAAATGCAAACATGCATTTGTCCTGAAGAATAAAAAACCAACTAGATGCCACGTATTATTTTACTGTACTTCTTATGGGCTCAACATTTTTCAGGCACTACAATGCCCATCATCAGGAGCTCACGACTATAATGTTGATTACCACATTGGTCGTTTCATTCTGTTAAGATGGAGGGGGTAGCGTTAATGTAAAATTATGGTTCTTAGTTGTGTATGTTTGGTGTGGAGTTCTTTGTCGCTTGGTTGTAGCTGGTAACGTGTTTCTATTAATACTAAGAGTTGTGAACCTTTATGCTTTCAATATTAATAGAAACACGTTACCAGCTACAGCCAAGCGACAAAGAACTTCACCACTAAGAACCATAATTTTACATTAACGCTACCCCCTCCATCTTTACAGAACGAAACGACCAATGTGGTAATCAACATTATAGTCACAAGCTTCTGATGGTGGGCATAGTAGTGGCCGAAACATGTTGAGCCTATAAGAAGTACAATAAAATAACAAGTGGCATCTAGTTGGTTTTTAATTCTTCAGTTATCACAATAATGCACAGTCCAACAAACATCATATGCATTTGTACATCATCTGCCATATCAAAAATTCTGAATGTGGATGCAGAGAAACCTTTACTGACAGTCTAGGGTTTAAAATCAGCACAGCAGGCCTCAATATTTGACATATAAATTTTCATTTCCTTTTCCTGGCTGTACATTTCTTAAGCATCTCTATCTACTGCCAATATTAAACACTATGTGATACTTCTACTGCCCTGTTATGACATGACATGGTGCTAAAGACAGGAAAAACTTTACTTTTACCACACAAAATACATATTCTAACCACACACTTTAACAGATTTGAAGAAATCATATATAGTTGAATGTACATCGAATGCATCTCAATGGAAAGTTCATATTTTAGTGCTGAAATCTACTGTCCTGCAAAGTAATGTTCAGTGGAAATTTTGGAAAATATGGTATGAACAAATACACTTTATACAGTTCCATGAGAACTGAGACACATGACTACATTATCAAGAGTAGTGAATTCATTAGACTTTTACTCAATTGGGACTTCTTACAATACAGGATCTGAAACATGCTATAACCGTTAAGAAACTACAAATTAGTTCCTGGTTTCAGTTGACACAACAATATATTATTTTATTTTTACATTGATGGCTACATTTCCTCACTTGACCATCCTCGGGTCACCTTTACAAAACTCAGAATAAGGTAACATGC
>Ga0123353_10008778_pt1 | contig 13847 bp, 15 predicted proteins | sample TergutLab28metaG_3_FD_92763 | JGI IMG/M metagenome (GOLD analysis project Ga0123353, IMG submission 92763) | Labiotermes labralis P3 segment gut microbial communities from Petit-Saut dam, French Guiana - Lab288 P3 | ecosystem: Host-associated > Arthropoda: Insects > Digestive system > Gut ... | reverse complement strand
TGGTGTGCTTTGGCGACAGAGGTTTCGCCGGTCTTTCAACACCCCGCGGATATGGGGACAGACCCGGAATTTATCGCATACGCCACGAGCAAGGTGGCCAAGTATGAAGCGCTGGCCGCTGTGGATTACATGAACGGCAAGTCCATGGGCTTCATCGGTTTTTCGCGGGCAAATAACCGTATTTCGTGGTTTGCGGTATCGGAACCCTATCGCGGCAGGGGTGCGGGCTGCCGATTGCTGAAAACCGCTCTGCGGCAGCTTGACGCAAACAGAGATATTACCGTTTTCACCTTCTGCGGCGGGTATCTGCCGGGGATGGCGGCAAGGGCTTTATATATAAAATATGGATTCACTGCGGAAAAGCCGATCACGCATGATGGGCTCCCGAGATGCGTGTTGACGCGCCCCGCTTCCGATGAAAAGCGCGGCGGCAGTTTCCATTACCGCTATCCCGAATTCATCCAAGCGGCGCAAAAAGAGAACTGCCCCGCTTGCAAAAACGAACCAATGCCCGACGGGCATATTGACATTATATTGACCGATAAAATCTGTGTGGGCGGCGAATACCCCGGGCAGGGGCGGCTGTTTGGCAAGCTCTATGTGATGCCGATGGAACACTATTTTCACTTTGAAGATATGCCCGAAACGGCGGCGACTGACTTTATGAACGAAGTGCAGCGGGTTGGCAGAGCTCTCCGTAAAATCACCGGCGCAGAAAAAGTCAATTATGAAATGCACGCAAATTCCGGGGCGCATTTGCATATGCATCTCTTTCCGCGCTATTTGGATGATGATTTCCCGAGCGCGCCGATTGATTATCGGATAAGCGAGCCCGCGCCCTATGAGAGTTATGAGGAGTATTTGTGGTTTGTGGAGCGGATGCGGGAGGAATTGGAGGAGGAACGAAGATGACAAACGCAGATATATTGCGCATCGCGATGGAGCAACACGCGATAGACGCGAATTGCTCCCCGGATGATTTTATCCGCGCTGAAAATGTTGTGGTGATTTCCCGCCCGAGCGAAAACGCACGGCGCTATTTACAGCTGCCCTTCTTCTGCGATTTGATTACATATGGCTCCAACATTGTGGCTTCTGTCGATGCACGGGTTTTTAAATTTGTGAAAAAATATATAGACACGGACTATGCGCATGGATGCTTTGAAACGCCGCAGATTCATCATCTGACAAGCGAATTTGCCAAATACGGTTTCCTGCCCTGTTATCAGGCGGAATACTGGCTGCCGGATGTCGACGTGCTGAGAACTGCTCCCTGCCATTACGAAACACGACTATTGGAACGAGAGGATTTTGCCGGGCTTTATTTACCCGAATGGGGCAACGCCTTATCTCTGAAACGGCCGCATTTGGATATGCTCGGAGTCGGCGCATACGACAACGGAAATTTGATCGGGCTTTCCGGCTGCTCTGCGGATTGTGAAACCATGTGGCAAATCGGCATTGATGTTTTACCCGCATATCGTCGGCAGGGTATCGCCGCCGCCTTGACTTCGCGGTTGGCGCTTGAGATCCTCAACAGAGGGAGGGTTCCGTTTTATTGCTGTGCATGGTCAAACCTCGCTTCGGCCAGAAACGCCATAAAGAGCGGATTTCGCCCCGCATGGGTGGAGCACACGGCAATAGAAAAAGAAAAGGCGCTTGCATGGAACGCGAACAGGCATTTTCAAACGCAGAACATGCATGAAAGTGATTTTTGGGCCGCGCTGAACAAACTCGTTTCCGATTCAAAACTTGTCATAGACAGGCCCAAGGGCAGCAGGCACCCGAGGTACCCGAATTTGGTTTATCCTGTGGATTATGGATATTTGGAGAACACCGCATCCATGGACGGCGGCGGGATTGATGTTTGGCAGGGGACGGGTGGCGATTCGGTTGGGGCTGTTATTTGCACGGTGGATTTGCTGAAAAGGGACAGCGAGATTAAGATTTTGATTGGGTGCAGTGAAACGGAGACGCGGCTTATTTTGGACGCGCATAATGACAGCGAATATATGAAGGGGATTTTGGTGACAAGGAAGTAATATCGCCGCAGGATGCTGTACCTATCATCAATAACCCTGCAAGCGCCGTAATCGCTCCTCTGAGTTATTCTCAGAAACATTGCTGATTATGCCAAGCACTATTCCAATAGCAAAGAAAACAAACATGATTATTTGTCCTTCGATACTACAAGCATAATTTACGATCAGCAAAAGCACCATCACGCCTACAATGCCGCCCCAAAAAATTGCAGAGCCGATGCTTAGCCTGCCTATTCTAAGAGTGGTATGCCCCCAGCTTAAGCCTAATATCCCTGAGAAGAGTGTCCAAAGTGGCGACCCGGACGAAACAAAACAGCCAATTATCAGCGCGATTGCGCCGATTATGCTTGCCACAATGAAGAAAACAGATATGCCCTCAATGCGTGATATTTTGCCCTGCAATCGCTTTATCTCACGTTCTCTCTGCAGCTGCCGTTCGTGTTCCACGCGCTCCTCCGTCTGCCGTCTTTGAACATATGCAACGGCATTATTTCTCAGGCGCTCAAAAAGAATGCGCAGACCTTGCTTGTCCAATTCATTTGCGCATTTCATTGCGGCATCGAATTCGGGCGTCAGTGCAGAAAGCACTTCGGCGGCAATGCGGGCGTCTGTCAATTCAAACAGCCCCACGCGGGAGATCGCGGTCTCGCATATCCTTGCAACAGCATCGGGGCGTTCCGCGTCTCTTTCATCAATCCAAGCGTTTTTCGCCAACATGATGCCCCGATAGGCGCGGCTGCATGTTCCATCCCGTTGCAAAACTTTATCAAAATCGGATTGCGCCGCATAAAAATTTGATTCGGACAGGAGTTTATATCCATTTTCCAGAAGTCGGTCGTTTGAAACAATAAATCCATCCGCCATACGAACGGCATAGCCGCAATAAGGGCAGCGTTCATAATATGTGAGACTTGGGTCAGCAAGCGGCGCATTGCAATTGCTGCACCTCAAAACTTGTACAGACATGAAATTTTAGCTCCTGTTCATTATTCGCGTACAGTAAAAACCCGCACAGAACCGCTGCGGGTTTCCTGCTCAAACAGCATTTACTGCTTAATACAGACGGTCAAACTCAGCAATCATATAGTTCAGGTCTGTGGATTGAGATTTAATCCGCCCATTGACGTAAAGGACATAATTCCTTGTTCCGTACATTATTTCCTCCCTCAACTCCACCAGTCCATAGCTGACCATTTTGCTTTTGATTGTCGTTGCCATTTTGGATCTCCTTCCTAGTATTATATTTTCATTTGATATTCGGACTTACTTAAGAGCCTTAATTTTACTGCCCTCGCTGTTCGTAATGATTTTGGGTAGCTTGGTTATGGGATCGATAAAGGCAACGGCAGAATAAGTCGTGCCAAAATCAATTCCGATTGAAATTGCCATGTAGCATACCTCCTTATAGGTATCTCCCCATTGCTGCTTCTGTGGACAAGTTGTAAAGGATTTGCCGGATTGAAGTTTCACAGGCAGCGCCACTTTTAAGCGGCATTATTACCAAGGAAAGCGGATATGCCTGTCTGATCCATATCTGGTCGTTTATTATATAAACCCCGTCTCTACACGCGACTTTGTAAAGATCTGTTGTTGATAACGCACCAACACAGGCGTTTACCTCAAGCCACTCACCAAACGCATCCTCATAAGTGGAACAAAACATACCGATTTCGCTACCATCATTAGTAAAATAGAAGAATCCGATTGCATCCTCGGTTATTTTAGCTACCTCAAATCGCTCGGAGATGTAGTTCGCCAATTCCTGCCATATCATATTATCTTCCCCTTTCATAAACGTGAAGTCATGATCAATTCGAACTTATTTTAGAGCCTTTTCTATCTTTTTTCTTGCGCTTTTGCTTGCGCCCATGATCAAGATAGCCCCATCCAAATCGCGGTATGCCGCTTGCTTATCCGCCCACATATAGGCTCCTGCAGCCAAAAGCCCACCCGCACTTGTTCCCAAGGCAACCAACTCCACACGCCGTTGCGCTCCCTGTTCGTATACGTAAACCTCAACGCCCCATGGGTTTGAGCCGAGAACAGATTTACGAAACACAAGAATTGCAATACCCGGTCTCTCGGTTGTCCCCCCGAACATTGCCTCCTGCACTTCCAAGTGAGAGACTTGTGCCCTCAGCTTCTTGCAAACGGTCTGCAGTCTTGCTCCGATTTCCTGCATGCTCAGTCGTGAAACGAATTCAATCGTATCCTGCTTTAGTGCCATAATGAAATTCTCCCTTATGAAAGTTTAAGCGTTCCCCTTCTCGAAGCCCCCATTCAATAGTCAGCTTCTTTGTGGTGATTGCGCTTTTCATAGTATAAACCATTTCGGTTTATAAGTAAATATACCAAATTGGTTTACGGTACAATTTTCAACACACAATAGTAAGGAAAATGATCAAATTGTACGAGCGAATCCGCGCCCTACGGGAAGATAAAGATATGATGCAAAAAGAAATTGCAGCTTATTTGCATTGCACCCAGGTGGCCTATTCCAGATATGAATTGGGGCAGCGGGATATTCCAACGCAGGTGTTGATTGCTTTGGCGAAGTTTCATCATACGAGCGTGGATTATTTGTTGGGGCTGACGAGTGTCGATAAACCCTATCCGAAATGATGCGTTCCGCGCGGGCGGAGGGTGACGCTGCGAGGTGCGTCGCCGTTGCCTTGGATTTGTATGTCTATACGGTTTGCGGGCAGGGCGTTTGGGACGAGGGAAGCCCATTCCATGATGATCAGGGCGTTCGGGATGGCGAGATAGTCTGCGTAGCCGATGGCGTAGAGTTCGCCTTCGTTATGGATGCGGTAGACGTCCATGTGGATGAGGGGCGGCGTAGTATCATATTCCTGTACTATCACAAAAGTGGGGCTTTGGATGTGGGGGATGCCGAGGGCGGCGGCGATGCCGCGCGTCAGGACGGTTTTGCCTGCGCCCAAGTCGCCGTCGAGCGCGAGGAAGCCGCCGCTACGCAATTGGGCGGCCAATTTTGCGCCGAGGGCGAGCATTTCTGCTTCACTGTTTATGATATATTCTGTCAAAACAGTTTCACCTCTAACAGGGGCTTGACAAAGTCGCCGTAGCGATCCTGTTCAATGGCGGCGCGGACGTCCTCCATCAGGCGCAGAGAGAAGCGCAGGTTGTGGATGGAGAGCAATTGCGCCGCGAGGGGCTCCTCCACGCTGACGAGGTGGCGGATATAGGCGCGGGAGAAGTTGCGGCAGGCGTGGCAGTCGCAACCGTCCTCTATGGGGGTGAAGTCGCGCTCGTATTTTTTATTGTGGAGGTTCATGCGTCCCCGGCGCGTGAGGGCCAGACCGTGGCGGGCGATGCGCGTTTGCAGCACGCAGTCGAACATATCCACGCCGCGCAACACGCCTTCCAGCAGGCAGTCGGGGCTGCCCACGCCCATCAGATAGCGCGGCTTGTTTGTGGGCATATGGGGGCGGATGACTTCTAACATTTCATACATAACGGGCTTGGGTTCGCCGACGGAGAGCCCGCCTATGCCATAGCCCACGAAGTCCATATCGGAGAGGGTTTTCGCGCTCTCTATGCGCAGATCGGGATATACGCAACCCTGCACGATGCCGAAGAGGGCTTGGTCAGAGCGCGTATGCGCGGCTTGGCAGCGGGCGGCCCAGCGGTGCGTGCGCTCCATGGCGGCGCGGGCATAGGATTCCGTTGCCGTGCCGGGCGCGCATTCGTCGAAACACATGGCGATATCCGCGCCAAGGGCCTGCTCCACCTCCATCACGCTTTCGGGCGTAAAAAAGTGTTTGCTGCCGTCGATATGCGAACGGAAGAGCACGCCGTCCTCTTGAATTTTGTTGATATTGGCCAGCGAAAACACCTGAAAGCCGCCGCTGTCGGTCAGTATTGGCCTGTCCCAATACATAAAGGGGTGCAGGCCGCCCGCTTCGCGCACCAGCGCGTGGCCCGGGCGTAGATAGAGGTGATAGGTGTTCGCCAGAATGATGGACGCGCCCGCTTCCGCCACGTCGCGTGGGAGCAGGGTTTTCACGGTCGCGCGCGTGCCGACGGGCATAAAGCAGGGCGTCTCAATCACGCCGTGCGGCGTGGTGACGCGCCCGCGCCGCGCGCCGGTTTGGGCGCAGGTATGGAGGAGTTGGTAGCTTAGGGGGTGGGGCATGGGTGTACCTCGTGGGGGGGTGTATTCAATCAGGGCGCAATGTATTGCGCCCCTACGGGGACGGGCGGATGGTATCCGCCCCTACGGGTTTATCAAGCGATAATCTGTTATGTAAGCCCAGTCAAGCGGTTGGTTGCCGGGCGGGTCATTGTAGCCTGCTTCGCCTACATCCGTCTCGTATAGCTTGTTTTTAACTATTTCCCCATTTTCCATCGTTACTTCTGTCAGCCTTTCTATACTCATGTGACCTTGCATATTGTAAATGCCGCCCTCGGCGCGTACATAGAGGGCGGAATGCGCGCCGCTGAACCAGTCTACGTATTGAACTGCATGATCCGCAATTGTATAAACCATCCATGCGTAATCCGCTTCGCAGGTTCCTTCCAGGACTATCAACTCCGCAATGCCGTCGCCGTCCAGGTCATACACGCAATAGGTCAGATATTCGTCGTTATATTCATCATGGACTTTTTTGAGAATGGATTCGTATAGGGCATAGTCTGTTGCTTTTTCGATGGGTGCATTCGGCGTTTCTTGCGCGATTAAGGCGCCGGTTTTCTCATCCTCGGACTGCAGGTAGGTTGGGACGGTACATGCTGTGCAGAGCAGGCAGCACAAGAGTAACCATGCGATGGTTTTGTGTTTGGCTTTGTTGCTGAGGTTGGTGTAACGCATTGTGTTATGCTCCTCTCGATATCATTTGTGTATTCCGGGATGGGTGCATTTACGGTGTTGCGCGGGCGAGGCATGCCTCGCCTCTACGGTTGAAACACGCTGATTTTATTGCCGTCGGGGTCTTGGAACCAGAAGGAGTATGCGCCCCATGGTTTTCTTTCGGGTGGGGCGAGGATGCTTATTTCGGGGATATCGCGCAACAGGCGTGCGTGCAGCGCGTCGATGTTTGCGTCGCTGAACATGAGCCATATGGTTTTGTCCTTTGGCAGCTTTACGTCGCCCGGATTGTAGATGTTGAGGTTTTCAAAGCTGTAGTGGCTGCCTTCTATGAAGGGCTCCTCTTGGAGAACGAGTTTGTAGAACGCCGCGAGACGGGGCGCGTTGTCGGTTGTGATGGATATGCCTTGGAAGTGCATGGTGTCCCCTCTGAAGCTTCGTTGCTTGTATACCATCAGGGCGCGATATATCGCGCCCTTACGGTTTGTTTGATTCGGGTGAACCCTACGGGTTCGCGATGGCGGCCTGGGCTGCCGCGAGCCTTGCGATGGGGACGCGGAAGGGGGAGCAGGAGACATAGGCGAGGCCGACTTTGTGGAAGAATTCCACGGAGGAGGGGTCGCCGCCGTGCTCGCCGCAGACGCCGAGCTTGATGTCCGGGCGGGTCTGCTTGCCCAATTTTACGGTCATTTCGACCAGCTTGCCGACGCCGTTTTGGTCGAGACGGGCAAAGGGGTCGTTCTCGTAGATCTTCTTGTCATAGTAGGCGTCGAGGAACTTGCCCGCGTCGTCGCGGGAGAAACCAAAGGTCATTTGCGTGAGGTCGTTGGTGCCGAAGGAGAAGAACTCGGCTTCCTTGGCGATCTCATCCGCCGTCAGGCAGGCACGGGGGATTTCGATCATCGTGCCGACCATATAGCGCAGGTCGGAGCCTGCGGCCTTGATCTCGGCATCCGCTGTCTTGACGACGATATCCTTGACGAATTTCAGCTCCTTGACTTCGCCGACCAGCGGGATCATGATCTCAGGCACCGAATTCCACTCGGGATGCGCGTTGCGCACCGCGATGGCGGCGCGGATGACGGCCTTTGTCTGCATGACCGCGATTTCGGGATAAGTGATGGTCAGACGGCAACCGCGGTGGCCCATCATCGGGTTGAACTCGTGCAGGTTTGCTATGATGTTCTTGATATCCTCGACGGTCTTGCCCTGCGCGTTCGCGAGCAGCTCGATATCCTTTTCCTCTGTGGGTACGAACTCGTGCAGCGGGGGATCGAGGAAACGGATCGTGACGGGGTGGCCCTCCAAGGCCTCGTAGATCTTCTCAAAGTCGCCCTGCTGCATGGGGAGTATCTTTTCTAAGGCCGCTTCGCGCTGCTTCACGGTGTCGGCGCAGATCATCTCGCGGATGGCGGCGATGCGGTCGCCCTCGAAGAACATATGCTCGGTGCGGCAGAGACCTATGCCCTCCGCGCCCAGCTCACGCGCCTTGCGGGCATCCTGCGGGGTGTCGGCGTTGGTGCGGACTTTCAGGCGGCGGAACTTGTCCGTCAGGTCCATGATGCGGCCGAATTCGCCCGCGATCTCCGCGTCGATGGTGGGCAGCTTGCCCTCATAGATCTTGCCCGTGGAACCGTCTAAGGAAATGAAGTCACCCTCTCCGTAGGTCACGCCGCCGAGGGAGAAGGTTTTGTTGTGCTCGTCCATCTTGATTTCCTGGCACCCCGAGACACAGCACTTGCCCATACCGCGCGCGACAACTGCCGCGTGGGAGGTCATACCGCCGCGCACGGTCAGTATGCCCTGCGCCGCCTTCATGCCCTCGATATCCTCGGGGGAGGTCTCCAAACGAACCAGAATGACCTTTTCGCCGCGGTCGTTCCATTCCTTGGCGTCGATGGCGGTGAATACCGCCTTGCCGCAGGCGGCGCCCGGGGACGCTGCCAGGCCCTTGCCGATGGGGGCGGCTTCTTTCAACGCCTTGGGATCGAATTGCGGGTGCAGTAGGGTATCCAAATAGCGCGCATCGATCATCATGACAACCTCTTCTTCGGTCTTCATGCCCTCGTCGAGCAGGTCGCAGGCGATTTTGAGGGCCGCCTGCGCGGTGCGCTTGCCGTTGCGGGTTTGCAGCATAAAGAGTTTCCTGTCCTCGATGGTGAACTCCATGTCCTGCATATCGTGGTAGTGATGCTCCAGAATATCGCAGATTTTTTTGAACTCCACGAGCACTTCGGGCAGAATCTCGCTCATCTTTTCGATTTTCATGGGCGTGCGTATGCCCGCGACGACGTCTTCGCCCTGCGCGTTCATCAAGAACTCACCCATCAATTTCTTCTCGCCGGTGGCGGGGTCGCGCGTGAACGCCACGCCCGTGCCGCTGGTATCGCCCATGTTGCCAAAGACCATCATCTGCACGTTGACGGCGGTACCCCAGGAATAGGGGATGTCGTTGTCGCGGCGATAGACGTTGGCGCGGGGGTTGTCCCAACTGCGGAAGACGGCCTTGATGGCGCCGAAGAGCTGTTCCACGGGATCCTGCGGGAAGTCGGTGCCGATATCCTGCTTATATTCGGCCTTGAACTGCATGGCCAATTCTTGCAGGTCGTCTGCGGTCATATCGATATCATCGTGGATGCCGCGCTGTTCTTTCAGCCTGTCGATGAGCACCTCAAAGTGCTTCTTGCCGACTTCCATAACGACATCGGAATACATCTGAATGAAGCGGCGATAGCAATCCCAGGCCCAGCGGGCATTCCCGCTCTTCTGCGCGATGACTTCGACCACCTCGTCGTTCATGCCGAGGTTCAAAATTGTATCCATCATGCCCGGCATGCTGGCGCGGGACCCGGAGCGGACGGAAACGAGGAGCGGATTCTCCTTATCGCCGAACTTTTTGCCGACCAGCGCTTCCATCTTTTCGATGTACAGCAGAATTTCCGCTTGGATCGATGCGTTGATCTCGCGACCATCCTCATAATACTGCGTGCAGGCTTCGGTCGTGATGGTAAATCCCTGGGGTACCGGAAGCTGAATCTTGGTCATTTCCGCAAGGTTGGCGCCCTTGCCGCCGAGGAGATTTTTCATCCCCGCGTCGCCTTCGCTGAACATGTAAACGAATTTCTTCAATTTTTGTTCCTCCCATTATTTTCGTATTTTGCCATCTGACAGTATACTCGAAAGGGGGGAGGATTTCAAGCTTGCAGGGCGTTTTTTTGAAATTTTTTGCGATTATTTTGCATGGGGGGTGTAGCCAATGTGCAAGGTTCAACGCGCAATGCGCATTTGGGAATCCGCAAAAGCGCGAAAAGGCGCGAAAGGGGAACCATCTTTAAGCGGGGTTTCTTATCTTTCGTGCTTTCTGTTTTTTGCGTACAACAACTTTATGTTGTCGTGGTGTACTACATTGTTATATCTCCGGCAGATCGTCGAGCAATTCAATCGCCACAAGCTTACATCCTAACCATTCGGTCTCACCGTTTGGCGCCCAATACTCTGCGTTTTTCGTTAAATAGTATATCGTTATCGCATCCTTATCGTAAATCTCCAAACCGATGACATCGGTGGGTATGGTATCGCCAAATACGGGCGGGTTTCCCAAATAATCTATCGGGGGTTTGTCTAAAAACACCAGTTGACTGAGATTGGGCATAAACAACGTGCGCATATTTTCAATGAATTCGATAGTTCCCTCAAAAATGATTCTATGCACTCCACTCCCATCAAGGCATGCTATCCAAAGCTCCTTCACAGATTCGGGAATGTACAATTCAGTTAAGCTATACGTCGATGCCAATAACGAATCCTTCAATACCGATACTTTCGGTGGGATACTAAAACTCTCAAGCGAAAGACATCCTCCGAATGCACCCCCGCCTATTTCTTCTATTGTGTCGGGCAGGTTTATCTCTTGCAAAGCACGCAGTCCTGCAAATGCGGAATCTCCAATCTTGATTAGCCCGTCCGGCAACGTGATTTTTCTCAATTTTGAGTAATCGTTTTCATTGTAATGAAAGTTGCAAAACTCAATACGTGCAATCTCGGTTATACCCGGCATAAATACCAGCTCTTCCATCGTTTCCACTATGGCTGAGGTTTCTTTGATGATGCTTTCGCTGACGAGATAGTTCTTTGTCATACACATCGACCAATTGTCAAGCCCGGTCGGCGTCAGTATGGTCAATATGCCCGATTCATAAGTCCAGTCCACTGTATAATCCTTATAATTTACGACGATGAAGGGAGTGGGACTTGGGGGAACTATGGCACCGGTCGGTTGGGCGGTTTCCTGCGCCGGGGGCGCTTGGGCGGTCTCTTTCGCTGGGGGTGTTTCCGGCTGATTTGCGCAACTGAAAGAGAGCTCTGTTGTGATTAAGAGTATTGCGGGAAATATAAAAGTAAGTATACGTTTCATTGATTTAATCCTCCTTGTTAAGGCCCGACATAACACGCAACACCAACCCAATTGGAGCTCCATTCCACATCACGGTTGGAGTAACGGGTCTAATCATAACGCCGTTTACTCCGTAAGTTTGCTTGTCCACTTGCACAGCTTCTCCTTTACCAATCTATTGGCGGCAAGTCCTCCAGTGATTCAATCGCAACAAGTTTGCATCCTAACCACTCGGTTTCGCCGTTTGGTTCCCAATACTCTGCATTTTTCACCAGATAGTAAATAGTTATCGCGTCCTCATCGTAAATCTCCAAGCCGATAATATCAGAGGGCATATTTCCCGGCGGGACGGATATCCCCTCATAATATATTGGTGGCTTATCCAAGAACACCAATTGGCTTAGATAGGGCATGAACAATGTGCGCATATCATCAATACTTTCGATAGTCCCGGCAAAAATGATTCTGCGTAATCCGCTATCGGAAAAACAATGTATCCCTATCTTCTTTACAGCTTCGGGAATGTACAATTCGGTCAGCGTATACGTAAACCCCAATATCTCATCGTCCAATACCGTTACTTTCGGTGGAATATCAATACTCTCAAGCGAATAGCAGCAATGAAATGCCCCTGCACCTATTACTTCTATTGTATCAGGCAGGTTTACTTGTTGAAGCGCATAGAGACGGGAAAATGCGTCTCCTCCAATTGTGATTAACCCATACGGCAATGTTATTTTCGTCAGTCTTGAAAATGCATTTGTGTTATGCTTAAAGTCGCAAAGCGCATAACGGGGAATCTCGGTTATTCCCGCCGAAAACACAACATCCTCAACCGTTTCCAATATAGCTGTGATTTCATCGCTATAGTAATATTCATCCATGCATACCATCCAGTTCTCAATCCCGGTTGCTGTCAGCAAGGTTAATGTGCCGGATTCAAAAATCCATTCCTCTGTATATTTCACGGGTACTGTATCTTTTATTTCCGGTGGGGTAGGATCGGGGCTTGGGTAAGTTTGTATTGCGGTTGGTTGGGTGGTCTCTTGCGCTGTGGGCATTTCCGGTTGATTTGCGCAACCGAAAGAGAGCGCTATTGTGATTAGGAGTATTGCAGGAAGTATAAAAGTAAGTATGCGTTTCATTGATTCAATCCTCCTGACGGATCATGATTTGCATTAAGTCGGGCGCGTTTGCAATGAACAGACCTGTTTTTTCGGCACTTTGTTCGCAGTAGCGTATATGCCGCGCGGCGTTGTCGCCCTTTTTGTATAGCGCAAAGGGGACGGGGGCGGCGCTGTGGGTGCCGAGGGACAGGGGCGTGGGGTGATCGGGCAGGAGGAGGGCGGCAAAATCCTCGCCGCAGTTTTGCAGCCAGGCCATTACCGGGCCGACGATTTTTGCGTCGATTTGCTCGATGGCATAGCATTTCTCGCGGACTTGGCGCCGGTGACCGCATTCGTCCGCCGCTTCCACGTGGATGTATACATAATCCGCGCCGTTTTGTAAGGCGGCGATGGCCGCCCTGGCCTTGGCGGCATAGTCCGTGTGGTAGTCTCCCGTTGCGCCGGGGACGCGGATGCGCTCCATGCCCGCGCAGAGGGCGATGCCGTGCAGGAGGTCGATGGCGGAGATCATCGCGCCGCGCAGACCGAAAGTTTCCCGGAAGTTTGGCAACCGGGGCTTCTTGCCCTCGCCCCAGAACCAGATGCCGTTGGCGGGGTGCTCACTGAGCAGCGCGCGAGCGGCTTGCATATAGGAGAGGAGGATTTCGGCGTTTGTACCCTTGGGGAGATATTCGCGCACGGGTTGGCCCGTGATATCGTGGGGCGGCGTGAGGTCTGCTCCCCCTTGGGCGTTATGTAAGACTAAGCAGTTGCGATAGGAGATGCCCGCGTGGAGGTCGGCGTTTTGCAGGGGCAGCCCAACGGCGAGCTTGGCGATCAGGGCATGCGCTTCCTCTGTAGGAATCTCGCCCGCGCTGTAATCCAAAAGGATTGCGTCTTCCAAGTTGTCTGTTTCCGAAAATGTGACAAGGTTGCAGCGATAGCAAACATCGGTCTCCGCAAGCTCTATACCCATGCTGACCGCTTCCAATGAGGAACGGCCCGTATATCGGCGCGCGGGATCATAGCCCAGCACCGCAAGGTTGGCCACATCGCTCCCCGCGGGCATATCCTCGGGGATGGTCTGCACCATGCCAAAGAGCGCGGCGGCACTCGCCAGCGCGTCCATATGCGGATGCGCGGACACGTCTAACGGTGTTCGGTTACCCAGCGTGGGGTGGGGCAGATCGGCCATGCCGTCGCCCAGGAATACGATGATCTTCATAAACCACCCCCGATTTTTATGGCATGATTATACCATAAGAAGAACTATAAGCAATATGGGAGAGGGGGGTGGATATTTCAATTCGATTTTGCCTGCTTCACTGCGGTTACACTTTTAACGGATTGCTTAAAAAATCACGAACCACCCGTAAAACGGGTGGTTTGCACAGGGGCTATAAGCCCAGGTTGCCGACTCGCGCCTAAAGACGCCAGCTTTCACGGTGTTCAAGCTACTTTGTCTCGCCTTACTTTAC
>Ga0123353_10008776_pt1 | contig 13848 bp, 11 predicted proteins | sample TergutLab28metaG_3_FD_92763 | JGI IMG/M metagenome (GOLD analysis project Ga0123353, IMG submission 92763) | Labiotermes labralis P3 segment gut microbial communities from Petit-Saut dam, French Guiana - Lab288 P3 | ecosystem: Host-associated > Arthropoda: Insects > Digestive system > Gut ... | reverse complement strand
GGGCGCCATGCTGGAGATGTTGCGCCCGTCTATGATGATGTCGCCGCTCATGTAGTGCAGCGGCGGGAAGTAGTAGCCCATCAGGCTCAGCGCCAGCGTGGACTTTCCGCAGCCCGACTCGCCCGCGATGCCCAGGGACTTTCCTTCCTCTAAGGTAAAGGTTACGCCGTCCACCGCGTACACGTCTTCATGAAACCGGGTGATGTACTTGGTGGTCAGCCCTCTTACGTCCAGTATAACGTTTCCCATACTCCATTTCCCCCCTTTAACTTCTCAGCTGCGGATTGAACACCTGATCCAGGCCGGTGTTCATCAGGTTCAGCGAGAAGGAGATCAGCGCGATCATCACGATCACCGGGAAGTAAGCCCACCACGCGCCGCTCAGGTGCGCGGCATACTGCATGCCCCAGAACATCATCAGGCCCAAGGTGGGCACCTCGGTGCTCTTGGGGCCCAGGCCCAGCATGGAAAGCTGCGCTTCGGCCAGGATGCCGGAGCAGATTTGCAGGATCAGCGCCATCACCACGTACGAGGCGATGTAGGGCAGGATGTCGGTGAGCAGTATGCGCGGCAGCGAATGGCCGGACAGCTTGCTGAGGTTCACATGATCCCGGTTGCGCAAAGAGATGACCTGGGAGCGCACCGAGCGCATGGTCCATGCCCAGGAGGTGAAGCCGATCACCATGCCCACCACGGTGGCCCCTCGCTGCTCCTGGCCGATGGAATACGAGATGAGGATCAGCAGCACAAAGCCGGGGATCACCGTAAACATATTGCCGAAGAACATGATGAAGTCGTCCACAAGGCCGCCCACATACCCGGCCAGCAGGCCCAAGGAGAGCCCGATGAGGGTGGCGATGGCCCCGGCCAGCAGGCCGATCTGCAGCGAGGTGCCCGTGGCGGCCACCAGCTTCTTGAGCACGTCGCTGCCGAAGTTGTCGGTGCCCAGCGGCAAAAAGCGCACGTTGGCCACATCGCCGATGTTCACGTAGTCGGTGTCGGCAACGGTGCTCCTGAGCACGCGCTCGCCGGTCTCTGGGTCAAGCTCCATGATGTCCAGCGCCTCGGAGCGGAACAGGCCTGCCAGTTGGGTATCGATGCGGGCCAGCCGCTTGCGCGCGGCGGTGGTCATGCCGTTGCGCAGGGTGGAATCGTAATTGTTGCGCCAAAGCTGCAAAAAGTCCTGAAGATCCCCGATGTCGATGGCGTCCGCGGGAATGCCGAAGTTTACCAGCCATTCCTTCATGGCCTCCCTATCGTCCATGGGCAGCTTGCGGTCGATGCGGTTGGCGGCGGCGCCGCTTAGGCGCAAGGTGTAGGTGCGGGGCGTGTCCAGGCTGTCAAACAGGTTGACGTAGGTGCCCGGCCTAAAGAAGGTGCCGGTGCCGATGTGCTCCAGCGGGCTGCCGGGAAAGAACAACGGGTAGATCAGCACCACGCAAAGGATGGTGAGTATAACGAAGAAGCCGATGCGAAAGTTGCTTTGGCCATAGACTTGACGGAGCGTATTTTTCATCTTCGTGCCCTCCTATTCCGCCTGCGCGGCCTTGACGCGCGGATCGATGAAGCCATACAGGATCTCGATGGAGAAGAACGCGATCAGCACCATCACGGAGATGATCAGCGTGATGCCGGAGACCACCGGGTAGTCGCCGGCGGAGATGGCTCTTAGGAGGGTGGAGCCCAGGCCGGGGTAGCTAAATATGGTTTCGGCCACGAGGGCGCCGCCCACCATGGTGCCCATGGAGAGGGCCAGGCCGGTAACCTGCGGCAGCATGGCGTTGCGGAACACGTAGCGCACGATCCTTCTATCTTTAATGCCGAGAAAACGGCTGTATTTTACATAATCCGCGTTGAGTTCGTAAATGGACATGGAGCGCATGCCGATGGCCTGGCCGCCGATGGAGATCAGCACGATGGACCAGAACGGCAGATGATAGTGTTGGATCACCGACGCGATGAACCGGGGCGTAAAGGAGGGCAGCATATCGAAAGCATACCCACCGGCGGCGGGCAAGACCTGCAGCGTGACGCCGAATATAACCAGCAGCGTCACCGCCAGGCCGAAGGCCGGCAGTCCGCTGATAAACAGGCTCACCGGCACCAGCACCTTGTCGAAGCCCTTGCGGATGTAGGCGGCCAGCGCGCCCAGCAGGTTGCCGATAAACCAGCCCGTAAGGATGGCCGGGAACTGCAGCCCGATGGTCCACGGCAGCGCGGAGCCGATGATGTCGGACACCGTCCGCGGATATTGTTGGAAGGAGAGGCCCATGTCGCCCCGGGCAAGGTTTTTCAGATAAGTCCAGAACTGCTCGACCATCGGCTTGTTGGTGCCGAATTTCTCCGCGTATTCCTCATAAATCATCTGCACCCTGTCGTAGCTGCCCACGCCGGCGGCGATTCTGCCCGTGATGGCCATCACGGGATCCGAGGGCATCAGGCGCGGCAATATAAAGTTCAGCAAGATGGCAAAGACCAGCGTGATGGCGAACCAGAGCAGCTTTTTGAGAAAGTATTTACGGTAACCCTTCATGGCGGGCACTCACCTCTCTGCGACTGATAAGGGGAAACAGCCATGCTCCCATATAAATAGAAACATGGCTGTTTCCGGTACCTAAGCGTTCACGCGCAATCGCGCGGGGAGACGCTCGTTAGTCAACCAGTTCCAGGTTGTAGAGGCCGGCGATGCCGTAGCCGTTGATGAGGCAGGTCGGCGGGATGTTGTTGCCGTCGCCGTACTCCGGATAGTTGGTCCACACGGACTCGTTGACCGAGTGGAACATCTCGGGGCGATACATGAGCGCGAAGGAGGGCACGTTGGTGAGGTAGATCTCTACCGCCTCGGTGTACAGCGCCTTCAGCGCCTCGGGATCGGTCTCAAACGGGATGGCCGCGATGATCTCGTCGGCACGGGCGTTGGTGAACTGGCCCCAGTTGCCGTTCCAGTTGCCCACCAGGCCGATGTACTCGGAGCTCATGCGGTTGCGGACGCGCTGCCAGGGATAGTTGAGGCCCGAACCGTCGCCGCCCCACATAAAGATGTCGTACTGGGTCTGGTTGCCGTCGGTGAACACCGTCTGCACTTCGCTCCACTCCGGGAACAGGGTGGTGATCTCGATGCCGATGTCCTTGCCGGCCGCCGCTACGATCTCCATGCTGGCCATCCAGTCGGTCCAGCCCTGGGGGCAAACCGCGTTGAAGGAGAGTTTCACGCCGTCGATCTCGCGCCAGCCGCTGTCGCCTACCAGGATGCCGGCCTCGTCGAGCAGCTTGTTGGCGCCTTCGATGTCCTTGCCGACCCACTGCAGGTGCGCAACGGCCGCTTGATCGTACATCGCCTGCTCAGCGTCGGTGGGGTTCATCAGCGCGCGGGGCGCCTGGGCGAAGGTGGGGCTCTGGCCGGTCATCGCGTTGGCGTTGATTTGATCGTAGTCCACCGCGATGGCGATGGCCTTGCGGATGGCCAGGTTGTCGGCCAGGATGGGATTGTTGAAGTTAAACCACGCGGTGGGGGTGGTGAGGCAGATGCCCCAGGGGGCCTCGTCCATGTAGGTGGAGATGGGCAGGTTGTCGACCAGCCACAGGTTCTCCACGTTTGCGATGAACGACTGGTTCACGTCGATTTCGCCATCCCTGAAGGCCCTTTCGGAGGCGGCGTTGTCCGCGTAAATGGTGTTGGCGAGGTACTTGGGCACCGGGAGCTTGCCCCACATGGAGGCGTCCTGTCCCCAGTAGTTGTCGTCGCGCAGGATTACGACCTTCTGATCGTCGGCATAGAAGCCGCCGGCATAGGGGCCGGAGGTCACAAAGTCTTCGCCCGTGTCGTTCTTCAGGGCGTCGGCGTCTCCGCCGCTGCGCTCTTCGAGCACCTCGATCCAGGCCTTGGAAACCACGTACATCTGGGGTATGAAGTTGATAACCTCCAGCGGGTTCTTGGTTTGCCCGGCGTCGTTCAAGGCGGCCTTGAATACCACGGTCTCGGCGTCCAAAGCCACGATGTCGGCGATGAACTCGGAGTGAACGGTGCCAAAGCTGGTGGCGTACTTCACGTGGGTGGCCCAGGTGTAGGCTACGTCTTCCGCGGTGAGGGGAGAGCCGTCGTTGAAGTGCGCCGCGGTGTTCATCTTCACGGTGATTTCGGTCATGTCCTCGTTCCACTCCGGGGCGCCGGACGCCAGCAGCGGGGTGAGCGAGTTATCCAAGAAGTTGTACATGTACAGGGCTTCCCGTACCAACAGGCGGCGGCTCGCCTGGCCGTCGTTGGCCAGGGCGTTGTTGGGGGAGTCGGTGAAGGGGTTCCAGGAAACCACCGGGCTCCACTGCAAGCCGCCGAGGTACAGCGTCTCGTTGCGGGGCAGTTCGGCGGGGATGTCGGCGGCGCTAGCTACCACCGGCACCGCCATGCACACCAGCAAAAGTAAGGCGATCCATTTGTTCCTCATTGTTTTCCCTCCTGCATTTTCCTTGTTGTGGACGCAATCGAGCCGCGCAAAAAAATAGAAATCGACCTCTTTGCCTCGAAACCGTTTTCCCTTTTTCACGCAACCCAACCATCCTCAGAGTATGCGCAGTATACCATATATTTTTCCTCCTTGCAAGTGCATTTTGCATAATTACGCGCGCCGGCCGGTTTGTGCTATACTGTATGCAGAAAAATACGGAAGGGGCGTGCGGGTCATGCGCGGCGCCGAAAGACCGGGTGCATATGGTTCGAAAGGAGTTGATGCAAAACCATTATAATGAGATGGGCGTGAACATATGGCCAACACACTGGATATGACGAAGGGGCGCCCCGCCGGCCTGCTGGTGAAATTCGCGGTTCCCCTGTTGTTGTCGAATATACTGCAGGTATGCTATACATTGGCGGACAGCGTGGTGGTGGGCCGCCTGCTGGGCGTGAACGCCTTTGCGGCCGTCGGCGCATCCTGGTTTACGTACTGGCTGCTGCTGAGCACGATCATGGGGATCACCCAGGGCTTCGGCACGCTGTTTGCCCAGCGCTTCGGGGCAAAGGATCTGCCGGCGCTGCGCCGGGCCTTTGCCACGGCGTTTTTGCTGGCCGCCGTGGGGGGCGCGGCGCTCTCCGCCGGCGGGGCGCTGCTTGGCGGGCCTGCGCTGCGCTGGCTGCAGACGCCCGCCGACATCGTGGAGGACGCGGCGGTCTACTTGCGCTTGCTCGCCGGCGGCATGTGGATCGCCTTTGCGTACAACCTGCTGGGCGCGATGCTGCGCGGGATGGGGGACAGCAAGACGCCGCTGCAGGCGATGATCATCGCTTCCCTGATGAACATCGCGCTGGATGTACTGCTGGTCGCGGTGATACCGCTGGGCATAGCCGGCGTGGGGATCGCCACGCTGCTCTCCCAGACCGCCGCGTGCCTTTACTGCCTGCGCAGGCTCCGCCGCGTGCCGCAAGCGAGGCTCTCCCGCGCCGATTTCGCGTGGGATCCGGCGTCGGCAAGGGGGCTGCTCCGCCTCGGGGCGCCGCTGGGCTTGCGCAACTGCGTGATCTCGGTGGGCGGCTTGGCCGTGCAATACGCGATGAACGGATACGACACCGTGTTTGTGGCCGGCGTCACCGCCTCGCGGAGGCTGAACGACCTGCTGTGGATCGTCGGCTCGGCGCTGGACGGCGCCCTCGCCACCTTCGTGGCCCAGAACTACGGCGCCAGGCAGCTTTCCCGCATACGGAGCGGCGTGACAATCGGAAGGAACATGCTGCTGGCGGCCGCCGCGGCCATCCTCGTCCTGGCGCTGGTGTTTGGGCGCGCGCTGCTCGGCCTCTTCTTCTCCGGGGAGGCGGAGCTGGTGGGGGAGGTGCTGGAGGTGGCGCAGCGGCAGTTGCTCGTCACCACCCTGGGGGTGCCGGTGCTCTACATGCTGTTTATGTACCGCTCCGCCCTGCAGGGCCTGGGCAACGCGGTGATACCGATGCTGTCCGGCTTTTTGGAGCTGGGCTTGCGCCTGGTGTGCGTGCTGCTGCTCCCGTGGCTGTTGGGCGAGTGGAGCGTGTACCTGGCCGACGCCGCCGGATGGGCGGTGGCCGCGCCGTTATTGTATATTGCTTATAGAATCGTATTCAAGAGACAAGTGCAGGCCGTAGATGCTGCATAAGCATACCGGCATGGCAAGGAACCTATGTAGGGCGCGGCCACCGGACGCGCCGCAAGCCTCCGGCACAGTATGCTACGCCTCGCTCGCATAATTCTTGAAATAATTCTGCACCAGCACCACCGGGGTGCCCCGGTCGCCGCTGCCGCTCACCAGGTCGCACAGGCTGCCCACCAGGTCGGAGATCTGGCGGGGTGTGGTGCCTTCGGCCCGCATATTGCCCACCAGCGAGGCCTCCTTTTGCTGGATGCGCTCCTTGAGCGCCGCGGCGAGCGCCTCGCCGCTCAGGTGGGCCAGTTCGTTGTCGGCCACGTACTTGATCTTGATCTCGTTGGGGGTTCCGGCCAGGCCCGGGGTGTAGGCGGGGCTCACCACCGGATCGGCCAGTTCCCATATGCCGCCTTGGGGATCCTTAAAGCAGCCGTCGCCGTACACCAGCGCCTCGATGCGCTTGCCGGTGAGCGCGCGCATCCTCGCCTGCACGCCGTCCACCACGGCCCGGGTGTCGCGGGGGAACAGCTTTACCTTGTCCTCGGTGGCCTTGTTGCTGCCCAATAGGCCGTATTCGCTAAAGCCGCTGCCGTCCACGCTTTGGCAAAGGATATCGTCCATGCACAGTACATTTGCCCGCGGATCGGCCTCGCGCAGGATGCGCTGGGTGCGCTTGCGGGTGTGGATGTCGCACACCAGCACGTTTTGCGTGTGGCGCAAAATGGTGCGCGGATCGTTGGAAAAAAGGAGCTCGATGTCGCCGAAGCCGCGATAGTATTCGATGTAATCGATGCCGGTGAAGGGGTGGGCGGTGTCGCGGCCAAAGGTTTTGCGGAATTCCTCCAAGGAGAAGCTGTCCGAATACGGGTTGACGCCCTTTGCGTCCACCAGGTCGCGGGAGATGAGCTCGTTGCCCACCTCGTCGGCCGGGTAGGAGAGCTGCACCTGCAGCTTGTGGGGCGAGGCGGCCATGACGATGCCGCGCAGCAACACCGAGAAGCGGTTGCGCGAAAGGATGGGGAATACGATGCCCAAGCCGCCGCCCCCGAACTTGCGCCGGATGTCTGTGGCAATTTGCGCGGTGGTGGCGTAGTTGCCCTGGGCGCGGCCCACCACCGCCTCGGTGATGCCGATGATGTCGCCGTCGGCCAAGGAAAAGCCCTCGGCCTGGGCGGCGTTGGTTACGCAATCGCACACCATGCGCACCACATCGTCGCCTTCCTGAAAGATAGGGGTGAGGATGCCGCGGGCGATGACGCCGGTGGTTCGCATATCGATACCTTCTTTCAGTTGCTCTTTCAATCAGTTGCTCTTTCAATTCAAACCTTCGGGGTTGCTCTTTTCATCCCCCGGCAGTATAATACGGGAAGCAGTATAAGTCAAATTGATGTTTCTTATCGCACCTATCGGATTTTATTATGGGAGGAGGGACGCCCGGTGGACATCGCGCTTGACTGGTACAAAACCTTTCTGGCGGTGGCGAAGTGCCAAAGCATGTCGCAGGCGTCCCGCGCGCTGTCGGTGAGCCAGCCGGCGGTGAGCCAAACCATCCGCCAGCTCGAGCACCGGCTGGGCGCCAAGCTGTTCGTGCGGCACGCCAAGGGCATGTCCCTCACCGAGGAGGGCGAGGCGCTCTACCGCTACGTGGACCGGGCGCTGGCGCTGATCAACGCGGCCCAGGGGCACTTTCACCAGCTGCGGGAACTGACCGCCGGGCAGCTGCGCATCGGGGCCAGCGACTCCCTGTGCAAGCACTGGCTGCTGCCCCGGCTGGAACGGTTCCATCACGCGCACCCCGCGGTGGGCATCCGGGTGACCAACCGCACCTCCAGCGAGACCATGGCGCTGCTGGCCCGGGGCGACGCCGACATCGGCCTGGTGAACCTGCCCATCGCCATCTCGGAGGCGTACACGGTGCGGGAGATCGCCCGCGTGCAGGATTGCTTTGTGTACAGCCCGCGGTTTTATCCGCACATGCCGGCGCGCTTGGGCTGGGAGGAGCTGGCGCGCATGCCCCTGATCCTGCTGGAAAGCGCGAGCGCCACCCGCCGGGAATTGGACGCGCTGGCCGCGCCCCGCGGGGTGCGCTGGACGCCGGAGATCGAGCTGGGCAGCCTCGACCTGCTGGTGGAGTTCGCCCTCGGCGGCCTGGGGGTCGCCGCCGCCGTGGCCGAGTTCGTGGCGCCGCAACTGGCCGGCGGCGCGCTGCGCCGGGTGGAGCTGGACCCACCCATCCCGTTGCGAGCGATCGGCATGGTGTGGCACAAGGAGGTGCCGCTGCCCCATGCTGCGAAAGCGTTTATGGAAGGGTTTGTGGAAAAATGACAAAAAAAGAATTTGACGCGATCGAAGCGTACATGCTGCGCCAGATGCAAGACAGCGCTCACGACCGGCACCATGTGTACCGGGTGCTCAATGCCGCGCTGGACATCGCCGGCCGCGTGGCCGTGGACGACATGGACGTTTTGCTGGCGGCCTGCCTGCTGCACGATATCGGGCGGGAGAAGCAGTTTGCCGATTTGGAGCTTTGTCACGCGCAAATGGGCGGCGAGATGGCGTTTGCGTTTTTGCTATCCCAAAGCTGGCCGGAGCCAAAGGCCCTGCACGTGCAGGAGTGCATTGCCTCTCACCGGTACAGGGGCGGCAACGAGCCCCGGAGCATCGAGGCCAAGATTTTGTTTGACGCCGACAAGCTGGAGGCGAGCGGCGCCATCGGCATCGCCCGCACCCTGATATACGGGGGGCAGGTGGGGGAGCCGCTGTATGTTTTGGACGGGGAAGGAGGCGTGGTGCTCGACGGCGGGGGCGCGGAAATATCCTCTTTTCTTCAGGAGTACAATTGGAAGTTGAAGAAGGTGTACGGCGCCTTCTTTACCGAGCGTGCGAGAGAGATTGCCGCCCGGCGGCAGAGGACGGCGGCGGACTTTTACAACGGCCTGCTTGCCGAGGTGGGCGAGAACTATGGGAACGGGATGAAGCGCTACCGGGCGTTGCTGGGGGAGTAATGTGATCCGTCATTGCTGCCCTTCCGTTTCGGCGGCCACGGGCGCAGATTCGACGGGCGATACCTCCGCCCAGGCCACGCGGTGATCGGTGAGCTCGGTTACTTTGATGTGCAGGCCGGCGATGTCCAGTTCGGGCGTGGCGCCGTCCTGCGGAATGGCGTTCATTTGGGCGAATATCATGCCGCCCAAGGTGTCGTAATCCCCCTGCGGAAAGGCGACGCCCATCGCCGCGGCCAAATCGTCGATGGCGATGCCGCCGTTTACCCGCCAGCGGTTCTCGCCCAGGCGCACGATGTCGGGATCCTCCCGGTCGTGCTCGTCCTCGATCTCGCCCACGATCTCTTCGAGCAGATCCTCCATGGAGACCACGCCGCTGGTGCCGCCGTACTCGTCCACCACCACGGCCAGGTGGTTCTTGGTGCGCTGCATCTCGCGCAGCATCGCGTCGGCCTGGGCGGTTTCGGGCACAAAGTAGGCGCTGCGCAGCAGCTTGCGCGCCGGCTTCGGCTTGGGCGAGCGCAGGTTGCAAAAAAAGTCGCGCACGTGCAGTATGCCCACGATGTTGTCGATGTCCTCGCCGCACACCGGGTAGCGCGTGTGGGTGGTTTGGATGATGGTTTGCTCCCAGGCGGCCTCGTCGTCTTCCAGCCAGAGCACGGCCACCTCGGTGCGGTGGGTCATCAGCTCCACGGCGGTCTTTTTGTCCAGGGCCAGCACGTTGTCGATCATCTCGCCCTCGTCGGGGGCGATGCTGCCGGTTTCCTCGCCCAGGTCCACCCACATGCGGATCTCTTCCTCGGTGACGCCGTTGTCCTTCTTGTGGGGATCGATGCCGAATACGCGAAGCACGCCGTTGGTCACGGTGGTAAGAAACCACACGATCGGCGTGGTCATTTTGAAAAACCCGTGCACGATGCCGGCGATCGCCATGGAGATCCGCTCGGCGTTCTGCAGGGCGATGCGCTTGGGCGCCAACTCGCCGAACACCATGATCAGCAGCGAGATGATGATGGTAATCAGCACGATGGACAGGGTGTGGAGGGTGGCCAAGGAGATGCCGGTGCCCCAGCCGTCCACCCAGTTTGCCAGCCTGTCGGCAAAGCTGGTGGTGGCGAAGGCGGTGAGCAAAAAGCCGGACAGGGTGTTGCCGATTTGTATCGTCGCCAAAAAGCGCGTGGGTTCCTGCATCAGGCTCAGCAAGCGCCGCGCGTTCTTTTTGCCGCTTTCGGCAGCCTTTCGCAGCTTGCTTTCGCTGGTGGAGAGCACGGCGATCTCCGCGCAGGAGAAGAAGGCGCTCAGCAGGATCAACAGCAGTTGCAGCAGCAGCTGCAGAGGCAGGGGGTCGCCCACAATCATCTTCCTTTCGGGCCGGGGTCATTCATTCGCAGAGTCATTTTGAACGGAGACGGTATAAAGTTATAGTATACCAAACCGTGCGGAGTTTCAAGCAAAACCGTGATGAGCCTTTACAGAAACATCGCGGATATGCTACATTCACAGTAGCCTGAAAAAGAAGGGGAAAGCGTATGGACGAAATAGCGGTGCTGATACCCTGCTACAACGAGGCCAAAACCATCGAAAAGGTGGTGCGGGATTACCGCCGGGCGCTGCCCGAGGCTGCGGTATACGTATACGACAACAATTCCACCGACGGCACCGCGGAGGTGGCCGCGGCCGCCGGCGCGGTGGTGCGCCGCGAGTACCGGCAGGGCAAGGGCAACGTGATCCGGCGCATGTTCCGGGAGATCGACGCGTCGTGCTACCTGCTGGTGGACGGCGACGATACCTATCCGGCCGAGGACGCCCGCGAGATGGTTCGCCTGGTGCTGGACAGGCAGGCCGACATGGTGGTGGGCGACCGGCTCTCGTCCACGTACTTTACCCAGAACAAGCGCCGGTTCCACAGCGCGGGCAACATGCTGGTGCGCAAGAGCATCAACGCGCTGTTCAAAAGCGATATCCGCGACATCATGACGGGGTACCGCGCCTTTGGGTACCTGTTCGTCAAGTCGTTCCCGGCGCTCTCGAAGGGCTTCGAGATCGAAACGGAGATGAGCATCCACGCGGTAGACAAGCGCATGCACGTGGAGAACGTGGTGATCGCCTACCGCGACCGGCCCGAGGGAAGCGAATCCAAGCTCAACACGTACGCGGACGGCGTCAAGGTGCTGTGGACCATCGTGCGGCTCTTCCGGATGTACCGGCCGCTGGCCTTCTTCTGCGCGCTGGCGGCCGTTCTGTTCCTGATCGCGCTGGGGCTCTTTGTCCCGATTGCCGGTGAGTTTCTGCGCACCGGAGAGGTGCCCAGGTTCCCCACCCTCATCGGCTGCGTCTTTTTGGGCATGGCGGCCGTCCAATCCCTCTTTGGCGGGCTCATTTTGGATACGATGCGGCAGAAGAGCCGGCACGATTTTGAGATGTCGCTGCACAGCGCCCAGGCGCGCCTGGAGGACTTGGCCGGGGATGCCTATCCGCATAAACCCAACAAAAAAGAGATCACAAACACCGAGGCGACGCTAAAGAGCGTGCCTATCAGATAGTATTCCGCTTTCTTTTTCTCCATCTCGAAGCGCGCGATGGATTTGGCTGTCAGCACAAAGGCGATTGCCGTGAACTGCTTATGTAACAAAAAGAAAAAAACGATTGTTCTTTCAAGATAGCCGATGATCTTGCCGGCGTTCCTGTCGCCGCCGCTTTCTGCATCGGTGGGTTTTTGCTTGAAGGGCTCCAGAATTTCGCCCCTTTCAAACAGCATGCCCACAGGCTTGAGAACGCACAGGAAGCCAAACAAAAGGGGCAACGTAGCAACAGGAGATTGTGGGAATTGTTGGGAAACGAACGGCCTGCTTACCAACTGCGAACCCCAAAGCCATACAATAGCCGCCATCGATAGGATGTGCGCGCATTGATCGATGATAAAAGCAGGTCCTTCCTCTTTGACGGCAGGCCACAAAAGGTACTTCAGCAAATCGATCAAGAAGTGAGCGGCGCCCAAGACGGCCGCGACCAGTATCGATTCTCTTGATAGGGGGATTCCAACGCCGAGCACCGCCCCCATGCACAGGGCGTACACGGCGCCGTGAAAGAGAAGCGTTTTGAAGCAGTCCCTTTTGTTTTTCGCCATACGGTCGGTTTGCGCATAAAAATCGCCGATCATGTGGCCCAGCAATACCAAAATGATGATCGATGTGTCGGGCATGGCTTCCTCATTCCTTTGTATTTATTGTTTCTCAAGGTCTCCAACCGGCTTGCCTTGTCGCCCAAAAAGCACGCCCGACAAATCTTTTGTCCGCGCGTACGCCCATCTGGCTTTGGGCAACGGCTCTTGCAATTGCAGGGATATTGCCAGGGCTTTCTCGGCTTCTTCATACTCTTCTGTTTCGATGTACGAAGCCGCCAACCCATTATATATGCTCGATAACGGAGGGTCGCTGTCGCCCAGCTCGTTTTTTGCCAGCTCAATGGCTTTTTTGAAAAGAGGAATCGCCTCGGCATAATCGCGTTGCTCGCTTTTGCGCATGGCAACGCTGTAATAGGCGGTATAGCCGGATTTCTTCTTGGGCTTCTCCGATATGGAATCCTCTTCGGCGTTTGTCAGGTAATCCGTTAGGTTCTTCCAAGCAAGGCTGTACTCGTCATAATATGCCGCTTTCAGTTGCTTGCTTACGGCGGCGGGGGTAATGCCAAGCCTTTTGCTCACGATGGCCTGTTGCCCGTGTTCATCCATCGCCCAGGCGATCTGCCGTTGGCGGTCGGTCCACCGCTTCGTCAAAGCGGTCAGCAAATCAACGACGCTCTCAACCATTCCCTGCGCCATCGTTTTTGTGATAAAAGACGCTTGCAGCCAATGGGTGCTCTTTTGTTTTTTGAGCTTGTCAATTTGCTCGATAGCGGCATAAAAAGCCGGCCCGTTTGCCTCGTCCCTGTTGCCGCTGACCACGGTAAGCTCGTCCATCACCGCGCTAACCCGGACCGTTGTTTTTTCCATTTGATACATCGACTTGATGATTTCCTGTATCATCTGGGGCGCGTTTCGCTGCGAGAACAGAACCCCCTCAAACGCATCGCCGCGAACCAAACCAAAGTCGGCGAGAATGTATTCCGCATACTTCACATTCATCGAATCCAGCAGCGTCCGTATTTTTTTGGCCGCTGCTCCTTTGTTTTCTTCAAACAGGGGCTTTGAATGGACGATATCTCCCATGATCACGCAATACATCGGCCGCTTGCTCCTCATCTACCGTCTTCCTCCTCAAGAATATACCGAATTCGGTTTTTTGTCAAGGAGTTAACCGAATTCAGATAATTAATAAGGAATTAGACGAATTCGGTACTATTCTATGCAAGAAACCAAAAAAGATACGCCAGCCCGCGCTGGACTTACGGGCCCCAAACGGGTATACTGTCTATACAGTCCAATGCAGTCAGGAGGACGGACGTGTGCGGTACTTGCGGCGCTTTCTTTGGTTTATGACCACGCGCCTGTTTTGGGTCATCGTGATATCCGGCGCGTTGATCGTGTCGTTTTACCTGGCCATGAACACGGCCAACATCTATATTTTATTGCAGGACGGGCTGGACGCGCGCGCCGGCGTGGTGCTGGTGCAAAAGGAGCCCTCCGAGCTCACCAAGTTCTTTGGCAGCGAGTTTTTGCACAACGACCAGCTGCTGCGCGTGGGCATGTCGGAAGGGTCGCCCTACGCCCATTACGACATCCGCTCCTACGATCACACCATGTCGC
>Ga0123353_10008773_pt1 | contig 13848 bp, 10 predicted proteins | sample TergutLab28metaG_3_FD_92763 | JGI IMG/M metagenome (GOLD analysis project Ga0123353, IMG submission 92763) | Labiotermes labralis P3 segment gut microbial communities from Petit-Saut dam, French Guiana - Lab288 P3 | ecosystem: Host-associated > Arthropoda: Insects > Digestive system > Gut ... | reverse complement strand
GTTGCTAAATATACCTGTGGCTATGTGCAGAGTGTGGTGGATACTTGGGCCGAATGTGTAGACTCGCTCTATGGGTTTCTGTTAATCCGAGATCGTGTTGCTGTGGCCACGTCCAGTTGGTGGCAGCTGGATCCAGAGGAAAAAAAACTGCTTGCACTCACTGTGTCGGTCCAGGGAACGTGCACAGTCTGTGACATACCTGTGTTTTTGCCTTGTAAGAGTCCTGCTGTGAGTATGTAGTATTTTCTAATTATAGTCATAGGAATGCAGTGCAGTCATAAAATGTTTTCATTTTCTATCCTATCTTTTTCCCTAATAAACTGGTGTAATGAATGATTGGGGGTGATGGATTTTTTTCAGGTTTTTATTTTTCACTTTTGTAATATACTGTACATATGTTGTTCTCCTATGGCATTTTGCACAGGAAATGCTAGATTTTAGGTCAACAGTTCTGCATAGTAACTGCATTGTGCAATGTTGCATCACATTGCATGGTTCCTTTTCAGCCTGTGATAAGATAGATATCAAGGACCTTCGATGCTGACGAGATTAGGGTGGAGTCCCTTGTGTTTCTATATTACCTTGGTATAGCTAGGCAAAAGGGTCTTTGGTTTTCGGCACTCAACGAGGCAACTTGATTTGGCAATGGTCACTTCTGTGTCACACGTAGAATATTGTAAAATACAAAGTTACTTATACTTGGTGATTATGCTGATCTACATTATTGCAGGTAAGCTGCTGTGGGTTGACTAATTTTAATTTGTGGAAATTTTATTTTATTATATATGTGGAACCAGAGTGAAGTTCAGGCCCGGTTGTGAAATTACACATAATGTTGAAACTCAGAGAATGCAGCTATTTTAACTGAAATACCTGTGCTAATGCTGTATGGGATGCTGGGAAACTGTTATTGTTAATATTGTTGTGTAAATTGTCAACTTTTACTTTGTGCATCAGTTCATTAGTAAGCAGTAGGCATTACAGCAAGGACAGCTGTTGTAGTAACAAGCCTATGTTATTAAACTGCATATAGTTATGAAACTGCAGTGAGCTTACTAAGCAAATTCCACCCTGCCGATAACACCCCACTTGGTAACCTCTTATATTTTCATAGGCAGCTAGGAGAATAATATTTACTGGTGGCAGTGAACCTACTACTCCCTGCTCCATATTCCAAGCCAAGCTAACCAAAAACTAGTGGCCACTATACTGGCATGAAACAACAAATACATAAAGTGAGTTGTGGCAGTCCAGTGATATGACCATTTATAAAGCCACAATAATAGAAACAAACTTTAACGTACTAGAAGACAGTATGTGCAGGTAAGAGTTACAGCTTCAGTAAATTCTTTGGCAGACAGCTACATGAGGTCTTAATATCAGACCCCTGATGATAGTGATAGGATTGTTATTTGAAGTGTTGGTTTACTTGAACCACTTCATGCAGCTTTCTGGCCAAGATTTTATTAAATTTAGTCACCATGAAAGCTTGTATATGTATATAATTTGCTAGTGTGTTTACCACGCAGAATATTTTGTCCTCCAGTTTGCTGTCCCAAAAAATATATATATATCATTATATACATATATTAAATTTTGTCTGTTGTTTTGTGGTTGTGAATCTTGGTCTGTCACAATGCAGGAGGAAAGTAGGCTAAAGGTGTTAAAAAATAGGGTGCTGAGGAGGATGTTTGGACATAAGAGGGATGAGGTATCAGGGGAGTGGAGAAGACTACATAATGAGTAGCTTTAGCTTTTTTATATATATATATATTTTAAAAAACTGATATTTTTATCGTGGCATTTCAGTATTAATGCTCCCCTTAACACAGAATAGCAGGGCATTTAAATACCCTATATTTTCTTCAGTTTAGACCAGTGGTTACTGAAGTGTGCTTCGCAGATCCTAAGGGATTAGTGACCACCTCCTAGGGGATAAGTAGGAACATTTCTGTAATTGCTACTTTGAGGTGTACTTATTTTTCAATTAAAGGAATAATGCATTATGAGGAATAAAACCAACAAGTGCATATAGAAATAAGTAAATTTGTTGTATTGAATCATTTAAAATTAATTAAAGGAATCTTTTGTTAAAAGTAATCGTCAAACTTCCTTAATTGGCGATATGCTTCTATTGTATGACAGTTTAAGTATATAATTAAGAAATTTCCTGTATCCACAAATAAAGAGACGGTCATTTTAATGAAGGTCACATCATGCAATGCAGTGTTACGTATGCTATTGGTATGTATACGTAGCTATCTAAAATGAGTTCTGAGATATAAATTTTTAATTTCAGATACCTACCATCTGGACACTGTATGTATGTGAACAAGGATGTGAGGTTCCGTGTTTATATTTTGAAGTCAAAAGGGGTCTGCAAGCAAAAAAGTTTGGGAAACACTGGTTTAGACCATTAAAAAAAATGTTTTATATGCAAAATTGCTATTAACAGTAAGACTTCCCTGTTATTACTTCAACCATATTTACTACTACTCTCACACGTCATAGACACTGAAAATGAATACATCACCATCATCATCCATCACAAGTTAGGCCATAATAGACCTGTTTTGGCCTCATCTAATAATCTTTTCAAACGTCTTCCAAGTTGTCTTTGTCCATTTGGTCTATAACTCAATGTTATTTTTGGCATCCTGTTGTTGTTCATTCTTGTTACATGTTGTAGCCAATTTGATTTGTATTTTCTTAATTTTGTATCAACTGGTTCTTCTTTTCATTCTTTCACAATTTCTGTTTCATTTTCAAAGGAACTTTCACAAATGAGATATTTAAAACTCATTACTTGGTGTAAACATTTGTTATTCACTGTGATTTTACATCTTACTGGATCTTGTCCTAAAAATGCAATTGTGTCATATATTTCTGGTGATATTTCCATTCCAAAATCTTTTGCTATTGTATATATTTCTCTCTGAAAATTATCCTCTGAACCACCTATTACTTGATCATATGCAACAAGGAGTGTGTTTATTTTCTGTAGTGGTTGATAAAGTAATACCTTTTGTGTAAACCACATTCAATTTACAATAATTTCATTTGTGTATATTAAATAATTTTGGTGTTGGATATGTACTGATTTTTCTTCCTGTAGGTTCCATTCAGACTTGTTGTCTGTGGGTTGGTGGGAGGCATACAGATTTGTGCCCTGTGTGGACCAACCCCATCTCTAACTGAAGTAGAACATGTCTCTGTTCAGTGTTGGAAAGGCGCTATTGATACAGTACGAGCTGCAGAACAGTGCTTCCCTAGGAACTTCCCTCCCAGCATTCAACTTGACACTGGTGTGATGGGGTGAGATTAATATCTGCGAGAATTCTTTAAGTTACTTAACAGCAAATAAATATGACACACACATACTATTTTCTCTAGTTTTTAATTTAAGACATTACCTCACCATCACCTGATATTCATTGGTCTTAAATGAATTAGCTTCACCCCCCCCCTCAAGTTAAATTTAATATTAGTGATCTATACTAAAACTGTCACCTAAATTTAATTTGGTTCCTACTGGTCCAATAGACTGCATGCATGCAATAGCTTCAGTTCCATCAGTATTACCACCATTACATCAATCCAACTATGTTAGACACTTAAAACGGGTATTGTATGAATTAGCATTAAAATTTGGCCTGTAATGTGTTACAGACTGTTACTGGTTGATCGCCAGACAGGCAAGTTCATGCTATCCCAAAACCAGCGCACAGATGCTGGAAAGAAAGAATCTCGGTCACTTAGTGGGGCCCACAGGGTGGATATTCTACGAACTTTCTATCACCAAGTAGCAGCCACTTTCATGAATTATTCATCAGGTATTACAGTACTGGTTATAATATAGTATAATTTGTATATGTCCATATAATTACTTGCTGTTATACTAAAAGCCTTTCTTTCCTATTTCATAGTATGATGAAAACTGCAAGTATTTCTTCATAGGCTGGCTGGTTGTACTGTTAATGTCCCATACGTTCACCTGATTGGCCTATGAAAACATGAATGTATAGTGGTGGCAGGAAAGGTGGTTTTGGTACATTTTTAGGTATTACACTAGTATTCAAAAGGTGGAACTCCAGAAAGTTAAGGCAGATCATGTACCACAAACGGACAGGTATCATTCTAAATGGACATCTCCCAGGTACAAAGACATGTAATAACCACTGTCTTGTTTTCTGTTGTTTTGGACTGTGAATGGATGGGAACAGTGTTAGGACTGAATAAAAACAAGCATTTCTGGAGTTTATTTCATTATGAACCTCATTGTTTGTTACTGGTATTCCCCCTATATTTAGTTGTAATTGCATTGCCATGGAACAGTAAATGCAAAGGACAGAAAGTGCGATATTTATCCTGCACCTAATGCCACATTTACATGCAGCCACAGGATTAAAGATTAGTTTCTTGTCATTAAGTAATTTTTCCCTGTGGAAATAATCTTTAGTATAGCTAGATTTGGGTTGGGTCTGTATCCATTCTGGCTATGATAGTGAAAAAAAAATTCAAAATCTCCCTATACCAGTTGAAAGTTTGGCTGTCAAATCACAGCCATTCATTTATGGACATCTATGTGGACAACGCTTCATATAGTGTTATAGGCCAAAACTGTGTTTACAACATAGTGGAGTAGTCACTATTATTGGTGCCATGGAAAAACTCCTTACCCAGTATTTCTAGTGAACCATATTCAGTAATCCATCAAATACTTATTTTCGTTGTTATACCGTGCATGTTGTCAAGTCACTCAATTATTTTACCAACCACTGCACTTATATAAATTTATAAAATTTACACCTTAAAACATTAAAAACTCTTGGCAACACAACACAACACGGCATGCTGCCACAAAACCAACTGGAATGTGAAATTAATATGACTTTTAATAGTGTAACTTTAGCAAGGACGATATAGCTCCCTGATGATGGTCCTAGGACCGAAACATGTCAGAGCGTTTTTAATGTTTTAAGTTGTAAATTTCCTCAAATACTATTTTTAATAATATGATTTTTAACAGCCAAAATATGTGTTGTATGTTTCTGCAGCACAAAGCACTGTTCTAACTTGAAAATTCGTTTAGACATGAAATAGTATAATTTCCATAGGTGGCAGAATTAATTTTGCTCTGAATTCTCTAGAATATAGGTAGTGGCTTTTTCCTTGAGCTGAGTGTTACAGTTTGCATACTGCACAAAGCAGAGGTCAGTGTGGACAGGAAGACAGGAATATCCTGATATTTTTGCTACTTCAGAGGACTGTCCATCCTCTTGTGACTGTTACAACAGCAGTTCAATGTTTTCTGCTTCTGTTAAGTAATTACACTGGGGTTGGAGGTTTTCTCAGCAGTGAATATTCATATTGGGATCTTCCAAGTTATGACACATTGCAGTCTAGTTCAGGGGTACCAAAATTTCCCCAGAGATAGAAACAGTATGTTACTCTGGAATCTTGGTACCCCTGTGTCATTCCATAACTACCATTATACTGATCTGTTTCTCAGACAACTCAGAAGGTGCAACAGCTTACAAGCAATCTTCAACATCTGAAGCACTTGAGACATACTGGTGCTCTGAATACCACAAGTGTCACGCACTGCGCCATGGTGCAACACTGTTGTGTGTCCTGTATGCATCAGCTGTGCCAGTTCACACAATGAGGTAACGCACTACAATAACACAGGCAACCAAAAGAGTGGCTTTTTTCGTAGTCTACAGTGACAGTAAGCTTGTTATCATCACGTGTATTCCCTTATGCTATCAGTAATAATAATACGTTGGCAGGGCCAACTTCTGAAGTAGCAGCAACTACTTGACACTATGATTCATGTATTTTGTATGGTGATAACACTGTAAATATTGAGGAAACTAAAAATAATAAAAGGACTTACAAATCACTGTGGTTAAACACACAACTGTGTATGATGACACACTATAAATACCGAATATCTACAAATTCTGGGTGATGGTAGTTTTTTATGTTGAAATCACAAACACAGCAACATAGCATGGGTAAAACTCTCTGGGGTTATATTTGCAGACTTCCATTTGAAGTGAACAAGTAAAAACGCCATATAGATAAAAGTCATTGTTATATAGGTTGGAAATTAATGACCTTGGCTAGTTTATCTTTTAGATGGAAACAATTAAAAGGAATGTGTACCCCAAAATCTTCCTGGAACAGTCAGTATGTTGGACTGATACTTGTCTTCACACTAAATATTTGAAAACTTAACATTAAGGACAATATAGTGTAACTTTGATGCAACAAGAATTTATGCAATTTGTAAAAATTCTCTTACAAAATACATATACTATCCAAAAATGGTTGAAATATGTGATCATCAAGTCATCCTCATAATTCTGTGACATTTATTCATACATGCAACTTTAATATACTGAGAGTGCTGATAATTTTCTCAAATAATGAAGTCCTTTCTGTATAGCAGCCACAATCTATACAGACATATGGGAGACATATTGAATGGACTATGAAGGATATTATGTAACATGAATTGTACAGCCCCCTTAGTGATGTTATGGTTTTAGGACAGTCTGGATAGGTAGGTGATATAGATTAAACAAGAAATGTACACTTAATAGTGGTGGGGAAACCCTAGGAAGGGGGCTGTGAGACAGGCAAAGAAACATGTGGCAGAAAAATATAAAAACTGATTTAAAAAATGTAAGTTGTGAAGATGTGAACTGGGTTGAAATGGAACATGATAGGGTGTGATGGTGGTGATGAATCTTTTAAGTTTCATGTCTTTCATTGTAACACGAGAAAGCCCACTGGAATTTTTGTTGGAATGATCCAAGTAATGATATCAAATACATTATTGAACTAGGAAATAAAGACAGGTTTTCACAGCGGTGTCAGAGATTCAAGTCTTCTGGGATATGACACTGTCAAATAGTAAAGTTACTAATGTTTCAGAAGAGTCTGCTGCCTCCTGAGGGTCCAACAAAGCACTCTTGGATTTTTTGGACCCTCAGGATGGAGGCAAAAAGCTCATCCATAATGAAACCATTTACCTACTGACTTAAATCTTCATTATAGTCACATATAATACATGACATGTTCATCAAATTAAACATAAGGTAATTTTATACTCATCCCACAAACAATAAAAAGTTCGTTATTTCAATAGCCAACAACAATCTGAATTTGAACGTATGGTAGTTTTCTTGTACAGTCAATAGTAGCTTGTTGTATCAGGAAAATGTGAAATTATTTTATGTATCTGTTACAGGCTCATAACTCAACGGACACTGAAATCACTAACAGCAGACAAACAGTTGTGCTGGTAAGTGTCCATTAGGAATTAAACCTCCATGAGATCGGCCAACATTCCTACCGAGTAACTGACGTTTGCCATCAGCTGCGAAGGTGATGGGCACAGTCTTCTGCGATGCAGAGGAGTTGATTGTGGCCGAATTCCTGGAACCTGGGCAAACCATCACTGCTGCTCGTTATGTCCAGACACTGCACAAGCTCCGTCGTGCATTGTGCGATAAACATCCTGGATGAAACATCATCATCCAACATGACAACGCTCACCCCCACGCCACTCGCCTCACATCGGAAGCAATTGCAAAGATGAGGTGTGAAGTTCTTCCACACCCCTCCTATAGCCCTGATCTGGCACCCTCCAACTACTGTCTTTTCGGATTTGTGAAGGATCAGCTGCGTGGACAATGTTATGAGACAATGGAGGCAATTCAGAAAGCAGTGTGTCAGTGTCTTCGGATGGCTGGAACGGAATTTTACAGAAGGGGAATTTTCAAACTCTCAGAACGCTGGGAGAGATGTATACAAAGAAGTGGCGATTATGTGGAAAAATAAAGAAAGGTCTGTAGATTAAGGTGGTGTATTTGGTTTATCAATAATAAAGCATGTTACTTTACAAAAAATTGTTGCTCATGACTTTCGGTACGACCCTCATACAAGTGTCCTGGAAATGATCAGAACATGCATCCATAATGTGTACCTTCTTAATCACCTTGCCTGCTCAGCCATGTGCCAACAATTAATATGGAACTCTGCACTAGAGTTATCTTCACCAAAGGTTTCAGACCAGCTCTGGGGCCCAACCAGCCTCCAATTCAATGGGTACAAGGGGCAAAAATGTACTTCCACTCCTTCCTAGTAACTTCATGGTGTGCAAAGGCTAACTTTAACCTTTCATGACTTATAAAACCCTCCGTTTACCACATTTTTTAGCAGTTAATGGCTTCTAGCTGCTACAATCCTGAGCCCTTAAATATACCCATAATTATATGCACTCTTTGAAGTTTGTTATATTAAGAGACCATTCACACAGTAAGTCTGACAATGTTCACAGTGTATTAATATATGAAACTTCTCAGCAAAACACTTCACATTTCACAGACATTTCCTTGCTTATGTTCTGTCATATGCCTGTCAAATTCTACACAACTCTGAAATGATAAGAAACAAATATTGCACACAAACGGAAAATCTATGCCAGCTGGAAATTTACTACCATCATCAGTAAACCCTTCAGGCGATTCATCTTTCAAATCAATCTCTTCATGCTTGATAACTTCACCATGGTCTTCTTTATCTTTATTAGTAAGGTGATTAACATTTTTACTGATACTTTCCTTAGACCTGGGATTTCTATAATTTCTCTCTCGTTTGGTATAACAGTCATGATCACTATGTGGAACAGCTGTGGGGCCTGCTACTGCAGTTGTTCTCGCAAAATGATATGTTCTTCGATGTCGCAATAAGGAAGAATTACTTGAAAATACAGCTTGACAAAAAGGACAAATATACAGTCTGACATCACTATGCCTCTTTCGTTGGTGTTTGATGAGGTTTGACTTATCTGAATATGCACAATCACAATTTAGACAATGAAATGGTTTGACACGACTGTGAGTGAACATGTGCCGCTTCAGGGAGAATTTTACTGAGAACCCTTTTGAACATATAGAACATGTGAATTTCTTGTTTAAACCATCAGAAATGTGCATAATGGTACAGCGTTTAGATTCAGCGCATTTAGCAACTTGTGTGACTTGGGTCTTATGAGCTTCACGCTGTTTCTGGATTACATCTTCTACATCAATAAACTTACACTGCAACATCCTTTTGAACATTATTTTACTCTTATTATCTGCTGCAGCATCTTGACTAGCATTTTCAGTCACTGCTGTTAGGCTTGAAGTTTCAGAAGAATCGATCAAAGAGACCTTTCCAATTACTTCAGCATTCAGAAGTGAAGATGATGATGCACCTGCACATGAGTCCAATTCTTCCTTTTGCTGGGAATTATTTTCAGTGTCTGATAATGCCAGTGGATCTGGAAGGTCATCCACAGCTTCACAATTATTTTTTTTAACCACAATAACTGCTGGTTCATCTTCATATTCCTCACAATCAGACGATCCTGATGGATTCTTCTCTTTCGGTTTTACTTCCCTGTCCTGGAACAAAATCCAGGTATATGGCATATGTGAACCTTCCACTTATATAGATGAAATTTGATAAGGGAGCCCTTACTAATTTTCACTTTCTTATTCCCATTTTTTAAGTACATTTACACAGTAAGCTTTAAGGAATGCCAGTGGTCATTTTGTTTACTACACTATTGAGTATGGCCTTTCCAATAATGTTCTATTTATAATGGATTAAATTAAATTCAGCTCAGGTCTTCACTCTCCTGGGATATAGCACCAATCACTCGGCAACTTCACTGTGATAACCTATCTCACAGCTTCAGTTCAATATGAATTTTATTACATTTCCTGATAAGAAATAAATTGGTACATACCTTATGAGCATATTTATATCACATCAGGATCTGTAATTTCAACAGAATCATTCTTCAATATACTGTATAGTTAAACTTTTAATGACTGAAGACTGACCCAAACTGAAGATTCAGTTCATACTGCACAGTAAACACATGCCGTTTTGGTGCCACACACTAAGTTAATGCTGTTCAGGTAAATCACCGTATGTTCTGTACTCCATCCACAGCACACAAATTCAGTGCAAAGGCAGAACAGAAAACTTGTCAATGTTATACCTGGTGGTTCATTACACAGCAACTAGGCTTTAAAGGGTCAATGAATTAAATGAAATCCATGCCTCTTATGGAATACAAAGGCACATCATCATATTCAAAACACACGTCAGTGGACCTCATTCTGACTTGCTTAAACTCTGTCCACAGCTTTACATTGTACTGAAGATCAATTTTAACCCTCTGAAGACTGAAATTCATCTGAATACTATACAAAAACTGAGCTTCCACCTCACAGAGAACACATTCTTCATTACAAAGACCAATCACCAAATGCTGTTTAGGTAAATTACTGCCATTTGTTGCGGGAATCATTCAAAACACACTGTTACTACATTATGTGCACAAAATGAAGTTATAGTACACACAGATACCACTATGGTTTAAATGGTTAATATTCCTTCCATCTATGTCTGTGACTAATAGTCTCTTCCTACCAAATTTTCACATCAGAACTGTGTACAGTAGAGTTCCTTTAATCAGGCACTCTGATAGTTTGGCTCTTGAGGATGATTCTTTGACGTTTGATCCCTGGTTATGTGGTCTTTACTCAGCCCATCAAGTTATTATATTGGCTTCAGAAGGATCCAAAGATGAGTAAACAAGGTACTGCTGGCAAGAAGAAACACATAATTTTTAACAATTCCTCAGAAACTTGAAATAACACAGGGACTTGGAAGTTGCAAAAGCCAAACAGGGGTTATGGCCTTACACAACATTGGATCATCACCTTTCTATGATATGAAAACATTTAAGGACCAATTACGATTGTTTATGGCATCAAGTGAATGTGTGAAGGACCTTTTCAAGTGACATTCATTGAAACAGCTGAAATTAGCACAATTGGACAAAGTATTGTATAAGTGGTGTACAGAAATGTGTTCTGAAGGAAAACTTGTGACCAGGTCTGTCATAATTGAAAAAGCCTATTCTTTTTATAATGAAATGAAAATATCAAGTTGACTAGTGCACACTCTCTGAGGGCAGTAACAAAAAATTACTTCACCTCAGATCAGTTGATGTGTCTGATAATCCAGGATATTTGATAGTCTGGCACATACCTGTTCCTATGAGTGCCAAACTAAAGCAATTCTACTATATACCTTCACCAGTTCCCCAGTGCACTTTACATGTGCTCCTGACCTAACCACCCTAACAATTGTTACAAAAACATAAATTAGACACTCCTTCATATGTTATGGTCTCCAGTCACCTGTTAATTCAAACATTCTCTTAGAACACCTGTTCTTGCACTTCTTCAACCTACATACAATTCCATGAGGGCAAAAGATCCAAGTTTCACACTTATACACGAAAACTGACATATCTCTATATGTTACTATTGACAGTTTTCCACAGGACACAGAATCTGATCTGAATTGAAAATTCCCATAATTTATTCTGCTGCTAGTTTGTTCATAAATGTAATTTTCTTCTGTTACTGTCGTTCCAAAACATTTTAGCTTACATAATTCCTAATGATTTATTAACTTAAGATTCAAATCTTCTGCATGCATCATTCCCCGAGGGGTGCAGTAGGCCTGGGCCAGTGTTTGGTCCTCTGGTGCCGTATTTTTTTGCCTGTGGTGGGGGGCTGCGCTCACACAGGTCTGCTGCTGTGGCTGTGTAGACATCCGAAGTTGTCTACGGTATGGTTGGCAGCTGTGGGTGTATTGTAGTGGGGGAAGGGATTTCTTAGTGCCGTTCTGTAATAATAAATAAGCTAAGATGGACAATCAGTCAGAGTTGGTAAGCTGTGAGAAGTTGCAAGAAATATAAGTGCAAGGTAGTAGAGAGGAGGATACCACTTGCAAGTATTATGGTTCCTTGGTTTTGTGCTGGTGTTAGTGGGTATGATCCTGTCCTGGGTAGGTGAAGAAGATGAGAAGACCTCTACATTGCTGTAGAGGTTATTACATGTAACAAACAACAATCCTGTATCCTAGTAACAAGTGGTGGTATCACTGTTCTATCACTTTTTAGTCTTTTTCTGTATGTCACCATTTTCATGTATAATTACATGTGTCTTGTATATGCATTATTCACTAGCAATGGTAGCTGTTATTTATGGAGTGAGGCGCTACTGAATGTACTGAACGACCGTGGAGTACTGAATCATGGGGTGCTGGCTGCTTACTAGTGGGATGGCTTTGTTTCGCTAGCGAGGAATGTAAGGAGTGTTCAGGTCGGGGCCTCTTAGGGTGTAAGGTGGGTGGGGGTTACTTGGTTCTTGATGAGGGAGTCAAAGATTTTGTTGGGAAAGATGGTTTGGTCGTCATTCAGATGGTTTCCGGCTCCGTGTTCCTTGTGGATGTAAAACCTCTAAATTGTGTTTAGATGTGCCCCTTACCTCTGGTGATGTAACACCTGCATACTGTTGCTGATGGGACCAAAGGAATGTGCTTCCTCATGGAGTTGTTGTGCGAATTTAGAAGTATGGCCATTGTTGTGGAAGGCACTTTTGTGTTCTTTGTAACATATGGAGAAGCGTCTTCCAGTCTTTCCCACGTAGGCTTTTTTGCAATCTGGGCAGGTCAATTTGTGTACGACATATAATGCATATTTGTCCGTGGGCAGGTTCCTGTGCTTAAGTAGGCTTTCTAAGGTGTTGTTAGTGCAGAACGCTATTTTCAAGTCTGTGTGTCTGAACATGTTGGTAATGTATAGTGTCTCCTTACCCTTGTATGTAAAGGTGGCCCACTTGTGTTTGGAAGTTTGTGTTGAATGCTGTCTTTTCGTATTATTGGGTTGCTGTTTCTGTGGTTTGATGGGGAATGAGTTGTTGTGTAAGATGTTTTGGATGACACTGAGCTCTTGTTTGTATTCTTGTTCTTGGAGGTTGTAAGCGTTCAGTCTGTTAGAGAGAAATTTAACCACTGCATATTTGTGCTGTGTGGGGTGGTTGGAGGTGTAAGGGATGATGGTGTCTCTGAAGGTAGGTTTCCTGTATATGGATGTCTTTAGGAGTTTTTGGATGGAGATGTCTAAGTAGTTTATGATGTCCCTTTCAATTTCTGCTGTGAATTTCAAATTAGGGTGTAAAGTGTTGAAGTCCATTAGGATGGCTTGGATATCTGCATGGTAGGAATAAAATATCGGTAGAATGTCATCCACATATCTGAAGTAGTTGATGATTTTGTGTTTTAGTGATAGTCACACTAGATGTGTGTTCGCAGTGTATTGTAGGAACAGTTCTGCAATCAATCCAGAGGATAGGGCGCCCATTGCAAGGCCGTTGTACTGGGAAATTATGTCATGCTTGTGGGTGAAGTGATTTGTCTGGTAATGACATCATACCACATTAGAAGTTCTTGTTGTGTTTGTTGGTCTGTATGGTAGTATTTCAGTGTGTCTGTGAGGATCTTCTTAGTATCTTTTATTGGGATGTTTGCGTAAAGGTTTGTGATGTCCAGGGATGCAAATGTGAAATGTGGGTGTATCGGGGTGTCTCATAGGTTTTGGAGTAGTTCTGTGGTGTTCTTTATGTTGAAGGTGTTCGGTAGTGGATCTATATTGTTTATCTTATGGGTGAATAATTTGGAAATTTTGTAGGCGGGTGCTTTCCGCCAATTTATGACAGGTCTGATAGGTTGTCCCGGTTTATGTAATTTTATTAACCCTTTGATGGTGGGGGTGGACAGGTTTAGGTTGATGTTGATGATTCAGTACTCCACAGTCATTCAGTACATTCAGTAGCGCCTCACTCCATAAATAACAGCTACCATTGCTAGTGAATAATGCATATACAAGACACATGTAATTATACATGAAAATGGTGACAT
>Ga0123353_10008772_pt1 | contig 13849 bp, 8 predicted proteins | sample TergutLab28metaG_3_FD_92763 | JGI IMG/M metagenome (GOLD analysis project Ga0123353, IMG submission 92763) | Labiotermes labralis P3 segment gut microbial communities from Petit-Saut dam, French Guiana - Lab288 P3 | ecosystem: Host-associated > Arthropoda: Insects > Digestive system > Gut ... | reverse complement strand
GAACAAAGTGTTACGTTGTATGTGTTCCAGGTTGGTTTATTAAATAAGGTGTTATTGTTTGGGTTATGTTTTACTTGCACCTATATCAGTTTCCACAAAGAACGATGCACTTTCCAGATGTTAATGAACCCTTTAAACGCCGAGTTAAATCCCATCTGCCATCTACTGGCATTATTAGGTGCTCACCTTATTTTCCTCGTTAGCGGGTTAAGGGTTAAACTTTCATTTTTTCGACATATTTTCTAAAACTTCGTAAATATAAATGGGGAACGCGGTAGCACAGTGGTTAATGTGCTGTGCTACAAATTGGAAGGCCGCTGGTTCGATCCCAGCTAGTGTCATTGGAATTTTTTATTGACATAATCCTTCCGATCTCACTATGGCCCTGTGGTCGACTCAGCCTCTAACAGAAATGAGTACCAGGAGTATTTCTTGGGGGTAAAGGCGGCCGATGCGTAAGGGTGATAACCTTACCACCATCCTGTGCCGTTGTCATGAAATCTGCGAACCTTAACTTCCTGGAACCCTCTGGGCACCTCGGGCCTGTTATGGGACTGATTTACCTTTTTTATATAATTATCATCAAGCTTCATGAAAATCCGTCCAATGGGAGATGGGTTATTCCCTTCGGACAGACGGACCGATGGACAGATATACATATCCAAGATTATGGTCGCTTATCGCAATTTTTGCGGTCGCGCCTAATAGGAACTTAAAAGAGAATAGAAACAACAACAACAACAACAATTACCAAAAAAACAACAGTAAAAACGTCTAATTAGCAATGTGATGTTCTTAAATGTCATTAATTCACATTCCTTAACGTATTGGATTCTGTGTTATTATTCCCTTATTGTATATTGCCATTTTTTTTTTAATTTTCCGTGTGTTTAATAACATGTGAGCTGCAGCGGAGGACGTCAGCAGTTGTAAAGCAAATGTGAAACAACGGAGCTGAATAATTTAATCCACTTCGCAAAAGAACTCCTTGCCAGAGCTTTGTGTACGGTGCTGAGAATGCGCCTGACTATGGGTGTGTGTCGTGTGTTATGTTGCGTCAGACTCTCACGCAACATAACACACGACACACACCCATAGTCAGGCGCATTCTCAGCACCGTACGACTTACACAATACGACATGCTGCCACAGCATGAAGTTAATATAAGGAAATGAATCAGTGAGTGTTTTTAAAAATGTGACTTTAGCAAGGAACAGTGTAGCTCCCTGAAGACGATCTTACGATCGAAACATGTTGGAGCGAATTTAAGTGTTTTAATGTGAAATTTTATGTATGTGCATTAGTTGGTATATTGAATAAATGACATAGTACTCATTGTGCAGGAGGCTGGGTGGGATTCAGGGCCGGCCTGGACAGGTGCGGAAAATCTCGCCCCCCACCGCGATTCGATCTCCGGACCATCTAGCCCGTAGCGAGTCACTAAACACACTGAGCTCTCCCGGCCCACTTTTCACTTTAAAGATAAATAATAGAATGAGTGACACAAAATAACCAGAGACCAGTTCTGCAGCAGTGTGGCAGTTGGCAACTTCATATGATCAATCATAAAGTAAAGCAATGTAAAGTTGACGTAAGGATGTGATCAGTAAACTGAGTTCAAAAGACACTTGTGCGAGTCTTCACCGGTGTGATGCATACAGCGTGCTGCCTGCAGGATCCCGCGACGCCTTCCCTTACGTGCTTATGATTCCTACAGGCTACACACACGGTCAAACGTGCAGCAACTTCCATTTTAATATTCTCCTGTCTTTCTTACATTCTTCCTTTCCTCATTGCATATGCATATTTCTTTCCCTCTTTTACTCTTCGTACGTTCATTTCACACGCTCAGTTTCCATAGTACCTTTTTTGATTATTTTTTCCAAAAGTTATTTCATTATAAGAAGACAGCAAACTGAAGAGACCAAATTACGTTAATTAAATTGTTGAAGCAAAGCACAGTTTTTCAAAAAAATGTTTGAGGTATGTGTTAGTGGAGGAAATTCCAAAACGCAATTCCGCAGTTCCAAAAATCAGTACGAAGCAGGCACTGACCACGCGAAGTTGTTAACCTCAGCAACACTAAGGAAATGTGTTTGGAGTCCTGAACAAATGGGAAAAATATGTAGACTTTCGTAGGGTACTACTTTCATATGGAGGGGAGGGGGACCGCGATAGCACAGTGGTTAAGCTGCTGTGCCACAAATCGGAAGGTCGCTGGTTCGTTCCCAGCTGGTGTCACTGGATTCTTCATTGACATAAAATTCCTCCGATCGCTCTATGGCCCTGGGGTCGACTCAGCCTCTAACAGAAATGAGTACCAGGAGTATTTCCTGGCGGCCGGTGCGTAATGCTGACAATCTACCACCATCCTGTGCTTTTGTCACGAAATCTGGGAACCTTAACTTCCTGGAAACCTCTGGACCCCTCCAGTCCTGATCAGTCCAGGACTGATTTACCTTTACCTTTTACTACATTTATAGGGCGTAGAAATGGCACGATGTTCAAGGTCATATTTTTATGGGATATAAAATGCACACTTTGTTGGGGTAATACTACTGTAGGAAGTAAGACGCCCAAGTTTTTCTGGGATATTTTTATCGGATTAACCCTTTAAGCGCCGAATTAAATCCCATCTGCCTTTTGCTGGCATTATTAGGAGCTCACCATATTCTCCACGTTAGCAGGGAAAGGGTTAAAACACGCAAGTTTTGTTAGGTAATATTTATATAGAATGTAATATGTGCAGGGGGTTGTTAGAAAAGTAATTATCTCCTCCTCCCTTTTTTGATTAGCAGAATACTATGTATTTAGGAGTACAGACCACAAAGGTCCCCATTATGCGGTCTACTCCATTGCCCTGTTACATCGACCCTGTCAATTCCTAATATTTTCCTCAGCACCTCCAACACGCTCAGCCTATGATCTTTCCTCATTTCACAGACTAGGTTTCACTTCCTTCCTTACTTACTTACTTACTCCATGGAGAATAGTCCTCCTTGAGAAGCTAACTGGTTTGCAGCTAGTCAAGAAATTCCCCGCATTTTATGGAAACCGAATGTTTATTACCGTATTCAAAAGTGTCCGCCACCTGTCCCCATCATGATCCAGCTCGATCCAGGCCATACCCCCACATCCCTCTACCTGAAGATCTATCTTAATATTATCCTCCCATCTGCGCCTAAGTTTCACAACCATACGAAACAACAGGCGAAATTACAGCCCATTAGAATTTAATATCTATATTTTTGGAAAGCGGACATTTCTGTGCCCAAATTATCATGACTGCCACTGTGCTTATTGTGAAAAATTTCTTCGCACGGCTTTTGAAGGAGGTTCTTTAAATAAAACAATTTTTTACTTCCTTATTACAGACGAACATATCTGACCAATTGTCGATAATGTCGGGTGTGTAATTACTGCTGTACCTCACATTGCTTTTAGTACATGCTTTTGTGCACTTCAGGGTTTATATTTATCCTTTGGCTTTACTACTTTTAATGATTCACGTTTTACTGCAATCTGTATACTAAGCGTACCCACCATATTGCACTAACAATTAATAGACTAAAACAAAGAGTGTTTAATGTACAACATGAATCTGCTTTACGTTCAATGGCTCCATTACCTGCTCTCAACATACCGAGATACAGCATATATTTTACAAGTCTTATATTTGAGCCTTCGAAAGGCAAAATGGTGTACGCCGGTCTTTGAAGAAAAAGAGATGTGTGAATGTTGTATCATGAAAAAGATGTCCGAAATCATAGTTATCAATTTAGCCCCCAGATTAAAGTGCAAGTTAATATAAGGAAATGAATCAGTGAGTGTTTTTAAAAGTGTGACTTTAGCAAGGAAAAGTGTAGCTCCCTGAAGATGATCTTAGGATCGAAACATGTTGGAGTGATTTTAAGTGTTTTAATGTAAAATTTTTATGTATGTGCATTAGTTGGTGTGCTAATTGAACAATTTTATTTTTTATTCTACGGGGAAAAAAAGGTTGGGAAACAGATTCACATAGTGACTTTTTTACACAAAACATGAATGAATAAAAAATAAGTAAATAATCATTTATAAAAATAAGACTTTTTTTCACATGGAAATATATATTTACCTTAATATTTCAATGCTAGTTACCTTACATTTATATAAACGTGTGGGTCACAACAAAACCCGATATTATCTTATAATGTTTAGGATCCAAAATGACGTCCAACTTTATGTCTATGCACATTCGATAAAACATCCGTCACATCTATTTGAAAATGAACATTTTTTTCTGTTCGTGAGACACGTAACATTCGTGTAACCGACAATCTGATATTCCACTGGCTTTTTGTGTACCGTTTATCTTCACATCGGCCCATTTTTTACGTTTATCCGCTCGGCGTATTTGCGGTTATATTTAGGGGAAAATAAACAAATGTGACCCATCGATTTAGATACAAAATTGTTTGTAGTCATATGTACAAAAAATATTACGAGCCAAGACTCGATATTCATCGCAGGACCAGAACAATTCAGGGGCAGTGAGTGGTATTTAACTACACTGGATAATCACAGGATATTACGAGCACTTGCACAATTTATGTGACGAAACGCAAGAGTGAGACAAGTACCTGAATGATCACCACACGGAACCTGCTTTGCAGTACCGTAAAACAACCAAGACATTCTGAAATTGTGTGCTGGGCATAAAGTATTGTCTTCAATAGAAACCAACAAATGATCTCTCAACACATGTATTGTTAGAAAATGAAAGACAGATGCATGTTTCGGCTAATGAAAATAGCCATCATGAGGCCGTATGTGAAAGAAGGTACGAAGACCATGTATAGTCTGAGATCTCACACGTCACAATACATAGTTCATATATATTTAGGGATCTCAAACTTCAGAGTATACAATGGTAAAACAGTCCCGTCACAGGCCTGGAGTGGCCCAGGGGCTTCCAGGAAGTTAAGGTTCCCAGATTACGTGGCAATGGCCCAGGATACTGTTAAGGTTGTAAGCCTTACGCATCGGCCGCTTTTACCCCCAGGAAATAGTCCTGGTACTCATTTCTGTTAGAGGCTGAGTCAACCCCAGGATCATAGTGCGATCGGAAGGATTTTATGTCAATGAAAAATTCCAATGACACCAGCTGGGATCGAAACAACGACCTTCCGATTTGTAACACAGCACCTTAACCACTGTGCTACCGCGGTCCCCTCTTATTACATAGTTCACGCATATTTTGAGTTCTCAAACTCCACACTATATAGTTTACGTATATTTTGAGTTCTCAAACTACACCATATATCGTTCATATATATTTTGATGTCTCAAACTTCACAGTATATAGTTCACATATACATATATTGTGGTATCTCAAACTTCACAGTATATAATTCACGTATATTTTGAGTTCTATGTATTTTGATGTCTCAAACTTCACAGTATATAGTTCATATATATATTGTGGAATCTCAAACTTCACAGTATATAATTCACGTATATTTTGAGTTCTCAAACTCCACGATATATCGTTCATATATATTTTGATGTCTCATACTTCACAGTATATAGTTCAGATAAAATATTTCCGTATATTACACCTGAACCATACATAAATATATATAACTACATATAAGACTTCAAAATAAATATTGTAGTTGTAAATATTGCGTTTCAACCATCTTTTACGTGCGGCCTGTTAATGGCAACGTTTTGCAGCCGAAACATGTAGTTATCTTTCGACTTACTGCAGTAAGTTGTGTTGAAAGTTTATTTGCTTCATTGTGGTGGCAGAGCACAAGGCGGATAAATCGACACTATCTTCATTTTGTCCTTCAGATTCTGTGTTTGTGTCCGACAAACACTTTAGTAGTTCGTGTCATTTACGCTCGATTTGCACTAATCGACACTAATGTAAATTCACGTAAGTGTTGTGCGTCTTGTCGTATTACAGTCACCGTTGCAGTAAATGTAGAGATGTCACCAATCGGTTGTAGACTCCAGTTGGAATGCAATGGCATTTGGTGACGCACGGGAGGGGAAGTAAACGGGAAACTGGCGAATGGACTGGGTAGCCAGTACACTTCACACTACATCGGAACATGGTGTATCCAGCGTTACTACCGCTGATGCGCACACCTCGGCTGCCAGTATTCGACTGAACTGACGCCCCCGCCGATTTAAATGAACTCGTCTGTTTCGCCGAAAAACGAAATCTGATTTCTGCCCTTGTACCATCACATTTCAAGTGACCTTTATTGCTATTTGCTGAAGGTGAAGGGACTTGCTGACATCAACGAAATCAAAAGGTAAGCCGACCGCAGACTACCTGACAGTAGCGCTAAAAACGCTGATCAGGTTTCAAGCAAAGTTCCAAATCAAGACACTTTCCTTAGACCTTCAGCTTTGAGGTTCGGGCGTGGGGATACAACCACGCAGTCTTGAAGAAAATCATCTTTTGACATCCTTCAAATTGCTTTAAGCGGAAGGAAGCAACTTAAGCGGCCTTACAGCAAAAGGCGAAAGCTTGAAATCAAGAATACTTAATCTCTATGAGGAGGAAAATGTAAGACACATTGGACTATTCGAAAAACTCCGCACAGAATATAAAATTCAGATGCCGGGGAATTACAGAAAAGAAAGCATACAGCATTCTGAACAAGGCGAAAGTTTGAAATCAAGAAAAGGTTACAAGCCTGGGAATATGGCCAGCAGTTTCATTTAATGAAAGAGAACAATAAAATTATTTGTTTCAGTCCAACTTACTTACTTACTTACTTACTCCATGGTGCAGAGTCATTCTTGAGAAGCTAATTGGTTTGCAGCTAGTCAAGAAATTCCCCTCATTTCACGGAACCCGAAGGTTCATTACCGCACTCACAAGCGTCCGCCAACTCTCTCTATCCTGGGCCAGCCCAGTACAGTCCATACACCCACATCCCACCTCCTGGAGATCCTTCCTAATATTATCCACCCATCTACGCCTAGGTCTCCCCACTGGTCTCTTTCCCTCCGGTTTCCCCACCAAGAGCCTTTACACCCCCCTCTCCTCACCCATACGCGCCACATGCCCAGCCCATCTCATTCTTCTCGATTTTATCACTCGCACAATATTAGGTGAGGAGTACAAATCATTTAGCTCCTCGTTATGCAATCTCCTCCATTCCCCCATTACCTCGTCGCTCCTAGGTCCAAATATTCTCCTCAACACCATGTTCTCAAACACCCTCAGCTCCCTTTCCTCCCTCAATGTCAGCGACCAAGCTCCAGTCCAAAACAACAATATTTTATTATTTGTTTTAACTTACTGGCAACAAATTTATGTTGTTAGACCATCATCAGGTCATCATTACAGGATATTTTAAAATCTGTTTCATGTACTGCATATTTACATGTAACCGATTTTAAAAATTTCATGTAATGATGGCCTTATGATGGTCTAACAACATAAACTTGTTGCCAGTAAGTTAAAATAATTAACATAATATTGTTTTTTTAATGAAACGACTAATTTTATTATTGTCTCCTAACTCTATAACACAACGGGATGTCCTCTACAAAAAATTAATATAAGAAGACTCCATGCATTCATTGACTTCAGAGCAGCCTGTAATATTGTGAGGAGAAATAATTTGTTTCTGACTTGGGAAGAATTTGTAATTGCAAACAAAATATACATTCAAATAGAGGATAAGTTGACGAAAGACGAAAGCTTTAGATAGAAAATAATGGAGGAATAGAGAAGAGGCGGCCAGGGACTAAATTGAGGCGCAGTATCAGAGGACGAAGAAGAGAGGAGGTGAAAATAGATTTCAGTAGAAATTCTCGATATCAAGTACCGTTATAAGCGCTAGTCGACCTGCAAGATGTTACAAAAGGGTAGAGGAAAGGAGCTTGGTGACGCCAGTACGCAAAATAAGATCTCTGAAACCGCTATATCAGTTCTCGAAGCTATAGGACCGAGTACCACTTGCAGGCTATGAGTACTGTGTGCTTTCTTCTGCGTAATTCCCCGTCGTCTGAATTTTATATGCTAACGTTTCGGAACACACTGTCTGTTCCGTCTTCATGGGCGGGCAGGTATGAAGAATGAGTAGGTCAACATGTTGGGCGCTAATTTATGTACTTAATGAATACTCCGTTACACCATCAGGTGTTCTTAGGTTTTAAATACTGACTTGAGAATTACATGTGGAAGTTGTCTGATAAATGGAATTGACTATAAACTCTTTCATATTCCTTAATGTAGAAATTCGCAATTGAAATAACGAAGAAAGGCTTAAGTGTTCACGGATTGTTGAGGCAGGACATCCTTAATTTTTAAGTTTGTCATACTTTTGTGACGATTGCTAAAAGGGCGGAATTGAATATCCTAAGTACATTCCATCCAAGATGGCCGCCAGCCGCAACGCTGCCGTCAAGAAGGTAGAGTCCCCTCCCCTTTCTCCTTCCCCTCCCCTTTCTCCTTCTCCTTTCTCATTTCCCTCCCCCTCCCCTTTCTCCCCCGCCCCATTCTCCCTCGCCCTTTCTCCCCTCCCCCTTCTCCTTCGCCCCTTTCTCCTTCCCCTCCCCTCCCCTCTCTCGTTCCCCTCCCGCTTCCATTCTTCCACCTCTTCCCCTTCCATCGGTTGTGCAGAAGATTTTAACGGAGGTTTTAGGATGGCTGTTAGGTGTGATCATGTTGTTACAGAGAAATACATTTAAAATATGGTAACCCTAGGGTTAGGTTGGATGGGATCCTGCCCCCAGGTGAGGTTTTACTCCTAGTGGGCTAAGGAATCCTCATTATAGAGGATTCACAATAACGCTCAGGCACACCACACCCGGTAGTATTCCTGCGGACGAGTGATCAGCCCGTCGCAGAGACCTCTACCTGAAAACACACAACAATCATAAGAGAGTGACATCCATGCCCCCGGGCGGGATTCGAAATCATAATCCCAGCAAGCGAGCGGCCGCAGAGTACATTACATGACAGATAATCAATTCCTTCATTGAGACATCCTTCATCTGAAGCTAAAATTTTTCCGCCAGGCATAAAAATAAAACAAAAGGGTTACCGCATATTCCTCAAGATGTCACCCTAACACACTATTTATTAGCAGAACGAATGTCTTCAAATACAGTCTGAGTGTTGGGGTAAATCTTAACTTAATCTTGCTGTTATGTTAAGTCACATTATTGGCACAATAGCCCCCCAGCTGGCCAGGGCCTCCTCATTCACGAGGTTTCTAGATCACACACAACAACGCACCACTGTCGGAAGGACTCCTCTGGACGAGTGATCCGCCCGATCCAGAGACCTCTACCTGATAACACACAATACTCACAACAGACAAACTTCCATGCCCCCGGTGGGATTCGAACCCACAATCTCAGCATGCGAGTGGCAGCGGAACTACGCCTTAGATCGCGCGGCCACCGGGACCGGCAATCTTGCAGTTAAATTCACCAAAATTGCAGGGTAGAGCGAAGAAACGAAGAATGGGGGTGGGGGTTTGCACATAGAATTTAATTAAAGTACCCGAGAGGCTGGCCGGTAAAAATATCGCCACCTGCCAAAAAACGACTTTGGAGTCCGGGCAACGTTTGTCGAATGTTTGGTCAGCAAATTCTGTAAATCTAGGGGTCAGACAATTTTGTTCGTCACAACGTTAGACGGTGAACTGACAATCTACAGCAGTGTTTCTCAACCTTTGTGAGACCGCGGCCCGGTAAATTCTTTTTTCATAAGACGAGGGCCCGGTCCCAACATATTTACTCGTCAGTATCTTTCCAAATTTTTTTAAGTTCATATATTAAACTAACATAAGTATTAATAATTAATTACGGCATAATCATAAAGAGTATTTGTACAATTATATGTACAGTGTGGCATGTTGACAAATATAAAATTACATTTAAATTAGTTATCAATTCCAGGAGAACCTCTCGCGGGCCGGTATAATTGATGCCAGGGCCCGGTACCGAGGGATCTATATCACTCATTTAAAGCAACAGTGGGACAAATAAAAAGTTGCCCATTTTCAGTTACTACTACGATTGAAGTAAAAAAATGAAGATTTCATCCTACAATACTGGTACACATTTTAGTTGAAACACATCCTGCTAGAAGCCATTATTTTCGGGTATTATTACATTTTTTGGATCATTCATAGAATTAACTCCAAACGGACAGTTTTGGACCACTGTTGAATATTATTAGTAACCAATTTCATATTTTGTATAAATGTCAAACAACCACTGCCACCGGGTGACAAACCAACTGCAGTTAATAAACATTATTATTATTATTATTATTATTATTAATTCAGTGAGCAAAATGAAACTTTTTGACTCAGTGCGAAGTAAAAGGTAAAGGAATTCCTGTACACACCTGGACAGGCCCTGAATCTTCCAGGATATTGAGGCTCCCAGATTTCAAGAAAATCGGCACATGAAGGTGGTAAGTTTGTCAGCCCTACGCACCGGCCGCCTTTACCGCCCCAGGAAATATTCCTGGTACTCATTTCTGTTAAAGGCTGAGTCGACCTCACGCTCATAGTGGGGCGGAATTATTATGTCAATAAAAAATTCCAGTGACACCATCGGGAATGGAGCCCGCGACCTTCCGGCTTGAGCGAGTGCCTCAACCAACTGTATCACCGCGTGACCCATCAGTGTGAAGTGAAATACGTTTTTACCAGAAGAATATTCAGACTTCACTCTCATGTCCTTACTTTCAGAGAAATATATGAATTCAATATTGTGTGTTTGCTATATATTATTCTGAAGTTACCCAACTTTAAACCATCTTCCCGTTGCCTAACACCCTGTATAATTTTATCGACGTGAGTCAGAACGATGCCTAACCTTGACGACGGAAGACTAAGTTTATTGGCTGCGTGCACACAATTTTATCTTGCGGAGGAATATCAGAAGTTACCCAATTTTAAACCATCTTCCCGTTGCCTAACACCCTGTATAATTTTATCGACGTTAGTCAGAACGATGCCTAACCTTGCCGACGGAAGACTAAATTTATTGGCTGCGTGCACACAATTTTATCTTGCGGAGGAATATCAGATAATTATATTCGAAAAACAGTTATGTAGTTTGCTGAACATATTGGCCTCATGACAATTGCATTCTGAAAAATATAGAGTGAAAATCGAAAATTTCCATCCGACAAAGAAAAAATACTTTATTTGTTCGAAAAGGAAGGCGGATGAGTTATTGTTTTTCTGTTGATAGATTTTGAGAGACGAATTTTCAATGTGTTTGTTTCAAAGACTTAATATTTTGAATTTCACGTCTCCTCAGTATCGTATAAAAATTATGACATATTTTTAGTCACGAGGCCCACGGTGGCACAGTGGTTAAGGTGCTGTGCTACAAATCGGAAGGTCGTTGGTTCGATCCCAGCTGGTGTCCTTGGAATTTTTCGTTGACATAAAATCCTTCCGATCGCACTATGGCCCCGAGGTCGACTCAGCCTCTAACAGAAATGAGTACCAGGAGTATTTCCTGGGGGTAAAAAGCGGCCGGTGCGTAAGGCTGACAAACTTACCATCATCCTGTGCCGTTGTCATGATATCTGGGAACCTTAAACTTCCTGTAACTTTCTTGGCCCATCTAGGCCTGTAACGGGACAGCTTTACCTTATTTTTAGTCATAAAGGAAGAGTAAATATATTGTACATATATTTAATATAATGTAAGTAACAAGTCTTGAGTTATGAAGTTGGTTTCCAATATTATAAACCGTGTTCCATTAAATTTGAGTTTAAAGAACGATTTTTAAGATGACGCCCTATCCGGAAATTAAAAATAACATTACTAGTGACTTACATACATAATTGTCCTGTTACTGTTCGTAATAATACGACGTTAAACCATTCACTTGAATAAGTCTTACAGAATAGCGGCAGCAGTTTGATGAAATCCGGTAAATCAGAATGGACTCTTGTGCTAGAATTTTATTGTAACTAAACAAATGTTTTATCCGAGTCCCTCCTCACGTTTCGCATGGTATTGTTAAATGAATTCGCATTGAGTATCAAATGTGTGCATATACGGTAAAGCATTTTAAAAAAAAAGGTATCATATTTCATGGAGTGGGTAAAAGCACAATACCAGTGCATTTCGCTTTGGAACACAAAATATCTCCAACAACATTCATGTCTGTAATAAGCTTAACGTGTTATGTATTATTGCGGAAGAGAATTAAACGAAAAACACGGTCAATTTACGTGTAAGGTGGAGGCCAATTGAAATGTGATGGCACAAGCGCAGAATCCGGATTTCGTCTTACGGCGAAACGGACGAGTCCATTTAAATCGGCCGGTGGGCGTCAGTTCAGTCGACTATTGGCAGCCGAAGTGTGCACATCAGCAGTAGTAATGCTGGATACACCATGTTCCGAGGTAGTGTGAAGGGTACTGGCTACCCAATACATTCGCCAGTTTCCCCTTCATTTACCTTCCCGTGCGTCACCGTGTGCCATCACATTTCAACTGGAGTCTACCATGCGGCGCTTTTGCCTGACCATTGTTGCCATGGGCAAACAACAATATGTTTTGCTTAGCTACTTATCACTATTAAAAAAATAAGATCTATTGTTGCCCTTGGAAACGCAACAATGGCTTGCTCTCGAGCTACAAAATAATCCGTATTGTGGCAAACGGTATATATTTCTTGAGTTTTCAAATAAAGTGCCTTTTGCTTTGACCGATTTTAACCAAATTTGGGTCTTCTACGCAGATCTCAATAAAAGAATTCAGTACCAAATTTTACTGAAATCGGCCCAGTGGCGGCCGAGTTGATACATGTGAATGGATGGGAGGAAAATAGGCGGGAAAACAGATGGACTGATAAACTGATAACTGATATACTTGTTTAGGAGTGTCGATTGATTATCAGACACTAATTATGGAGAACTTCTACTGACGTCATGCTTCGAATCGTTTTCGCACAATTAATGGCCGCACATCCAAATAACCGTGTCAGATAATTATGAAATGGCCGGTCTTTACTTCCTAAACACGAAGCCAACAGTAGAACATCTGATGCTGGAGAATATAAATGGTCTCTTTTCGTTGGATTTATACGTCCTCTCCGAAATGCAGTTCAAATAAGTACATAATTACACAGGTAATGTCGTAAGTGCCAACATTATTGTACGTACAGACGCAAGTCATTGCCTAAGACCTTACAGCATATAGGCGTCGTCAAACCTCATACTTTGTCTAGATTCTTGTCAGCTGCTTTGTGATGCCGTGTAGTCTGGTAAGGTGGTCTCCAATATTTCTGTAGAACCAGTTGTTTTCCTATTTACGATAGGCTTTTACTCTGAAGACGGAGGTAATAACCCGCATCGAAACTTTTTTAATCGCCTACAAGACTTCACGATGTCATAATAAAGGACGACATTATTTAGATAATCAGTTATTAAACTCTCAAATTTCGTATTTCCTATTACTCTTTTAAGATTGTGTATAAACAACCTGCTGAGGGTGTTTGAGAACATGGTGTTGAGGAGAATATTTGGACCTAGGAGGGACGAGATAATTGGGGAATGGAGGAGATTACATAAAGAGGAGCTAAATGATTTGTACTTCTCACCCAATATTGTGCGGGTGATAAAATCGAGAAGAATGAGATGGGCTGGGCATGTGGCGCGTGTGGGTGAGGAGAGGGGGGTGTATAGGTTCTTGGTGGGGAAACCGGAGGGAAAGAGACCACTGCGGAGACCTAGGCGTAGATGGGTGGATAATATTAGGATGGATCTCCAGGAGGTGGGAGGTGGGTATATGGACTGGATTGGGCTGGCCCAGGATAGAGACAGGTGGCGCACGCTTTTGAGTGCGGTAATG
>Ga0123353_10008771_pt1 | contig 13852 bp, 12 predicted proteins | sample TergutLab28metaG_3_FD_92763 | JGI IMG/M metagenome (GOLD analysis project Ga0123353, IMG submission 92763) | Labiotermes labralis P3 segment gut microbial communities from Petit-Saut dam, French Guiana - Lab288 P3 | ecosystem: Host-associated > Arthropoda: Insects > Digestive system > Gut ... | reverse complement strand
TCGTTGAGCTGGTCCCGCATGCTCACCAGCACCCGCTCCCGGTCGCTGCGGCTGCCGGCCACCCGGCGCAGCTCGTCGATGGTCCAGTCCAGCTTGTCGCACACGGCGATCAGCTCCGCGTGGAGCTCGGGCAGGCTGCGCTCGATTTGGTAGTCCCGGTACTTGTCGGGCTTGGCCCCGGTGAGACGGATCACCTTGCGGTAGATGCGGTTCAGGTCGTAGATGGAATCCCGCACCATGGAGATGATTTCGGAAAAGCTGCCCAGCACCGCTTCCATGCGCAGGGTGTGGACCGCGCCCGCTTCTAAATAGATGCGATAGGGAACCCCTTCCGCGCCCAAGGTTTCCTGCCGCCAGTCCTGCCCGTATACAAAACCGTAGTCTTCCAGCTCGGCAAAGGGCGTGCGGCCGTTGACGGTGATCTTGCGGGACACATAGGTGCCCCGGTTGAAGTTTTGCTTCACGTTAAAGCCGATGTGGTAATACCCGGTCTCCGGAACGATGAAATCCCACTCGATCCACTGGCCGGCAAAGCGCCAGGGTTCCCCGCCAATGGTGTTGTTAAGCAGTTCCCTGGGGCTGTAGGGCGTTACAGTGGGAGAGGAGGAGTCTTGCTGGGGGTAGAGCATCTGGGAGGAGGTGCGGATGGCGTCTTGGGCGGCCAGCTCGATGAGGATGTCCGAGGTGTCGTTTACGCCCTGGTTATCCCAGGCCGCCAGTTGCCCGGCATAGGGCAGGGCGGGGGGCGCGTTGTCCAAGGTGATGCTGCGCAGCAGCATGGGCTCCCGCAGCGAGTGGATGGTGAGGGTGTGGGGGCCTTGGTTCAGGTACAGGGAGAGCCGCTGGGTCACGAAGCCGTCGCTGTCGTATAGGTAGCTTTGAGTCCAGGCCGGGGATTCCGCCATGCCGGGCCGCAGGTCGTTGCCCTGGTTGTCCTTGTCCCATGTCAGGGGCACATAACCCGGTTCGGTCACCGCCGCCGCCTTGTTGTTCTGCCAGATGCGGGGGAATTCGATCAGGGCCAGTTCCCGGTAGGGCAGCGCGCCGTCCAGCAAAAAACAGCGCTGTATCTCCGCGCCCTTGCCTTCGATGGGGTAATATAAGATGGAGAGATCGTAATAGCCCGCTTCCTCTACCAGCACACCGTATTCGATCAGTGCGTTTTCGGCGGTGAGCACCGCAACCCCGCCCATACCCGCATAATCCGTATAGACGGTGGGTTGGGCGTCGTCGTTTTCCACCATGTAGCGGGCGTAATCGATGGCTTCCACGGTATAGGAAACGCTGGGCCGATGGGTTGCGATGCCGTCGATATAGGCCCTGTAGGTGGGGATTGCGTCGTCGATGGAGTAAGCCCAAAGGATGTCTTCGATGTCCGTGCGGTTCAGTGGCCGGTCCGCCGATATAACCGTCGCCGAGAGCGCAACAAGGAGCGCGCACGCCAGGGCTGCGATTCTTTGCGTCACACGGCTCATGGGGCGGCCTCCTTTGCGATTTTGTAGGGGCGACCGCCCTCGGTCGCCCGTATGCCCTCTGCATTCGCGGGCGATCGAGGGCGATCGCCCCTACAGGGGGTGGCGTTTCAATCCCGGATGGGATATTCCTTCAAATCAGGCAATTTATCCAGCGTGATCACCAGCTCGTGATTGTATACCTTATGCACCATCTCTGTCTCCGTATACTTTTCGGATAGCTTTAATAGATTGCTTAATAGCACAAACTCGCCGGTCCAGGTGGCCCAGAATCCCCACATGGCCCCGTCCCGCAGGGCCAGATCGGGATCGATCAGGCTCCCGTTTTCCGAAAGCACCACCATCTTAGGCGGCGTGGTGTAGTTAACCGCCTTTAGGAACCGGTCGATTTGGGAGGCGTACACCCGCTCGCCCGAGTAGATGTCCTCGCCGATGATGTCCACATATTCGTCGCCCGGGTACCAAGCCGCGTCCTGCCCGTTCCACAGCCAGATCAGGTTGTTGAGCCCATGGAGGTTGGTGAGGCGGTCGTACATCGCAATCCACAACGCTTTGTAAGGTTCAGCGCCCCGCGCGCCCCACCAGAACCAGCCGCCGCTGGCTTCATGCAAGGGCCGCCACAGCACCGGAACGCCCGCGTCCTGCAGACGGGCCAACTCCAGGGCGATGGCGTCGATATCGCTCATCAACAAATCATACCCCTCGGGGTCGCCGCCATTCATGATGCGGGCCAGGTCGATGGTGGTCTCTTCCGTGTAAAAACCGCGATACCAGGTACCGCCCGATTTTAGGTAGGGCGTGGGTGCGTTCCAATGCCAGCAGAAGGTAACGATGCCGCCCAGCTCGTCGCACTTGATGGCGTGCTCTACCGCTTTTGATGTTGCGCTTCGGGCCACGCGGGAGGGGGAATAGTCCATCATGTCCAGCCCCAACACGGCAGGGCGCTTGCCGGTGGCCATGTAGATCACGCCGCATTCCTTGGCCAGCAACCCATCGTCGCAATACTGACCGGAGAGGATTACATTGCCGTAGGAATCGGCAAGATAACTCATCAGGCGCTTGGCCCGGTCGGTAGCGTTGGGGTTAATCAAGGTGGCGGGCACGTCAAATATAGATGGGTCGATGGGCGCCGAATCGGTGATGCGCAGTTCATCCAACAAGATCCACCCCCAGTAGGGGGCAAGCCCCACCACATGTTCACCCTGGGTCATGTACACCCGGGCCAGCACCGCGTCGCCGAAGGTGGCGTTGTCGGTCACCACCAGGCCCAGCCCCTCGCCGTTGAGGAATACATAGTTTTCTTTGTAGCCGCCCAGGCCTGTGGATACAAAGTTCAGATCGTAAAAGCCGTCTTGGGGGATGGTGACGGCGAACTCGCAGCGATCCCCTTCGCCTTCGAATCCTTCCAGATACCCGGTTCCGGTATAGCCAGGCGTTCTGGCCGCAACTTTCACTTTGCCAAATCGCACCGCCTCTTCCGCTGGATATACCAACTGGGTAGAAATCGATTTCGATTCGGATGCAAAAACAGGCGTCGCAACCAACGCCACCAAAAGCAAAACGACCACCGGAATGATCCAAAGCAATAGGTCAACCGAACGTTCCAACAGAATCGCTCCTTCTATGGTTTTTTGCGTTCATTTGTTAAGCCTAATATGTAATCGGTGGTGGTGTTGTAGAATCTTGAAAGCTGTATCAATACAGAAATCGGTATTTCAACCTTTCCAGTTTCATAATCACTATAAATCTGCTGAGAGCAATGCAGGTAACTGCTCACATCTTTTTGCTTCAAATCGGCGTCCTCTCGCAAATCTCGAATGCGCATATGCTATCACCCTCAACATTATCGCCTATCGAGGGTGGCAGCAGCAAATTTTACCGGGAATGTCGGTATGATTATTTCAGATGATACAGGATAGCTGCCCGAAAATAGGAACTACCTGCTGAGAGGCAGCTCCCTCTTGTTGCTCCACTAATTATAGATAGGATATAGTTGTCGCGCACAGGGTTTCAAACGATTTCGCTGCCGTCAGTCCTCTTCTTCCTCCTGGGGCAGCTCGCCGTTGTGGTACACGTCCTGCACGTCGTCCATGTCGTCGAGCATGTCCAGCAGCTTGTTAATCTTCACCAAGATGTCGGGATCGGTGATGGCGTTGGTGGTCTGGGGGATCATCGTAAGCTCTGCAGATAAGAAGGAAAACCCCTGGGCCTCCAACGCTTCCCGCACCGCCGAAAAGTCCTGCACGGCAGCAATCACCTCGTAACAGTCCTCCAGCGCCTCCATATCGGAAGCGCCCGCATCCAGTGCGGCCATCATCACATCGTCTTCGTCCATGCCCGGCTTGGGTTCCAGCACGATCATACCCACGCTGTCAAACAGATAGGCCACGCATCCGGTGGTTCCCAAGGAACCGCCGTTTTTGTCAAAGGCGTGACGCACTTCGGCGGCGATGCGGTTGCGGTTGTCGGTCACCACGTCCACGATCACGGCCAGGCCGCCGGGGGCGTATCCCTCGTACTGGATGTGTTCGTAGGTGACGTTGCCTAACTCGCCCGCCGCTTTTTTGATGGAACGGGAGATGGTGTCGTTGGGCATATTGCTGGCCTTAGCCTTAGCGATCACGTCGCGCAGCTTGCCGTTTACGGCGGGATCGCTGCCGCCCTCCCGCACCACCAGGGCAATTTCCCGGCCAATTTTGGTGAAGATTTTGCCCCGGGCCGCATCGGCCTTTCCTTTTCTATGCTTGATATTTGCCCATTTGGAATGGCCTGACATGTGCAAAACCCCTCTCTTTACTTTTGTCGTATTCTGTATTATTCTGTCTATACAAAATTAGAAAAGCGGCCACAGTGTTACAGCACCGCAACCGCATCTAGCCTGGGCTGAAATCACCAAAGCCCGTCCGCCAAGCTCATTATACCGCAGCAAACGGAAGCAAGTCAACAATTTTCGGAACTTGTGATCAGGAAAGCGAGGATACAATGCCTGCCATTGATTCATACATCATGCGGTTTAACCCCGACATACAGCAAAGGCTCATGGTAATCCGCCGCACTGCCCTGGATGTTTTCGGGAGTGTCGAAGAAAAACTATACTATACTTTGCCCGCGTTTTGCTCAAATGGCAAGGTCATCATGTTTTATGGAGCCTATAAAAAGCACATCTCCATTTGTGTGGGCAATGATTGGGTGGATTTTTTGCAATACCAGTATCCTCAATTCCAATACACCCAATTCACCATATTATTTCAACACAACGAACCCTTTCCCGACGATGTGGTGCAGGTGATTTGCGACTTGCTCAAACCGGGCATCCAATCGAAATGTTCCAGGTGATGCCGAAGCGGTCGGTGAGGGAGCCAAACAGCTTGCTCCAAAAGGTCTCCTGCATCTCCATGCCGATCACGGCCCCTTCTTTCAAGGCGTTGAACGCCGCTTGCGCCGTGTCGGCATCATCGAATTCGGCCATGATGGCGATGTTGTCGCCGATCTTTACGGGGGATTCGGGAGGCATGTCGCAGAGCATCATCATTTCTCCGCAAAGCTCAAACTGCGCGTGCATCACCAGGTTCTTTGCCGCTTCCGGCGTCTCATATCCGGCATCGGCAGGCGCGTCGCCGTAGCGCATGATGTCGGCCTTCACGTTCAACGCCTTTTCGTAAAAGCCGATGGCCTCCGCGCAGTTTCCGTTGAAAGAGATGTAGGGGCTGATCTTCATAGTGAATGCTCCTTCCGTGTTGTTCTTTATTGCTTGCCCGGCGCCTCGGTGAAGCCGGAGGAAATCAATGTGGATAGCGCCGCCATAGCCTGCTCCTCGTCTTGGCCGTCGGCGCACAGCAATATGGCGCCCTTGTGGGCTACGCCCAGCGAGAGCACGCCCATCATACTCTTTGCGTTGATGATCTTGGCGCCCTGCTCGATGCGGATGCGGGAATCGAACCGGCAGGCAACCTGCACCAGCAGCATGGCGGCCCGGGATTGCAAACCTTCTGGATTTGTGACGGTGAGTTCTTTACGGATCATGACGGTTCCCCCATTTTCCATTTTCCACTTTCCATTTTCAATTTTCCATTTTGTCGGCGTATGCGATCAAACGGCGAAGCCGGTGATTGACGCCCGACTTACCCACCGGCGGGTCCAGCAGTTCCCCCAACTCCTGCAGCGAGGCTTCCCGATGCTCCAGCCGGGCTTCGGCCACCTGGCGCAGCACTGGCGGCAAACGGTCGAAGCCCGCCCGGTCCCGTATACGCTCGATGGCTTCGATTTGGCGGGAGGCCGCGTCCACCGTCTTGCCCAGGTTGGCGCTGTCGCAATTCACCACCCGGTTTACATTGTTGCGCAGTTCCTTGCGTATGCGCACGTTTTCCAGTGAGAGCAGCGCGCCGTGAGCGCCGATGAGGTTGAGCAGGGTGGCGATGTGTTCGGCCTCTTTTAAGTATACCACAACAGCCGCTTTCCTGCGCACCATTTTTGCGCCTAGCTCGAATTTGGCCAGCAACGCGCACAGCGCCGCGCCAAAGCGGGGATCCCTGGCCACAAACTCCAGGTGGTACTCCTTTTCCGGATTGGAGAGGGAGCCTCCGGCCAGGAACGCGCCGCGCAGAAAGGCGCGCCTACAACATCCCTTGGCAAGCGCTTGCTTGGGGATTGCCGGGCGCAAAAAAAAGCGGCCCTCGCCGTCGCGGCGCAATACGCCGCAGGCGGTGAGCACGGTGACCGCCTCCTCGCCCGCCAAGCCCAGGCGGTAGGCGTTACGGCCGCCCAGCCGCTCCCGTCGTTGGGTGCGCAGCTCGGGCTTCACATCGAAACGCTGGCCCATGAGCCGGATCAGCCGCCGGGCCGTGGGCGCATGCTCGGTGGTGACGTGCATGCCCATGCGCCCGCCGCCCAGCAGGCTCACCGTGCCGCTCAAACAAAGCGCCGCCACCAGTTCCGCCAGCGCGCATTCCGGGTGCTGCAAGTGTACTCGGGCCAGGGCGTCCTTTGTTTCGGAAGAAAAAGACATGGGGCGGCCTCCATTTTCAATTCTCAATTTGCCATAATGCCTTTTCAATCTCAATATCCCGGTGGTTCACGTCCGCCATAAGCCCCAGGGAGGTGAGGTGCCGGGCAAGCTCCTCGGCGATGGCCACCGAACGGTGAGCGCCTCCGGTGCAACCCACGGCGATCATCAGCCGCTGCTTACCTTCCTCCCGGTAGTGAGGCAGCAAAAAGGCCAGCATGTCGTAGGTTCGTTGCAAAAACTCGACGGTGGCGGGGTGGCCCAGCACAAAGTTGCGAATCGGTTCCTCCAGGCCGGTAAACAGGCGAATCTCCGGTATGTAAAAGGGATTGGGCAAAAAACGCACATCGTACACCAAGTCGCTGGAGCGGGGGAGTCCGCGCTTAAAACCAAAGGACAGGATCTCGACGCGCATGGCTCCCAGATCCCCCGGATCCCTGTCCAGCAGTTTGCCTACCGCCAGGGCGGCTTGGCGCGGGCGCATGTGGCTGGTGTCCAGCAGGAAGGTGGCAAACTCGCGCAGGGGCTGGAGCATCTCTCGCTCCTGGGCGATAGCTTCGGTGAGGGTCACTTCTTGGCTGGCCAGGGGATGATCCCGCCGTGTCTCTTTGTAGCGGGAGATCAGTTCGTCGTCCGCCGCGTCCAGGTACAGGGTTTCGATGGGGTGGCCGGAGCGGCGCGCGTCCTCGATTACCGCCTGTACACTTCTGGCGTCAAAAAACTCGCCGCTGCGAATATCCACAGCCAGCGCCACCTGCTTGATGCGGGTGGAGGCCTGGCCGCACAGTTCCAAAAACTTGGCGATCAGCATGGGGGGCAGGTTGTCCACGCACAAAAAGCCCGAGTCCTCCAGATACCGGAGCACGCTGGTCTTGCCCGCCCCGGACATGCCGGTCAATATAAGACAGCGCATCGGTAATCCCTCCGTAACCTTGTAGGGGCGCACAGTGTGCGCCCGTCGTTATCCGGTTTGCCAGGACCCACGGGCGCACAATGTGCGCCCCTACAGTAGATTTTCCCCAACAATCCGCACCTCCGGCTCTAACAAAACGCCACTCCTCGCCAGCACTTTTTCTTGTACCAGCCGGATCAGCGCCAACAGATCGGCTGCGGCGGCTTTACCGCCGTTGACGATAAATCCCGCGTGCAGAGGCGATACCTGCGCTCCCCCTATGCTTTCACCCTTGAGCCCGGCTTCGTCTATGAGCTGGGCGGCAAAGTGGCCGGGCGGGCGCTTGAAGGTGCTGCCCGCGCTGGGCTGCCGCAGCGGCTGTTTGGCCCGCCGCTGTTTGGCCAGGCAGCGCATGCGCTCGGCCATGTCGGCTGGATCCCCCGGGGAAAGGGCGCAAACCACCCGGGTTACCACCCAGCCCCGGTCCAGCAGGGCGCTGTGCCGGTACCCGTAGTCCAATTCGGCGGCGGGGAGCGTGCGGGCTTCGCCCGCTTCATCTACGATGTCTACACTTTGTACGATTTGGGCCATCTCGCCGCCGTACGCGCCGGCGTTCATGCAAGCGGCGCCTCCTATGCTGCCGGGTATACCTTCGGCAAACACCAGTCCGTCCAGCCCGTGTTGCAGGGCCGTGCGCGCCGCCGCCGGGAGCGATAGACCAGCCTGTGCTATCAGGAGGTTTTGCTCCACATCGCAGTGAGCCATGTCCGGGCCCATGTACAGCACCGCGCCACGGATGCCGCCGTCGCGCACCAACAGGTTGGAGCCGTTACCCAGCACCAATAGCGGTACATCCAGGGTTCGGCAGGCGCGTACCGTCTCAGCCACCTGCTCCGCACAATGGGGCACGACGAATAGATCGGCGGGCCCGCCCACGCGCAGGGTGGTGTGTGCCCGCATGGGTTCGTCGCGCAGCAGTCCCGGCGGGTTGTCCATGCCGCAAAAGGCGTTGCGGAGCCTATGTTCTAATACAGATATGGCGCTCATGCCTCTCCGCCTTTCATCAAAAAATAAACTCCGCTTCTATATTCTACATGATGCGTGCGGTTGATACAAGGGGCACGCGGGACGCCCAGGGTGAAATTATTTACTCTCCATGTTTTACCACTGAATGTGCGGGCGGCCTGACGCCGCCCGTACATCGCGATAAACACACGGTTTCTTTCATCGCACAGGCAGCGTAGGGGCGGGGTCAGCCCGCCCGTGAAACAAGATACATGATTATAGATTCGCAATTCGGGCCAATTCACCAATAATCATGTAAATGTTTTTGCCCTCGGCGTCCCGGCGTTTTCTACCATACCCCATCAAACGTCAAATCCACCCCGCCCTGGGCCAGCGCCATGTCCACCCGCGCCAAAAATCCTTTTCGCAACGCACCCCACTCAAAAGCGTTGGGTATCCATATCCCTTCGTCCGCCAGGGATTGGGCCAGGGCATGGAGCCAGGGCGTAGCTTCGGCGCTGTAGCCGGGCACGTCGCTCCGTACGGGGAAGAGGCCGTATTCGGTGAGGGTTTGTTGAGCTTCGATCCCCATCAACTGCCACAGGAGTTCGGCGCATAGCTCCTCCTTTGCGTCGTCTTTAGCTCCCCGCAGGATGCCGCCTAGCAGCAGTTGATCGGTAAAAGCCTGCTGCGGAGGCTCAACACGGAAGTCAAAACCCTTGCCGGCATCGGTGAGGGCGCTGAACCTGCGGATATCCCGCTGGGTGCCCAGCAGCGCCATGGCCCGGCGGGAGGTAAAGTCGGCATAAGCTTTGTCGGCGGCGCACAGGGCAAAGTCAACCGGCAGGATGTCCCCGCCCCGCAGCGTGGCGATACCTTGAGGCCAGCCGCCGCCCAGCGCCCCGCCTTGGGCCAGCAGCGCCGCCGGATACGCCAAGGTTTCATTGTTCGCGCATTGCACGGCGTATCTTGCGGGTTGCCTTCCCCGGGCCGGCTGGGCTGCCAACCCCAGATTTTCTTGATCCAGCACGGGCTGCGACCGGTCGGGATACCCCTCGTTGTTGATGAGCAGCCCATAGCCGCCCATAGCGACGGGTACACCCCACTGCCGCCCCCGCCAGCGCCCGGCGGCCGCCAACTCGTCGCGCACCGGCAACTCGCCATGGATGGGAAAAAGAAGCGCTTCCGGATCGGCCAGCACGCCGGGCGCGAACAGCAGCAGATCGGGCAGCACTGCGCCCTCTTCGATGAGTTCGGAGGTTTGGGCCCGCCGCAATCGCAGGTTGACCCCCGGATGAGCCCGTTGGAATAATGCGCACTGTTTTTCTAGCCAGGCGGTGGAGCCGATCCAATTTTCACATATCCACACGCGCAGCACCAAACGTTCCGGCCTGGGCGCGATCTCCGGCTTGGGGCCGGTGCGCAGCAGCGCGTCCCGCTGCCACACCAGCAGCGCGGCCAGGGCTACGGCGATCCATACCAGTTTTTTGCCGCGCACAAAAAACCCTCCCAATGGAATATTTAATGGAAGGGTATGTGCGCGAATTAATTTTTAGTAATGCGAACCAAGTGTAGGGCGCGGCCACCGGACGCGCCGCTCCATTGCGGCAAAGGCGTGATTGTGGTAAACCACGGCGCGTCGGGTCGCCGCGCCCTACGGTTGATTCACGTTGTTATTTTGCCTCCCTGAATCCGACGAAAAGCCCGCTCATAATTCGCCACCACGTCGGGCCAATTGTAAGCCGTGGCGACGCGTTGTTTCGCCCTCTCGCCCAGGGCCTGGCGTTCCGAAAGCGTCAACCGATCCGCCGCGTCGATGATGGCGGCCAGGCTGTCCGGGGTTTTCTCCCAATAAAGAGCGCTGTCCTCCGCCACCTCGCGGTTGAAGACTACGTCCAGCACCAGATTCATGTCGGTCATGGCGAGGGCCTCCAGCAGGCTGGGGTTGGTGCCGCCGGCCTCGTGGCCGTGGAGGGAAGCGTGGGCCTCCCGGCGGATGCGGGCCAGCAGCGCCTGGTCGTACACCGTGCCGGCAAAGCATATGCGGGGATCCCGGTCAAAGCCGGTGTGGGCGCGCAGGGATTCATAAAAGCGGTTGCGCTGCACGTTGGAGATGAATACCAGTTTGCGGCCCGTGGACGATCGCATAAAACCCCGCAACATGGTTTCGTAGTTGTTCTCCGGCACAAAACGGCCTACGGCCAAGTAAAAGTCGCCCTTTGCCAGCCCATGCCGGGCATACCAGCGGTCGATGGCCTCCTGTTTACAGGGGAGCACGCCCAGCTCGGCTCCATAAGGGATAAACAGGGAGGGAGGAGCTTTTTGCCCGTACTCGCCCCGAATGTACCCTTCGATGGCACGGGAATCGCAGACCAATAGATCGGCCTGCTTCACCGTCAGCCGCTCAGAGAGTTTCCAGTAGCGGCGGATCGCTGCGTTCCATCCGGCGCGGGACCATTCCAGGCCATCGGGGTTTACGATCAGGGGCACGCCCATAGCCGCCAGCTTTTTTTTGTGATAACCCATAAAGGGCCCCACACGGCATGTGAGCAGGCACACCACCGCGTTTTCAATGGCATGCTTGCGGATGTATGCGCGGCAGGCTCCCAGCGCAGCCAAGTCGTAGTACACGGCCTTGGCCGGGCCCATGTTGGGCACGGGCAGGTGAAAGCAGCGCGCGCCGCGGTACTCGGCTTCGCTTTTGGATGAATCCAGGCAGGCGACGTGGTATTGTATCCCCGTGTCCGTGCGGCGGGAAACCAACTGATCCACAAAGGTTTCAAAGCCGCCGTAGCGTGCAGGTATTCCCTTGCTGCCCAGGATAAACACATGCAGCGTGATGATCACCTCCTATTAGGATGAACGAGCCTCTTTTTTAGCAAGGGCCAGCTCTTCCCCTGTTTTGGTATGCAGGCGGGCCGCGCCCTGGGTAACGATGGGCGGGATCAGCGAACCCTCGGCCTCTTTTTGCGCCCATCGCGCTTTAGCCGCCCGGATGGCTTCGCCGTACTGGGGCAGCCATTGGGCCTGGGCGATGAGCATCTCGTCTGTCATTTGATCGATGGCGTTGGGATCGCATACCGCGCCGGTGAGGGGGTCCATCATCATGGCCTGGCGCAGCAGCCTGTCGTCGCCGTGGACGGCGGCTTCTACCGCAAGGCGCTGCACCGTGATGTTGGACAGGCAGCAAGCGGCCGGCCCCAGGGGCAGGTCGCCCACGATGGGAATGCAAATGCCGTTGTAATCCACGTAACCGGGCACTTCTACGATGCAGTCGGGCGGCAGATTGGTGATGGCGCCCCGGTTCACTACGTTGAAATGCCCGCGATACACCTTGCCCGTTTCGATCCCTTCGATGATATAACTGCCGTGCTCTTGGCCACGCTTTTCGTAAATGTATTCCTTGGGCGGTTCCTTCATCCAGTTGGGGAAATCGGTCTCGAACCAGCGGCGCCCCTCGGTGCACTCCCGCAGATACCCGCCGGTTTCGCCGTTGATCCAAAAGCCCAGGTCGATCCAATCACGGATCTTATCGGTGTGCTTCCGGTACCAGGGCACGTATTCCGACAGATGCCCGTTGGACTCGGTGGAATAGTAGCCGAACCGCCGCAGCATGTCGATGCGCACCTTTTCGGTTTGCATCAATTCCGGATCGTTCTCAAAGGCCTCCAACACCTTGCCGGTGAGCTCCCGGCCCTTGTGTTTTACGGAGATGTACCAGGTCATGTGGTTGATGCCCGCGCACACGATGTCGATCTCGTTTTGTTCGTATCCCAGCGCTTTGGCGATCTGGGCATGGCCTCCTTGCACGCCGTGGCATAAGCCGATGGTGCGAACGCCGCCGTACTGGTTGCACGCCCAGGTTATCATGGCGTTGGGGTTGGCGTAATTGAGCAGGATGCAGCCGGGCGCCGCCACCTCCCGGATGTCCTTGCAGAAAGCCAGCATCTGGGGGATGCCGCGCTGGGCGTACATGATGCCACCCGCGCACAGGGTGTCGCCCACGCATTGATCCACGCCGTACTTCAGGGGAATTTCCACGTCCAAGGAAAAGGCTTCCAGCATGCCGATGCGCACGCAGTTGATCACGTATTTGGCGTTGCGAAAGGCTTCCCGGCGGTCGGTGGTGGCCTGGATCTTGATGGCCAGGCCGTTGGCTTCGATGTCCCGCTGGCACAGCTGGCGCACCATGTCCAGGTTGCGGGGATTCACGTCGGTGAAGGCGATTTCGCTGTTTTGCAGCGCCGGGACCGACAGGATGTCCGTGAGCAGGGCGCGGGTAAAGCCGATGGAGCCCGCGCCGATGAAGGCGATTTTGATGGGCATGGTGTGTACCTCCTTTTATTTTGGGGCATCTAGATGTCGGCGAAACTCTCGCCAAACGTTCTCAAAAAAATCGTCGTCCTGGGGCATGGGGCGTACTTTTCGCCAAGTACAAACGGTGTGCAACACCTCTTGCACTAGATCACCCAAACAACCGTCGTCCAAGTCACGGCCGGCATACAGCGCGCTCCCCCGGCTCTTGCCCCCTTGAGCTATGTAGTCGGCCATGGCTGCCAAGTACGTCTGTTGGCAAAGCAGCATATCCCGCAGGCGGAAAGCCCTGTGCAACTGATCGGGCGAACCGACCCGCACGGTGTCATAGAAGGTGCGTAGTTCTTCTTTTACATCGGCAAGGGCGTCCTGAATGCCTTGTATATCACGGATCGGGCCTGCGATCCGGCTCATGCGCGTGGCGGCTTTTTCCCATTGCGCTTGCACGGTATCGTGATCGCCAAGGAGTTTGCTGGCTTGCAGCAGCAGCTCTTCTGCTTGTGAAAACATAACGTTTTCGCAAGATATATTTTCTTTGTGATTTGATACGATGTACTGAGCGGCCCGGGTGGAACCCACCTGCCCCGCGTTGAGGGCGCTGCCGCCGGGCCGGTACACGCCGTGGCTGGCCGCAGCCTCGCCCACCGCAAAGAAACCTTCTATGTTGGTTTGCCACCAGCAATCGATGCCCAGGCCGCCGTTGTTGTGCTGGGCGCACAGGGCGATTTCCAGCGGCTCCTTGTGCAGATCGACACCCTTCTCCCGATAGAAATCCACAGCCGGTTGGTTCATGTGGGCCAGGCGCTGATACGGCGTGCCCAAACAAGCGCCAGCGCTTTGCAGATAAGCGCGGGCCTCCGGCGAAAGGCTGTCAAAATCGATATCGCCACCGCCGGGATTTTGCCGGAAATCCAAGAAAACCTTCCGGCCCTTGCCGCTCTCTTTGTGCACCAGCAGGTCGATGGCGGAGGAGCCTTTGTCTACCTTGCGCACATCAAAGGGCCATTGATACCCCTTCAAAAACACGTTGGTGAGCAGGTTGCCTTCATCTTGAAAGTGATCGAATAAAAACTCGCGTTCGCCGCCACCCTTTGCGTCGGTGGAGATAAAGCGGGGGAGCGCCTGCATGTAAGTGCCGGACACATTCCAGCGGGGGCGCAGGGAAGC
>Ga0123353_10008769_pt1 | contig 13854 bp, 10 predicted proteins | sample TergutLab28metaG_3_FD_92763 | JGI IMG/M metagenome (GOLD analysis project Ga0123353, IMG submission 92763) | Labiotermes labralis P3 segment gut microbial communities from Petit-Saut dam, French Guiana - Lab288 P3 | ecosystem: Host-associated > Arthropoda: Insects > Digestive system > Gut ... | reverse complement strand
TCGGCCCAATAGGCCAGCGCGCGTTTACGAAACTTTACATCATAACTCATGCGTTCATTTTATCATAATCGTGGATGAAAGTCAAGTGGTTTAGTTGTACAATACAACTTGTGGAGTTGGGCTGCGCCGCAGGTGAACCGGGCGCGGCAGGCACACAGGGCCATCGCCGCGGCGCTAGTGGTCTTCAAGCCCAGCGTAAGCATCGACTTCGGCCCGAAGCCCATTGCCAAAATGACCGAAGAGGAGCGCGGCGCCTTCGCGGAAAAAATCAAGGCTCAGGTGGCAAAGCGCATGTTGCTGCCGGAGGAAATCCCGCAGATCACGGCGGCGGAGGACTCCTTAAGCGAGCTGCTGGCCCAGGGCGGCTTCTGGAAGGACCTCGAGCGGGGCGACTACATCCTGGTGTTCACCGCGGATCCGCGGGTGATCATCTGGCGGCCCTCGAAAAAAATCATCGTGAATGTGGGGCCGATCATCAACACGGATTTATAGACAGAGCAGCGCCAACAATTCTTAATCTTACTGCGCACTTAGGGGCATTGTTCGCAATGCTTCTTTATTATGCCTCCCCGCTCAGGGCCGTGTCAGCGCCGGGCGGGGAGGCTTTTTAAATTTTCCAATAAAAGGCTTGCAATACGCGCTTCGCTTTGGTAAAATGATGATGGGAACCATATGGCGGTGAAATCTTTTTATGCAAAATATGAATAAGGGGGAACAACCGTATGAAAAAACTGCTGGCCATCGCACTGGCGGCATACCTGGCGCTTATGGCCGCTCCGCTTCTGCCCTCCGCGGCGGGGGAGATGAAGGACTCCGGCCTGAACTACACGGAATCCACGGCGATGCTCGCAAACCCGTTCATGGGCTATCCCAACCGGGGCTACGCGGCGGACGGCGGCTTTCTGATGCAGGAGGGCGGGACCAGCACGATCCATGTCGCCGGTGATTTCCCCGGCGGGTTCACCTGGTATTACATCGACCTGAAGGCCTTTTCCGCGGGCAACGACGCCGGCATCCCCGGCAAGGCGCCCCCATCAACGGTGGGCGGCGCGGACAAACCGATCTCCCAGGCGGCCCTGGATGGCTTCGAGCAGGCCCTGGTCGATCTGCGGCGCAACGGCGGCTCCGTGTTCATGCGCTTCGTCTATGACACCCGCGGCACCGTAGGCTGCGAGCCCAGCAATTTCGGCATGGTCATCACCCACCTGGAGCAGCTGTGCGCGGTGGTCAGCCGCTACCCGGACGTGGTGCAGGGCTTCGAATGCGGCATCATCGGCGTGTACGGCGAGATGCATTCCTCGAAATACACGGCCAAGGAGTACACCGACCGGGTTATCGACGCCTACCTGGACAACACCCCGGATTCCATGGTCCTGCTGCTGCGGTCCCCCGGCTTCCTGGCGAACTACCTCGGGGTCACCAGGGAGGCGCTGGGCAATCTCGTGGCGGAAAAGGGCAGCCGGGAATACCGCCTGGGCTATTACAACGACGGCTATATGAACTCGGACAGCGACCTGGGCACCTGGCAGAACCGGGCCGTGGAGATCCGATACCTTGCCCAGGGGAACACCCCCTACGGCGGGGAATATGGCAGCGCCTACAACGATACCTCTGTTTTTCCCAACAACGCCTGCAGGCCGGAAAACGCCATCCCTGAGATGTACGGTACCCATATCAGCTTCATACGCGGCAACGTCTACAAAATTGGGGACGGCGGCGGGAGCAATATCAACACAGCTTTCGGCTATGATCAGTATACCTATGGCCCTGCCTACGAAAAACCCTGGTATCCGAACAACACTGCGTTTTACGGCGCCAACTGCCATACCTTCATCACCGCGCACCTCGGTTACCGCCTCGTGCTGCGCGAAAGCAAGCTTTCCCTGGCCCCGCAGGCGGGGGAAACCCTGGAGCTGCGCGGCAAAATCGAAAACACGGGCTTTGCCCATGTACTCCACAACCCCAAAGCCAGGGTGCTTCTGGTGAGGGACGGCGCCGTCTACGCCTGCGAAGTCAACCTGGATGCCGCCGATCTGAAGAGCTGCACCGTCTATAACTACGATTTCACTCTGTCTTTGCCCTCTTCCCTGGCGGCGGGGGATTACGATGTCTACCTACAGCTGGCCCACGGGGGGGACTCCTTCTATGCCGCCGCGAAGTCCGGCATACAGTTTGCCAACAATGGCGGGATCTTCAACGAAAAGCTCGGGGCCAACAGGCTGGGCACCGTGACGGTCACGGCGGCGGGGCAGGTAAGCTCCGCTGCGAACGACGTCTTTACGCAGCTCAACGCGCCGAAGGCCGGGGCGGAATATGCCCAGGGCGCGCCCGCTCTGCTGGGCCACGGCTACAGTACTTCGGCGGCGAGCCTTTCCCTAAGCTTCAACGTGGGCGACAGCATGGCGCTTACGCCCCTGGACTTCCTGCGCTCGGACGCCGCCGCGTCCTACCAGTGGTATAAGGACGGCGCGCCCATATCCACCCAAAAGGGGCTGTCCATCCCCTCGCTGCAGCCCACCGACGCGGGCGCCTACAAGCTCACGGTGACCTCCGGCGGCGCGTATACCACCATGGCGGTCCATGTTGCCGTCACGGGGCACAGCTTCGGCGGATGGGTGATAACCCCACAGCCCACCTGTGCTTCCGCCGGACTGGCGGCGCGCACCTGTACAGACGGCGGCTGCGGCCTGGTGGAAACGAAAATCCTGCCCGCGCTGTCCCACGCGGCCCACGGCGCAACCAGGATAGTGCCCGCCACCTGTACCGCCCGGGGCAGGGAGGAGACCTACTGCGCGCTGTGCGGCGAGACCATGTCCTTCACGCTGATCGGCTACGCCCCCCACAGCTTTACAGAGGTGACCCTGCCCCCGACCTGCACGGCGGACGGCCTGATCACGCGCGCCTGTACGGCCTGCGCCGCCGTACAGACTGAGGCGATCAAAACGCCGGGGCACCCCTACGATTACACCATCGCCGGGAACATGGTCAGCGGCGTGTGCCCCGTGTGCGGCGATACCGTCGGCCCGAAGGCCTTTTCCGGCACGCCGCCGCCGGGCGACGCAATCAATTCCACTGTGGCGCCCTTCACAACCGGCCAGCTTACCATGGTCGGCCCGGGGGGATTCACGCCCTCCTACCAGACCAAAACCGATACCTCGCACATCACCTTCCTGTTCAATGTAACCGGCGTTGAAAACGAAATCGTTTTGGCAAGGCTGCGCACGGTGACCTCCGCGAAGGACATCCCCATAAGCGTGATAGACAGCAACGTTTCGGCCAACTACTACGGCCCCTGCTTCTATAAGGTGACGCAGGACGGCACGTGGGCCTTCACCATCAGCCGTTCCGTGATGGCCTGGGGGGCCAACAGCGGGTTTTTCGCGGGCATCAGCTGGGCGGCCTTTTCCGATCCCGCGTCCACCAAGGGGGACGCCGCCCCTGTCAACGCCAACACGAATTCCTCCTTCCAGCTGGTGGGCATCTACGACGGCACCCCGGCCTACGACATCGTATACGTGGACTGCAACGGCGTTTTTCTGGAGCGGCAAACCGGCGCGTACAACAGTGAAAACAATGTCTGGACCAACCTGATTGACAGGGTGAAAACCGCCGATGAGCTTTACAGGGGCACAGCCCCCACCAAGCCCTCCGGCGGCAGCTACTCCTACACATTCAACGGCTGGGTGGATTCCGGCGGCAATCCCATCGGCGCGGTGTTCACGGATATAATCGCCTACCCGTCCTTCACGTCCACATCCATCGCGCCGGACGACGCCGAAGCCGTGGCGCGGGATAAGGCCGCCCTGACCTGGGACAGCATCCGCGGCACCAATATCCTGCAAACAAGCGTGACGGCCAATCTCGTCACCCTGCCGCTGGCCGGCGCGGCGGGCACCGCCATCAGCTGGAGCTCCAACAGCGCCGCTGTTTCCGATGCGGGCGTTGTGACGCGGCCCGCAAACGGCGCGGGCAACGCGTCGGTGACCCTGACCGCATGCATCATGAAAGGCGCGGCCTCCGATACGGTCGAGTTTGCACTTACAGTTCTGGAGCTGCCCCCCGAGGAAACAACCACAGCGCCAGCCACCACGACCGAACCAGCAACCACAACAGCGCCAACTACGACCGGGCCAGCAACCACAACAGCTCCGCCGTCAACCGAAACGCCGGCCCCAACCGAACCGGCTACAACGGCGGCAACTACAACGACCACCACAACCGCAACGACGACCGCCACGACCACCGCGCCGCCCGTAAGCGCGGTCAGTAAAAACTTTGACGTCCTCTATGTCCGCAAAACCGGCAGGATCACGGCGGAAGGCGCTGCATCCTTCACAAGCAGCAACACTTCCGTGGCCACTATCGATAACAGCGGCAACCTCCTGGGCAAGCGCCCGGGCACCACGGTGATCACTGTGAAGATGGCCACCGGGGAGGCGGCCATCACCGTCACGGTGAAATATAGCTTCTGGCAGTGGCTGTTGGTGATTTTCGCCTTCGGGTGGATCTGGCTGCCATTGAAATAGCTTGCCAACTGTGTTACAATAGGCAAGTAAAGGAGGTTTTCTCATGATCGGTACGATATTCTACCCGCTTTCGCGCGTCATCACGGCCATCGCCGTATTCTTCTCGAGCATCTTCACCGGCGCAGGGCTGGCCGCCGCGGTGGGCAAAGCGCCGCCCGGCCTCGACCCGCTGCCCTATCCCCGGTGGGTGCACGAGCACATGGTGTGGGAGCACCACGGCACGCAGCAATCCACCATGGATTTCGTGGAGGGCTTCACCAGCCGTGGTATCCCTGTGGGCATCGTGGACGTGGAGCCCCCCTGGGCCACGGCTAAGAACACCTATGTCCCGGATATGAAGCTCTACCCCGACATGCCGGGCATGATCAACCATTTCCACAGGCAGGGCATCAAGGTCATCCTGTGGACCACCTGCATGCTCAATGAGGATGCCGACACCTTCCAGTACGCCAAGGACAAGGGCTACCTGGTCAGCGGCGGCAAGACCGTGAAGTGGTGGTCCGGGGTGGGGGCCTTCCTCGATTACAGCAACCCCGAGGCTGTGGAGTGGTGGCACCGGCAGATGGATATCGTGCTGGACATGGGCGCCGACGGCTGGAAGGTGGACGGCGCGGAGCCCTACATCCTGCTGCAAATCCCCTCCTGGGGCAAAAAGGGCCCGCTCAGCTGGGCGCGCTACAAAAAGATGGTGTACGACGACTTCTACTACTACACCAGGGAAAAAACCAACGGCAAGGGCGTGGCCTGGGCCAGGCCCACCGACGACGTGATCGCCTGGGGCCTGCCCATCACCTTTATGGATAGGGACATCAACTTCATGGGCTGGGTGGGGGACCAGGATAACGACTGGGCCGGCCTGCGCGGCGCGCTGAACAACATGTTCACCTCCTCGCTGTTCAACTATGTCAGCTACGGTTCCGACATCGGCGGCTTCCGCTCCTCGCCCGCCAAGCCCGACCCGGAGGACGTCTTCATCCGCTGGGCGCAGCTGGGGGCCTTCTGCCCCATCATGGAAAACGGCGGCGGCGGCGAGCACCGCCCTTGGATGTACGATGAAAGGCGAGGGGACGGCGGCACCTACGTCACCGATATCTACAGAAATTTCACCGTCCTGCACCACGAGCTTATCCCCTACATCAGCAGCCAGGTGGCCTGGTCCTACCAGCGCCGCCAGCCCACCGTGCGCCCGGCCACCGGCTATTACCAGTACCTGCTGGGCGACGATATTTTTGTCTCGCCGATCGTCAACGAAGGCAACGGCCGCACAATCGTCTTCCCGCCGGGCGAATGGATCTACATGTTCGACGAGAGCGAAACCTATTCGGGCATCAAAAAACTTACATTCCCTTTGAATGAATTCCCCGCCTTCATCCGCCGTGGGGCCATCATCCCCATGGAGGGCATGGGCGACGATTTCACCACCGTGCGGATGTACCCGGCCAACGGCACGAAGCAGTTCGGCCTCTACGAGCAGGAAGTGCAGGGCGCCATGCTCTCCTATACGAAGAATGAGAATGGCCTGGCCATCGGCAGCACGCCCACGCGGCGCAGTCTGCTGTTCCGGGTGTACGGCGAGCCCGCGCCGCAGTCGGTGGCGCTGGGCGGCGCGGCGCTGAAGCAGGCGGCATCCCTGCATGCGCTCAAGGGCATGCCCGCCGGGTATTTCGCCGAAGACGGCATTCTATGGATCGGCGTGAAAAATGTAACCGCCGGGCTGGAGATCAAAGTGAACTAACACGCAACCTGTAGGGGCGGCGTGCCAGCCGCCCGCAACCCAACATGAAATAGGGAGGCCTCATCATGTTCATTTCAAAAAAACTCCTTGCGTCCGCCTGCGCCCTGGCGCTGCTGGCCGCGCTGCTGCTGCCGTTTTCCATCGCCGCTTCGGCACAGGAGGGCCTTTTGGCCTTCCCCGGCGCGGACGGCGTTGGCAAATACACGTCGGGCGGGCGCGGCGGCGACGTCTACGTGGTGACCTCCCTGGAGGACGAGCGCGTGCCCGGTACGCTGCGCTACGCCTGCGAGGCGTAAGGCCCGCGTACGGTGGTCTTCGATGTCGCGGGGACCATCGAGATGAAGTCGCGGCTGTGGATCACCAGCGGCGACCTCACCATCGCCGGTCAGACGGCCCCCGGTGAAGGTATTTCCCTGAAGTATTGGAGCTTCGTGTTTGACAGGGCGGATAACGTGATCGTGCGCAACATCCGGTCCCGGCTGGGCGACAAGGAGCAGGAAAACTGCATGTGGATCACGCACTGCCACAACGTCATCCTGGACCACTGCTCCTTCGCCTGGTCGATCAACAAGGGCGTGGTCGTATCCGATTCGGACAACGTCACGATCCAGTGGTGCTATATCACCGAGGGCCTGTTTGACTCCATCTGGTGGGGCGGCAGGCACAGCCGGGGCGCGCTGCTGTACGGCACCCACGGGCAGATGCTCAGCTGCCACCACAACCTCTTCGCCCACAACGACGCCCGCAACCCCCGCGCGGGCGGCCAGCTGGACCCGTCGGAGGACCCCGTGGGATTCTACTGCGACATCACCAACAACATCATGTACGACTGGGGCCGCAGCTACGCTGTGAAGAACATCGACGAAAATTCCGTCTGCACGATGAACATCATCAACAACTACATGATCGCCGGGCCCAGCTCCAACGCCTCCAATTTCCTCATCGACACGAACCTCAACACGCGCTACATCCTGGCCGGCAACTTCATGAACGGCAAGATGTCCGCCGACCAGTACAAGTACATCACCTATGAGAAATTCAAGAAGCCTGCGACAATCTTTAACGGCGAGCCATGGAAGCTTCCCGCCCCCTTCGACGCCGAAATGGACACCGTCCATGACGCCGAAAAGGCCTATGCTATGGTGATTGCCCACGGCGGCGCGGCGGTGGCCAGGGACGCCGTGGACAAACGCATCGTCAACGACGTGCTCACGGGGCGCGGCCGTGTCATCGACAGCCAGGACGAGGTCAGTGGCTGGCCCGTGCTGGATACGGACCCGGCGCGCATCAACGCCGCCAAGGCCGCGTGGGAGGCCGAATGCGGCTTCGCCCCCTACGACACCGCCTATTGCAACGAGATCGACCCCGAAAGCGGCTATACCTACCTGGAGCTGTTCTGCAACGGCCTGATGGAGGGCCTCTACGACGAGGGCGTCCCCTTCCCGGAATTCGACAACCGCTGGCAGTATTTCCGCAACATCGGCTATCGCCTGTACCGCGCCTGGATAGAGGTCAGGAACTTTTTCGCAGGGATATGGGGCGCGGTTACGGGGTGGTTTTAACGCAAGAGCAATAAAAATAATACACCCTATACGCCAAGAAATCCTGGCGTATAGGGCATTGTTGTTGCCGGTTGGGTAATCCCTCAGAACAAGCTCGGTTCCGCCGGCGCGCGGAATTCCGGCGCTTCCGAGGATTTGCTTAAAGTGGTTTGCAGCCGCTTTTGCGTATTGCGCACGTCCGTCAGGGAGGCCGCGAGAATCTCCTCCGCCTCGCCCACGATCTCCTCCACCACCGAGCGCACCCCGCCGGTGTACTGCATGCCCCACTCCTCCGTGCGGCGCTGCAGTTCCTCGCTGTAGCTTTGCGCGTCGGCGATGACCTGCTCGGCGTGCTGGCGGCTGTCGTTTTCCACCTTTTCGGCGGCCTCGCGGGCCTGCCGCAGCATCTGCTCCGCCTGCTCCTGCGCCACCACGGTAATGCTGTGCTCGCTGATCAGGCGCATGGCCTCCGCCTGGGCGTCGGCCACGATCTGCTCGCCCTGGGCGCGCATCTGGAGCACGCGCTCTTTGGCATGCTGCACCACCTCCTGTACCCGGGCGTTGGCGCTGGCCTCGCTTTCCGCGGCCTTCTGCTGCGCGTCGGCGACCATCGCGGCGGCGTCCTTGCGCGCCTGGTCCAGAATCTCGCCGCGCTTGCCCACGATCTCCTTGGCGCGCTCGATAGTGTTGGGCATGGCGGCCCGCACCGATTCCAGCAGATCCTGCATCACGGCGGGATCCACCATGCGCATGCGGCCGAATTTCTTGCCGTTTTCCACTTCCTCCTGCAGCTGTGTCAGCAGGCTATCGACGTTATCCGACGACATAACCGCACCCCCAAAAGATTTTATTGTAAAGTTTGTATTCTATCGACGATGAGCGGCAGGGCCTCCTTTGGCACGAATGCGCTGATGTCGCCGCCCAGGGCGCACACCTGCTTGACCATGCTGGAGGAAAGGAACATGCTCGTGCCGCTGGCGGGCAAAAAAATGGTTTCCGCCTGCGGGTTGAGCTGGCGGTTGGTCAGCGCCTGCTGGAACTCGGAATCGAAGTCCGACATGGCGCGCAGGCCCTTCACGATGGCGTCGGCCGAAATCTCCTGCGCGTAAAGCGCCACGAGCTTTTCGGAGGCGTCGATGGTCACGTTGGGCATGGCCTGCGTGCAGCGCTCCAGCAGGGTGACGCGCTCCCGCGCGGAAAACAGGTAGCTCTTCAGCGCGTTGACCGCCACAAGCACCACAACGCGGTCGAACAGCGCGGCGGCGCGGCGGATGATTTCCAAATGCCCGTTGGTCACGGGGTCAAAGCTGCCGGGGTAGACGGCGGTTTTCATGGGGCTCTCCCTGTAGCGATTACTTCAGCGCCCTGCGCATGACAATTCTGCCTTTGCGTTTTGCAAATTTAATAAACCCGCATTTTTCATACATCGCCATGTAGACAGACTTTTTCTCTACATAGGCTTCGACGAAGTCAAATTTATCATCTGCGGCGTCCCTGCACACGCGCTCAATCAGCTGCGTGGCAACGCCCTTGCGCTGCAGTTCCGGCGCGATCAGAAAGCAAAAAATTGATTTAATTTTCACGTCCGCACGGGTTTCTTCAATGGGGTAATAAGAACGCAGATAATCAAGGCACTCCCGGCACTCCGCGCTGGCGTTGCACCAGCCGACGATTTCGTCGCCGCGGTAGGCGAGATATCCCTGCAGATAGCCGTCCCGGACAAACCCGATGGCTTTCGCCCGTCGTTCCTCCTGCGTGGGGAACCAGTGCTTCCCATCCTCGCCGCCCCAGCCGCCGCTGCGCCAGGTCACGCAATAGCAATTTATATTTTCTTTTTCTCCATAATAGGGCGTCCTATCGTGAAAGCGCGCGTAGTCCTCCGCCATGCTGGGGATCAATTTGCGGATCTCGATGTCCATTCATTCATCTCTCTGGTACACACAGATTTTCGTCCGGCCATGCCTGTATTCTTTTCGCAGAGCCGTGCTGCCGCAGCGCTCGGGCAGGGATTCTTTTGCACCCGCTTCGCATACCAGCAGCCCGCCGGGACTGAGCCTTTCGGCGGCTATAGGGATGGCCTGCCCCAACAGATCGCTGCCGTAGGGCGGGTCAAGGAAAATCAGCCCAAAGGTATCCGCTGTGCGCCGCAGGTACTGCAACGCGTCCGCCGGCAGGAGCCTGGCCCGGTCGGTCATCTTGCAGCGCTCCAGGTTTTTGGCGATCATCTTCAGCGCGCCGCCGTCCCGCTCCAGGAACAGGCAGCTTTCCGCGCCCCGGCTGAGCGCCTCGATACCCAGCTGCCCGCTGCCCGCGAAGGCGTCCAAGGCGGCCTGCCCGGCGATTTCGAATTGTATCGCGCTGAACATGGCCTCCTTCACCCGCTGGGAGGTGGGCCGGACGACTTCTTCCCCCGGCAGGGTGGCCAGCGGCACGCCCCGTGCCGTTCCGGTGATCACGCGCATGGTAAATATCCCCTCAATTATTATGTCATATGAAAGCACTGCTTGTCAAGTATTTTCTCTTGAATTCGCGATTTAATGCGCCTCGTCCCAGTTTTCCGCCGTGTGTACCTCGGCCTCCAGCGGCGCGGAAAGCACCGCCGCGCGTTCCATCTCTTCCCGCAGCAGCGCCGCGACTGTCCCGGCCTCCTCCAATGGGGCTTCGGCCACAAGCTCGTCGTGCACCTGCAAGATCAGCTGCGCCCGCAGCCCCTCGCGTTCCAGGCGCTGCGCCGCGCGCACCATGGCGATCTTGATGATATCCGCCGCTGTGCCCTGTACCGGCATGTTCACCGCCGCGCGTTCGCCGAATTCCCGTAATGGCCGCTGCGAGCTGCTCAGCTCCGGCAGGGGCCGCCGCCGCCCGAAGAGGGTTTCGGCGTAGCCGCGCTCCTTCGCCTGCTCGATGAGCTTTTCCCGGAACCTGCGCACCTTGGGATAGTGATCCAGATACCCCTGTATGTAGTCCTCCGCCTCGCGGAAGCCCACGCCAATGTCCCTTGCCAGTGAAAACGCCCCGATGCCATATAAAATGCCGAAGTTGACGGCCTTCGCCCGGGTGCGCAGCATGGGCGTCACCAGCTGCGGCGGCAGGCCGAACACCTGCGCGGCCGTGCTGGTGTGGATGTCCTCCCCGGCGCGGAAGGACCGCAGCATGGCCTCTTCACCGGCCATGGCCGCCATCACCCGCAGCTCGATCTGCGAATAGTCGGCGTCCACCAGAATCCAGCCCGGCCGCGCCACGAAGCAGCGCCGCAGCTCGCGGCCGAGCGCCGTGCGGATGGGGATGTTCTGCAAATTCGGTTCGGAGGACGAGATGCGCCCGGTGCGGGTCTCGGTCTGGTTCAGGGTGGAATGGATGCGCCCGTCGGCCCCCACGACCTTCAGCAGTCCGTCGCAATACGTTGATTTGAGCTTCGACACGGTCCGGTACTCCAAAATCCCCTCGATAGCGGGGTGCTCCCCCCGCAGCTTTTCCAGCACCTCCACATTGGTGGACCAACCGCTTTTGGTTTTCTTCGGGGCGCGCAGCCCCAACTTGTCGAACAGGACCTCCCCCAGCTGCTTCGGCGAATTCAGGTTGAAGCTCTGCCCCGCCAGCGCCGTGACCTCCGCCACGAGTTCTGTCATGCGCGCGTCCAACTCCTGCCCGAAGCGCTCGATGCGCCCCGCGTCCACTGCCACGCCCGCGCGCTCCATCCGTGCCAGCACCCGCGTCAGGGGCAGCTCGATCTCCTCGAACAGCGCGTACTGCCCGTTTTCCCGCAGCTCCGTTTCCAGCTTCCCGCACAGCGCGGCGAAGTCGCCGCAGCCGTATTCCCGCAGCAGCCGTGCCGCGTCGTAACCCGAGGCCCCCGGGCTGCGCAGGTAGGCCGCCAGCGCGGCATCGAAAATAATATTTTGCGCCTTAATATCGTTCTGCAAGCAAAAGTGCCACAGCAGCTTCGTGTCGCAGCTGTATTTCGCGATATCCCCGTCCTCCAGCAGTTCCTTGCAAAAAATAAAGAACTGCAAATTCCCGCTGGGCGCGAAGGTATCCTGCTCCGGCTCCGCGAAAATGAGGCCCTCCAGCAGCTCCCCGCTGAATTGCGGCACAAAATACACCTTCCGCTGATTTTTCAGCCGCCCCAGCAGCGCGTCAAGGTCATGCGCTTCGAGCATTTCACGCGCGTTCGCGGATTCAGCGGTTTCCTCTTGGGCAACAGGCAACTCCAGCCGCTCCAGCAGCTTGAACATCTCCAGCTCGGCCATGATGCGCGTCACCTTCGCGCTGTCAGGTGTTTTCGGTTGATACGCCGCCAAATCGGGGGGCACGGGCGCGTCGGTGCGGATGGTGCCCAATTCCTTGCTCAGGTAGGCGTTATCCCTGCCCTGCTCCAGCTTGAGCCGCCAATTCGGTTTGACGGCCGGGTCGTCCAGCCCCGCGTAGAGCGCGTCCAAATCCCCAAACTGTGCCACGAGGGCCTGCGCGGTCTTGGGGCCCACGCCCGCCACCCCGGGGATGTTGTCGGAGCTGTCGCCCTGCAGCGCCTTCACGTCAATGAGCTGCGGTGGCGACACGCCGTATTCCTCCAGCACCACCGCCGGGTCGTATTTGCGGGTTTCGGGGCGGCCCATCTTCGTGGCGGCCAGCCACACCTGCACGCCCTCGCGCACCAGCTGCAATGAGTCCCGATCCCCGGTTGCAAGAACGCACTGCGATTCCCCGCCGCACATCGCCGCCAGGGTGCCCAATATGTCGTCGGCCTCCCAGCCCGGCGCCTCCAAAACGGCCAGGCCCATGGCCTCCAGCAGCTCCTTGAGCACGGGCAGCTGCTCGGCCAGCTCGGGGGGCATACCCTTGCGCTGGGCCTTGTAGCCCTCGTACAGCCCGTGCCGGAACGTGGGCGCCTTTACGTCGAAGGCCACGGCCACGGCGTCGGGCTGATATTGGTCGCGCAGGGAAAGGTAGATCATCAAAAAGCCGTAAATCGCGTTGGTATAGCGGCCGTCCCTGGTGGTGAGCAGCTTGATGCCGTAAAACGCCCGGTTGAGGATGCTGTTGCCGTCGAGAACCAATAATTTCATAGGAGCCTCCAAAATGCGCAGGGGCGGATGCCCACATCCGCCCACACATATAAGCAATATCTTTATTCGAGCCCGCCGTCCCGCCGCTTCCCGCGCTCCCGCTGGAACTTGTCCACCAGCATGCCAATCACCGTGTCGTGGTCCTTATCCACGTCCGCGCCGGCGTCATAGGGGAACTGGCCGGCGAAGGGGTTTGCCTCCGCCTGCGGCGCCTGCGCCGCCGGTTCGGCCGCGGCCTCGGCCCTGGGGGGCCGGGAGGGGTTCCTCACGGGGTCGAACTGCGGGAAATCCAGGTTGGTCCAGGGGATATCCTTCACCCTGCCGCCGCCGGAAGCGGACGCGGGTTCGGATTCGGGCTTTTCCTTCTTCGCGGGGTCGAAGCCCGTGGCGATCACCGTAATGGCGATTTCGTCGTCCATGGCCTCGTCCATCAGGATGCCCCAGATCACGCGGGCGGCGGGGTCGGCGGTCTCGGTGATCATGTCCACCGCGGACTCCACCTCGTCCAGGTCGATGTCATCGCTGGCGCGTATGTTGATGATCAGGCCGTTGGCGCCGTCGATGGTGGTCTCCAGCAGGGGGCTGGAGATCGCCTGCTGGGCGGCCTCCTTGGCCTTGTCTTCGCCTTTGGCGTGCCCCACGCCCAGATGGGCGTAGCCAGCGCCGCGCATCACGGCGCTCACGTCCGCAAAGTCCAGGTTGATGTACGCCGGCACCTTGATCAGCTCCGATATGTTGCGCACGCCCTCCACCAGCACCTGGTCGGCCATGGCGAAGGCCTCGCGCATGGGGAGCCTGCCGTCGGCCTTCAGGCGCTTCAGGTGTTCGTTGGGGATGACGATGAGGCTATCCACGCAGGCGTTCAGGCGGTTGATGCCCGCCACGGCCTGCTCCATGCGCAGCTTGCCCTCGAACTTGAAGGGCTTGGTCACCACGCCCACGGTCAAAATGCCCATTTCCTTCGAAATCTCGGCGATGATGGGGGC
>Ga0123353_10008768_pt1 | contig 13854 bp, 9 predicted proteins | sample TergutLab28metaG_3_FD_92763 | JGI IMG/M metagenome (GOLD analysis project Ga0123353, IMG submission 92763) | Labiotermes labralis P3 segment gut microbial communities from Petit-Saut dam, French Guiana - Lab288 P3 | ecosystem: Host-associated > Arthropoda: Insects > Digestive system > Gut ... | reverse complement strand
CAGGATCACCGCGCCGGACGGCACAAGCGTATCCGCGTACACGCCGGGTATCGTCTGTTTGGAGCCGCTCAGCGTCACGGTCTCCACCCGGTCGCCGGAGGCTAGGCCCGCCGCCGTCACCAGGCTGCCGGGCAGGCTTTCGCCCACCTCGCCCTGGGGTTTGTCGTTGTATACATAGCTTTGCGGTTTGGCGGTGATCACTACCTTCACATGAAGGTCGTGCTCAGCTTTGTTCATTAACTCCCGATTTTGCGCGTCTTTGCCCTTCACCGTCACCGTGTTGTGAATGATGGAGTTCACCATGTCGGTTTCCAGCACGGTGTAGGCATATGTATGAGAAACGGTTTGCCCGGCGGCGAGGGCGCCGATATCCCAATCCGGGCCCATCAGCGGGTCGGTGGCTTTCACGTCATGAAGCGTGCTGCCGCTCGTGTTTTTCACTTCGATGGTGTACTTTACGACCTCGCCGACGGCGGCCAGAGACTTGTCCGCCGACTTACTCACGATGAGCGCGTTGATGAGCACGTCGGCCTGCCCGGCGCCCTTTACCTCGGCGTTGACCACATCGAAACCTACGGCCTTCGGCGTGGCGCGCACATAACCCGCTGTGGCGTCGGCCGGGGTGACGGTGTAGGTGTAACTCTTGGAGACCGTAGCGTCTGCCGCCAGTGTGCCGATCTCCCAGGGCGCGGTCATCAGCGGGTCGGTGACCACGACGCCGGTCAAATTCTCAATGCCGGTGTTCGTTACGCTCAGCGAGAAGGTGATAGGCTCGCCCACCAAGGCATAGACCGGTTCCGCCGTGATTGCCACGGAAAGAGCGTTGTTGGGGCTGTAGTACAGGGTGATGACGTTCAGCGCCGGATCGCTGCCGATCACCAGCTGCTTATTGGCGGAAACCCACTCGTATCCGGCAATCACCTTCTCCGTGGCGGTAAGGGTCTCGCCCAGCAGCATCGTACCGGTATCGGAGGGGGCCAGCGTGCTATCGGTTCCATAACGCCGATGTTGCACCGTCCAGGCAAATTCGCCCCGGCGGTAGTACATGCGCAGCGTCAAGCTGCCGTCTGCTTCCACGTATCCCCATGAGGTGCTGTTGGCGGTATCAAATACATAGCCGTTTTGGGGCTTTGGTCCGGCGGTCACCCGCAGTCCGGCCAAACCGGGCAGGGTTTCCATCTCATCAGGCGTGCTGCCGTATTTGCCTGTCATTAGGTTGGTGTAGTAGTATTCTACTTTGTAGGTAGCCGCCGCGTTGGGCGTATAGACAAACTCGAATACGTTGGCCGTACTGTCGAGGCCGAGCAAGAACTCCCGGTATATCCACATCGGGGAATAGCCCAGGATGACCGGCGCGTGCTTGGTGATCACCGAACTGCCCGTATGATTGTCCACCACCTTTTCCGGCAGCAGCACGTTGCCCTCATCGTCCACATAGTTCACCACGTAAGCAAGGGTGGTGTACGTCTTGTAGTTGAAATCGATCACGTCTTTGGCCGGGTCGCCGGTGAGGGTCACCGATTGGGACACCAAATTTGCCACGTAATTGGGCACCACAGGCGCGGTTTCGTGGGCCGTAGAACCCAGGCGCTGGCCGGTAACGGTCTTAGGTAAGACGCCGGGCAGGGGATTGTTGCCCGGAGGATCGCCGGGCTGCCAGCTCGGGCCCACCAGCCAATAGTTGACGGTGTACGAAAGGTCGCTGCGGGGAGCCCATTGGGCCACCAGCTCGGTAGGCTGCATGATGGGCTGATTGTCAAATTGATAGGGTACCGTAGGGGTGGAGCGCAGGCTCCAGTGTTTGAAGGTATAACCTTGGCGCACCGGCGAGGCCGGAGCGGTAGCATAACCGTCCACCACAACCTCGGCGGTATCGTGAAGCGCTTCCGTGCCATTGGCGTCCATGGTGCAGAATGACACCAAATAGGTTGGCGGCGCCCAGTAAGCGTAAAAGATCAAATTGTCCGCGGGCATCTTTTTACCGGCAAAGTCGTAAGGGTTGCCGACAAAGTTCGGATTTTCATACCAACCCTTAAATGCATACTCCGCAGGTACGGAAGGCGGGCGGGCCGGTTCCGTGTTGCCCAGGCTTGAGATGTCGGCAGAGAAGTAGAAGGAGCTGGTAGGAAGGCTTTGCGAACCGTTCATCCTAGTGACCGTATACTGCAATGGATAATAATTGAAATTAAGCGTTCCCCCCATGTCAGGGAAATTCTTTCTGTAATCGCTGCCGGACTGGTACCATCCGTTTGCCGATGTAGGATCGTCACGTTTATAGCCGGGGATATCGGGGTAGTCAGTAGTGTATGTTACATACTCGCCGCTGCCGTTTGTACTCAAGCGGCTTACTGACAAAAAATTTGTATAACTATTGTTGATTGGCAGCCCAGACGTGTCAAGGTTCTGTGTTCGATATACCCTTGTATACCACATGCCGGACGTTGTGTACGAATAATACACCTGGTTTTCGCTGGGCATGGTTGGAACAAGAGCGGTCCACGGGGAAGCGCCGTTGATCTTGCCAAGAGACCAGAGGATTTGATTGGCATAGGGCGCGCCGTCTGCGGCAGCAGCCCATTGGCTCTTGATGTCGGCCTGATACTTCGCGGTAATCGAGTTTATCAGCGCGCCGGCCGGCCCTCCTCCTTCTTGGGAGCGGTTGCTCCACCGGAACTCGATGGTGTAGGTGTTGCGGGTATAATATAGACAGATGGCGGTGGCCCCGTCGGCGGTCACCTTTTTGCCCTCGTCATACCCATCGTAGGTAAAACCCGCAACCGTTTTGGCATCCGCGCCGGTTAAGACAATCGGCGTATCGGGGGCAGCGTTGCGGGTTTCGGTGGAATGCAGGTTGTAACCGTCGCCCGCCAGGTTCTCGACCAGATGCACGAGGGTATAGTTGGCTGTGCCCGCGGGCGTCCAAAGGGCGGTGAGCGTATCTCCGCCTAGGGGCATGGCGGCGGGCGTCGGCTTGTCCCAACCGGCGAAGACAAAACCAAACCGCGTAGTGACCGTAGCCAACTCCTGCGGGGTGAGCGCAGCGCCGTACTCCTTAAAGAGCGGCTCCACGTACACGCCGCCTGCGGCTAAGAAGAAAATAGCGTAGGTGTCCCGCGTATAGAAAACATCGATCACCGTGGTGCCGTCTGCGTCGATGCGATAGGTGAGTTCCTGCTCTTCCAGGGGCATGAACCCGGCATAGTCCTTGGCTTCCACGGTGACGTTCGCGCCGGTCATAGCCTTCAAGTTTTCCGTATCGGCTATATTGTACTTCGAAAGGTCTTGCGCGTTTTCGGGGGTGATAGGTTCGCCCACCTTGCGCTGGTGATGCCGCACGGTGTAACTCGTGCCCGTGTCGGGCAGGTAGGTGATGATGATATTGGTGATCGGCTTGTACTGTTCGTCGATCTTGCCATACACAGAAGGTATGTCCGCAATAAAACCCTGCACCGAGGGCGAATGGGCTGTAAACGAATCGCCCAGCGCCAAAGAAGCCACATAAGGTTTGGCCGCTTCGCTGCCGTTTTCATACACGTAATAGATGATGACCGTGTAGTTTTTTTCCTTCGCCGGGCGGAACTGCGCGGTAAACCGGGTGTTGGCAAACAGCGGCGTCGCCGGGTCGGGAGACCAGCCGGTGAATGCATAACCCGCCCGCTCCGGCGTCGGGCCTTGGTAAGCAGCGATGCCGCCCTCTTCCACGGCAGTCACGTAGAGAGGGGTCTTGTCGTCGTCCCAATTGTAGAAGGACGCCGTGAGCATCGTTGCGTCCGTCGTAACGGGCGGCACGCTAAAGGGATCGGATTGAAGTACCTCGCCGGTGAAGGCGGGGTAAGGCATCACGCAGAAAAGTATAAGCAGCGCCAACATGGCGGCAAGGGATTTTCTCCTAGTCCTTATCATGATATTCTACCTCACAATCTTCATGTCGACGCTTGGGAATCCCCCCGCCACTGCGGTGGCCCTCCTCTCTTTGACAAGGGGGGTAAGGGATTCTAGCGAAGTTTCCGTTCCTAACTCCTGCCTCCCTTGCTAAAGGGAGGGGGACCGCCGCAGCGGTGGAGGGATTCATTTCGTCCGCATGTAGGGCACGCTCAGCGCCCAGCCGGAATGCTGGTCGGCGGTGTAGGCAAGCAAACGATCGGAGTAAAAATCGAAGTACGTGCTGGAATAGAGGGGCAGCGCGGGCAGCACTTCCATAAAACGAATTTGAAAGGCCAGCCACTTGATGGCATAAGCGTCCCGATCCAGTGCGGGGGTCGTGCGCAGATCATGGGCCAGGGCTTCGAGCTCCTCGTCCCGTATCCCGGTCTTGTTGGCGATACCCAGCATTGCCTCGCTGGGGTTCAACTCATAGGAGGGATCGAACAGGAAGGCAAAATTGTTGGATAGGAAAAACAGGTCAAATGCATGCTCTCGGTTTTGGTACAGGTGGGCCAGCATTTCGTTAAAGGGCATCTGCACGGCGCGCAGGCCGATACCTGCCAAGCTCAGGGACTCTACCAGCATGTTGCCGATCTGCCGCGCCTGGTTGCTTTCCTGGGGCAAAGCCATGGTCAGCGCCAGGGGCACGAGCTGCCCATCTTCCGCCCGGTATCGCACCGGATCCACGCCTGCTCTATAAGGATCGCCCTGGCTGTTAAGCGTCCAGCCGTCGGCCTCCAGCAGCATGTTCGCTCGGGCGAAATCCTGAGGAATATCTAACTTCGCAAGCTCTTGGGGCATGTCGAGAGGCGGCCCTTCATCGTTGGGATCGGACACATAACCTGGCATCCACTGATCTTTGCCGTAGTAACCGTACACGCGCTGGGCGAACTCGCCGCCGATCTGCCGGGTCATCTCGTCCTTATCAAGAGCGAGAGCCACGGCTTTTCGCACCGCCAATGAGGCCAACGGGCCGCCCTTGCAGACAAAAGCCAGCATGGTCTTCCCGGTGCGCGGGTACTTCACGGCGCGCATATTCGCACCTTGCTCCACCAGCAAACGGCCCTGCTGTATCGCATCCTTGTCGGAAAGCCGCACAGCCACGTCCAGTTTTCCGTTTTGCACCAACGGGATCATCTGGTCGGAATGGACATAACGTACTTCTAGGCGCTCCACGGTGGGTTTTTCGCCTTCGTAATTGCCGATGTAGCGCTCGTTGCGCTGCAAGTGAATTGACCGGGCGTCGGCATCGTAATGTACCAGCTGATAAGGCCCGGAGGTTACGCGAGGATTCGCTTCGTAGCCGCTTACAGGGTCGAGCAGCGTTTCCGCCAGCATCTCGGCGGAAAAGTTGCCCGTGAGGTACGCGCCCTGGCCGTCGTCCTCTACGCTGCACCCCGGCGCGATCACCGAAAGGGGGTAGGGCTGGGCCTTTAGCCGGGCAAATCCGTAGAAGTACGGCAACGCATCGGCATGTACCCGCATGGAGAAAGACAACTCCGAAAGCAGGCGCACGCCCTCCAGTACCGGCGCCTGGCCGGTATGATAGGCTTCGTATCCCCGCAGAAACTCCAGCCGGTCAGGCTTGGCGCCTAGGGCGGCAATCTGCGGCGAGGCCAGCAGCAGCAGCGAAAATACGTAGTCCCGCGCGGTGATGGGTTCGCCGTTGTTGTAGGTGAGGCCGGGTTTCAACTCGAATGTGGCGATAATATCGCCGTTGGCCTGGGGTTCCTCGGAGACGCCGGACAACGCGGCCTTATTGAAGGCGATGCCCAGCGATCTTGCCCAGGCCACCGTCTCGTAACCGTGGAGCAGCAGACGCAGATCGGTATCGGTGGCATTGTCCGACCACAGGCCCAGGCCCAGGTGCCCGGCGGGCGCGGTGCTGGTGCCGATCACCACGGTTGCGTCGAAAGTTGCGCCTGCGGGCAGGCTCAGCGCCAAGAAAAACAGGGCAAGCCATCCGGCTATGCATCGCTTCATCATATAAACTCCTCCTACGCGCTTTGGTTTGTGGGATATATCATCGTCGGCTCAAGCAATCGTTGAAGATGCCTCATATACTCCGTTGAGCTGGCGATGCCCGTATGCTTTCTGGCCAGGCGCAACGCACGTTTCTGCGCGTATAGGCTCAGCGCCAGATACCGTAAGATCAACCATTTCGTCACGTGCCTTTTCATTTGCCATCTACCTCCTATGGTTTTTAGTGAATCAGCACTTCCACGAGGTACTCGCAGTCGCCGTTCTCTTCGTCGGCCAGGAAGGCGCAGACGTTGCCGGTAACCCCCGGCACTTCCTGCAATTCGCCGTTTATGTTCCTCAACCACCGGTAGCCGTCGATCCGGTCATCCTCCAGGTTGAACACCCGGGCTGTCAGCACCACGCTGGCTCCGGGGATCAGCTTGCCCTCGGTATTGCCGGTAATCACCACATAAGGAGCGGGCGTCGCCTCATTCATCGCTTCTTCTACTGCTTCTTCCACTGCTTCTTCGATCGGATCCGGTACCTGCTCCCTCTCAACCGGGACAAACGCAGCCCCCGGCAACGGCCATGCCTCACTGCCGGCATAACAACGGCACATGTCTGCGCCGATCTCTAGAATTGCCTGTTGGTAATCCAGCGCTTGGACATCATGGGCGGCGAATATGCCGTCGTGCAGCACACCGTCCTCGGTCACGAATATGGCGCGGACAGCCTCGCCTTGATGATCGTCCGTGTGCTGGCTGTCTTCCATATAATGAAGCGCAAGGGCGATGCCGGCGACGGTTCCCAGCCCTCTGTGGGCCTTCATGGATTTTGATGAATAGAGCATCGCCCCGTTTACACGGATGTACACCCATTCGACTTGTTGAACGACGGCTTCCCCGGGCTCCGGCTCGCTTTCGCTGTCGGAATCACCCGGCAGAGGCAGCTCTTGCTGGGCAATAGGTTCGTCCTGTATGGTCACCTCTTCGATGACCACTTCCGGACTGATCACTTCTTCAACTTGCTCCGGCTCCGCAAAAGCCAAAGCGCACAGCAGCACAAGCCCCAGAAACACAAGCCCCACCGCCGTAAACGCCATGTAGCGGAGTGTCCATATGATGTTTGATATCGTTCTGTCCATGCTTTTCCTTCCTTTCTCCGGTCACTGGCCCACACATTGCGTGAGCCGTAGTATAAAATCGGGCACCGATATGGGCTTCCCATCGCAATAGGTCAGTAGCCTTGCGTTATGCAAATTGAACTTAACCATTTGCAGGTTTCGCGAATCGTTGCAGCTTTCGCGCACTTCATCCTCAAGCTCCGGGGCGTCCTGGCCGTAGAACACGATCCGGCATTCCTGATTGCCATTGAGCGAAAGGCCAAAGGGCGTGCGGGTTTGAATCGCGGCATTCATCATCGTTCTCTCTCCTCTCGTTGTGCTTGTTTTTGTCTTCTCTTGACATGTACTAGCCTAAGCCATGCTGTTACACACAGGTCAACAGCCCCGGCCATTAATATGGACTTGATATCCGATATGAAACCGATAGCGATTCCTGTTATTTTTTGTGGATAAGAACCAAGATTTCGTCCATTCACCCAAAAAGCGGCTTTTTCAACAGTTGCGTAACACCACAGTTGGGCGCTGGCACAGCGCAGCAGAATGTGGTATAATGGATACAATCACCAAACAAGAAGGTGCATTTTGTGAAGAAAGAAACCTTTACAACTTCGGATTTCGCACATTTCGCGCGAACCACCCGGGCTACGCTGCTGCACTATGACCGCATCGGCCTTTTATCGCCCGCGTTGCGCACTGAAAGCAAGTACCGGCATTATTCCGTTGGGCAATTGGCCACCATCAACCTCATCCGCACCTGCCAGGCGCTGGGCATGACCTTGGAAGAGATTAAAGAACTGAAGGATCGTCGCTCACCCCGGCTTGCAGATGAAGTATTGGGACGCGAACTTCAAAAGATCGACGAAAAAATCGACGAGTGGGTGCGCGCCCGCAAACTGCTCAATGTGTTGAGAGGCAGCATCCTTGGCGCGATCAATGTGGACACGGAAGCGATCACGACACAATTTTTGCCAGCAGAGGCAATCGTGCTTGGCGACCTAAACGATTACAGCCGCGGCCGAAACGATTACGACGCACTGCTCAGTTTTTACCATTGGTGCAGTGAGAAATACCCGGACATGGATTTGAACTATTCCGTGTGGGCTATGTTTTCGGAAGAGAGGATCAAGCGGCGGGACTGGACTTGGCCGGATCGCTACTACTTTTACAACCCGGACGGGCTCGACAAAAAACCCGCCGCGCTGTATGCCATCGGATACAAGCACGGCGGGTATGGGCAAAGCACCAGTTTGTATGAGCGGATGCATGACTACATCGACGCCAACGGGCTTGAGATTTGCGGGCCAACCTTCGAAGAATACCCCCTAAACGAAATATGCGTTCTGGAAGATAAGGATTACCTGATGCGCGTGATGATCACCGTGCGCGAGAAGCAATAAGCATCTCAATCAAAGGGCCAAAGGCGGTGTACGTACACACCGTTTTTTTCTGCATATCCGACCGTGTGCGCAGTACCTCCCACGGCCTCTATGCCGTCGTATACGGCGATCAATCGTGATGAAGCATCCACCAAGGCCCGGTTGCGGCGAATTACGCACTCCCTGGTATTACGGCGCTCGATATAGGTTGTATAATCTGAAGCGATCAGAAGATCAAAGTAACACTCCCGCCAATGCTCCGGCCAGTCGTCAGCCTGTGTTTCGCAAGGAAGATAAAAATGCAACTGGAGTTCAGGCCTTTCCCTCTTTAGTGCCAATACGCACTGAGCGCACCACAGGTCGCAGCCTATTTCGCCCCCGGAAACAAAGAAGCGAAATCCATCGCTCACCGCCTGATAAATGGCGTTTTCTATTTCAGAAGCCAAGCATGCAGGAGCTTTAGCATTCTTCTTTCCCGCAAGGGGTATATTGGATGGCCCCGGGCCGGTAAAAGCGCAGGTGCAAGACCTCATAAATGCAGTTCTGTTTGTATTGTAATGCATATTACCTATCCTTTCGCTTCCCCTTGTTTGGTTTTTCTTGGATATATATCAGCGTAAACCATACTGTTACGCACAGGTCAACATCCCTGGCGGAATTCATATTTAGTGCAAAAAGAATAGTGAACTCCGATGTTTTTTGTGGAGAAGATTCATTTTTTGCATACAACCTCAAAAGGCAGGCGTTGTAACTGTTGCGTTGCGTTACAGATGGGGCGCCACTCAGGGTTGTTGCCAATCCCTCATATTTCTGGCAGATTGCGAAAAGCCGCCTGATATGCTCAAGCGGCTCTTTATTGGGGATGGAAGATGGGGACCTCCACATCAAGGGCGTCCGCGCCTGTAATAAAAACGCGATTTTGCGCAGCGCTTTTCTTGCCCCCTATCAATGGTATTTGCCCCTCTAAAGGGTAGATTAAAGGGTAAAACAGCATAAGAGCAAAGAAAAAGCCCCGAAAACGCAATGTTTTCCGGGCTTTTCGTGCATGGAGCGGATGCAACCATGGATGAACACTCAAACGCTTCGTTATCTGCCTCTATCTCCTCCAGCGGAATATCCTCTATGGCGATGGGTTTGTCGCCGCCGTTGAGTATCAGTGTGAGCCTATCATCGTACAGGTAGACCGCCCGGAGGAAGATATTCACGATGCCGCGTCGGTGATGCTCGTCGTCGATATTGCCCTTTTTCAGTGAGTGCAGGAACGCCCGGATTTGCGGAGCGGTAAACATGATTTGCTTGTTCATTTCGACGGCGATTTGCGCTTGAAGCTCCTCTTGCTCCTTGGTGCGTTTTTCGATCCGCTCGGTGATCTTGTCGGCGGATTGCCCGCTCTCCAGTGCCTTCCACAGGTTCTCAATGGCGGTGTCTGTCTCTTTTAGCGCCATCTTGAGCCGCTCGTAATCGGCTTTGCAGGCGGCAGCGACGGAGGCCGCGATGTGCTCGATATGCTTTTCGGTCAGTAGCTTACGGCATTCAAGCACCACGCGATCTTCGATATATGACTTTCGCACGACTTTCTTTGCGCATTGGTGCTTCTTGACACCATTGCAGTTGTAGTAGCGATACATAATGCCCGACCGGGAAGTGCCGCCATAGCCTGTCATCATCTCACGGCAGTGGCCACAAAAGAGCTTCGTGGTTAGCAGATATTCTTCCTTGCCCCGCGCTCTCGCAAGCGCTTTTTTGTTTTGATCCAGTATCCTCTGGACGCGCTCGAACAGCTCATCATCGATGACACGGGGCATGCCGCCCGGCATCTCTACACTGCCGTAGATGTAAGTGCCGATGTATCGCTTGTTCCGAAGCATTCTACTGAGGCTGTTTTTGTTCCACTCGCCGTTTCTGCCGGTTTTGATCTTCCTTTCGTTGAGATACCGGGCGATGTCGGCCACGGCCTGCCCACCGGCATACATTTCAAAAATCTTGCAGACAACGGGCGCCGTTTCAGGGTCTATTTGAAAGCGGCGCTTCTCATCCACCTTGTAACCGAGGCCGGGATTGCTGCCGTTGCTCAAACATTTCTGTGCGTTGATGATCATGCCGGAAGCATCCTCGCTGATGTTCTCCCGTGCCGGCAGAACACGGACGCCGTTCTTTTTGAGCTTGGCTTTGTTGATGGCGCTGTCATAGCGGTTGCGGGCAAAGCGGTCGAGCTGATAGACAAGAACGGCTTCGAAGGCGCGTTTATCGCTGTCGGCAATCATCCGTTGAAACTCCACTCGGCTGTCGGTGGTGCCGCTCTGCGCTCGGTCAATGTATTCGGCAACGACAACATGGCCGTTGGCTCTCGCATACTCATAGCAGGTTTGCAACTGCCCCTCGATAGATTTTTCGGTTTGGGAGTGGCTTGAGTAACGAGCATAAATGACGAGATTCATTCCGTGTCACCAACCTTTTTGCTCTGGCTCTCCAGTTTCACGACGCGGCTGTCATCAGTCAAAATCTGCATTTGGCTGATAGCGACGGCATTGAGCTTTGTCATGCGCTCGGCCTGCGAAATTCTGTCGTTGATAAAAACAGCGTTGAGACTCTCCATGTTGGAAAGGCAAACGAGCTGTGAAACGTCGGCATAATCGCGGATATTGCCTTTCAAGTTTGGATTTTTCTCCCGCCATTCTTTGGCGGTCATGCCAAACAGGGCAACATTCAGGACATCGGCCTCATTAGCATAAATCGCGTTCTTCTGCTGCGCGGAAAGCTGCAAAGGAATCAGCTTTTCTTTGATGGCATCGGTGTGGACGCGGTAATTAATTTTCGCCAGGTTTCGTTTGATATCCCATCCTAGGCGATCCTGTTCTTCCGCTTTCAAACGGTCAAACTCTTTGATCAAATAGATTTTGAAATGCGGGCTGATCCACATACCAAACTCAAAAGCGATGTCTTTGAATGCATATGTGCCGCCATAGCGCCCAGCCGTCGCGCGCAGACCGACGGCATTCGTTTTCGCAACCCATTCCTTAACGCTGATTTTGTAGCTGTTCAGGCCAGCCTGAACTCTAATTGCGGCATATTCGCCATAATTAAAATTCGGATTATGTATCTGCTCCCAAACGCCAAGAAACTCCACCGTGTTGCGGTTGCGCAGCCAGTCTGAAATAAAGAAATCGCCGTCCTTCGCTTTGAGCATGTCGGTGAGGGAAATGTAATCTTTATCTTCGATTTTCAAAACTGAAATGGCTGTGTTATCCACCATCAACTTTTTCATTCTCTCACCTCTCCGAGCATATTAATCAATGTCTGCTTTAGTCGATCATTCATCGGCGAATTTGGATCAAAGCACATTTCGATAAACCGCTGCATTTCTGCATTATCCTCAATGATTTTCGGTTTGTACTCATACAACTTGCCTTGCGGCTTATCCGTTCGTCCAAAGAGATAATCCATTGACACATCGAAATAATCGGCATACCACAAAAGTGTTTTCAACGGCGGAGCGCCTTCGCCACTTTCATAGCGATTGATGCTCGCTTGCGCCGAACCGATCATCGTGGCAATTTTCAATTGTGTCAGCTTCACACTTTCGCGAAGTAGCCGCAATCGCGCTCCAAGTATTTTCACATCGCCACCTCCAAACTCACATGCCTATCGTATTCGATATTTTGATTTTTGTCAATCAAAATATCAATTTTAGAAAAGCTGCTGTGCCGGATAGAGGCATGGCAGCTTTGAGCCGAGGCTTGGGTTTCCAAAGGGGTACCCTTTGGCACACGACTTTGCGCCAGCAAAGTCTAGTGTGTTATGCCTGCCCTGCCGACTGACGCGAAAACCGGGGTTTGAGCGGCAGGAAGACGGCGTGAATTTTGTGAGCGGGAAGCGAACAAATTTTACGACGGTTTCGGTGAGGCGGGTGGGCATATCACTCCCCTATCCTTTTTTTCGATTGCCTGTACGATTTCCAACTTCCTTTTTCGCTTGCGAGAAATGAAGGGAAACGCCTCTTTTTGTTGAAACACATATCCATGATTTTATTGTTGAGGGGCGGCATGTGCTACTCCTTAGAAAAGTGTTTCGGCAGACTGATAAAATGGAGTGCCGAGATAAATGAGTAGCACGAAACTTTTTCATCGCAATTATGAAGAAGAGGGCGGAGGAATGATGAATGGCAGTCAAGAAAAGTGAGCTTTATTCAAGCCTCTGGGCAAGCTGCGACAGCTTGCGTGGCGGCATGGATAGTTCGCAATACAAAGATTACATTCTTACCCTCTTGTTTGTGAAGTATGTCTCAGATAAGTTCAAGGGTGTCGCTTACGGAGATATCGACGTCCCAGACGGCGGTAGCTTTGATGACATGCTCACCCTGATTGGCAACAAGAACATTGGCGAAGAGATGGACAAAATTATCGCCAAACTTGCCGAGGCGAACAATCTCCGAGGAGTTATCGACAATGCGCATTTTAACGACGAGGACAAACTCGGCAAAGGTAAGGAAATGGTCGATAAGCTGAGCGAGCTTCTCGGTATTTTCCGCAACCAGATGCCTGACTTTTCAAAAAACCGTGCCGATGGCGACGACATCATCGGCGATGCTTATGAATACCTAATGCGGAATTTTGCCACCGAGAGTGGCAAGAGCAAAGGTCAATTCTATACTCCCGCCGAGGTGTCGCGTATCCTTGCTAAGGTAGTTGGGATAGAACACGCTACAGGCAGCGACACTACCCTGTACGATCCGGCCTGCGGTTCGGGCTCCCTCCTTATCAGAGCGGCTGAAGCCGCACCTGTTGATGTGGCAATATACGGTCAGGAGAAAGAAGGCACGACGGCTGGCCTTGCTCGAATGAATCTTGTTTTGCATAATCGTGCAACCGCTGAGATTAAGGGTGGTTACAGTACGTTTTCTGACCCACAGTATAAGAATACAAAGGATGACGGGGTGTTACGGCAGTTTGACTTTGCCGTAGTCAATCCTCCCTTCTCCGATAAAAACTGGACGCATGGTTTGAAAGAATACGGTCGATTTGACGGCCATGGAGACCGTCCACCGCAAAAGAATGGCGACTTTGCTTGGCTGCTCCACATCATTAAGTCTTTAAAGCGTAATGGCAAAGCGGCGGTTATCCTGCCCCACGGCGTACTGTTCCGTGGTAATGCAGAAGCAACCATTCGCCGGTCGCTTATTGAAATCGGATACATAAAAGGAATCATCGGTTTGCCTGCCAACCTCTTTTATGGAACAGGCATTCCGGCTTGCATTATCGTCATTGATAAGGAGAATGCCGATGAACGGGACGGCATTTTCATGATAGACGCAAGCCGCGACTTCATCAAAGATGGCAACAAAAACCGTCTCCGTGAACGAGATGTCTATAAAATCACGACGGTGTTTAATCAGCGAACGGAATTGCCTCATTACTCCCGCTTTGTACTGAACCGTGAGATAAAGGAAAAGAACGGCTACAATCTCAATAT
>Ga0123353_10008767_pt1 | contig 13854 bp, 11 predicted proteins | sample TergutLab28metaG_3_FD_92763 | JGI IMG/M metagenome (GOLD analysis project Ga0123353, IMG submission 92763) | Labiotermes labralis P3 segment gut microbial communities from Petit-Saut dam, French Guiana - Lab288 P3 | ecosystem: Host-associated > Arthropoda: Insects > Digestive system > Gut ... | reverse complement strand
GACGTCTCTCTTCATAACCAGTATATCTTTTAAGGTATCGTGGTTTTAGAGTGTCATACTTCTGTTGTTTTGTTACAACCTCTGCCACACTGTGCCTCATCATGTAATGCATGTGTATTATTTTATCCCTTGCTTCCGTTCTGCCGGAAATTAATTTATATGTGGTGACATATGTACGAATCTTTTCGATTTGTGTAGCTCATTCAAACGAGGCTTCAGTACTTAAGGTTGAGCCGTATGTTTTACGGTGTTTCTGGCAGCGATTCTTCCCATGTACGTCTGTGAATTGACAATACGTAATTTTTTACACGCGTTTAAAACGCTGTGGGAATCTGCAGATACGTCGCATAGCGTAAAACGGTGTTGTTTTACCGTGTTTTTTCCACCCTCCTCCAATATATTTTTTCTTCTCTCCATCTTGTATTCCCCCCCTTTTTATTCTTATTACCTTCTCTTTGTATATCATTTCTCTCAAATCCTCCTCCTTTCCTCCCTACATATTTTGGTATTTCATTTTTTTCATTGTTTTTTCATGCTTGGTAAGGAAAATGTCCTGGCCCTTTCTCAAATTATACGAACCTCATCTTCTGTCTCGCACAAAGCTTTTCGTTAATCTCCACCTTTTCCTTATGTGTGTATATATTTCACTATTTTTATTTTGTTCATTGAATCTCAGTGTTGCTTATACATTATTGGTTCGTCTTATAAGGATCTGTGTAGTAGCTTAGTGTCGTTATTCCCCACAAACCAACTAGTGGAGGTGCCAGTTGATCGCCACCAGGTCTGCAGTGTTTGCTTTTAGAGGTTGTTTCTGCATTTTGTCTTGTCAAACAGAGTAGAAAGAACACGTAGTGGAGAAGTTATGTATATGCGCTTCGTGTATCAGCCCACGAGATGCATCTCTAAAACTATATTACGGATTTCAGTTCAGTTTTATACTGCAGGTTTACACTAAAATTGTCACGATTTTGATTTGTTTTTATTCGATTTATTGTCACCTTCGCTTTATCCGAACCTCACAAAATATAACTGTAGTTAAGTTTGCAGCTTATATAATTTCAGTTTTGTTTGGTATTGTGGATATTTAAAGAAATACAAGAAATCATTTGTGACATGTTTGTAATCCGGTTCTTGAACCTTCCTCCACAGACACTGGTTAAACTGGGCGCAACCCCGTGAGGGAGCATTCGCTAACAGTCAAATTATTGAATCGCTCAGATTTGCGCGAAAACGGGCAAACATTTAAAAACGCGCGAAATTGGAACGCAGCAATTGTGAAGGTACTCTACGAGAAATCCTGAAGGACTCATCCTTCCACATTTTGTTTCTCATGTTAAGGTCCAAAACTCGTAGTTTCGATTTTGTCGAAAATGGCTGAAATATTTTGATTACATTTTGGTCGTCTGTGTAGAGTGCCTTCCTAGCTAATAGTAAACAGGTCTCATGTCCCATAGTTTACCCATACAGCATGGCGTCAAGAAGTTCTTCATTATGTCTACCGTTACATCATCTGAAACAAATTTTGAAGACCGTATTAGGTCTTGAAATAATTCCTTAAGTTTGAAAACTTGCTTCTTTGACGGTTGCCCTGTTATTAATTGCGTAAAGTGACTGGTTTTGCCTTTCAGAAATGACAAGTCGCATAAAAAAGACAATTTGTTTTCCTGGTAAAGTGCATTATTAAGTAGTTTACTGTAAATCGTATCTCCTTAATTGGCCTACGCTGTTTCGAACCATCAATCAGGTATCATCAAAATTATTGAATGAAAACAGCTTCACTCTCGCACAGACGCAGGTTGTTTCTTGAAAAGTTTACTTTCTCGGATGGTCAAATGCCCTGCTATGAGGAATGTCTACCCGTCGTCACATAAGCCTTTGATTGGGCCCTGTGACGAGGGAGTTGGAGGATGGAAGCATGTCTACAGAGGTTATTTTACAGGAGAGTGGTGCCATGGATTGTTCGGCTTACAGACGGACTCTGCGGGTGCAATTCTGTTATTGCTGATTTTGATATCACTGCTGAATTAATTTTTTCCCCTCATTAGATCTGCATTTTTAGATCGCGATAATCTCTTATGTATATCGATAAAATGGTGGTTACGAAATAGAGGGTCGGATTCCATTCGTGGCAGGGGTATGATTTTTGTTCAACACATGTAACTCGGGTCTGGGACTTACGGAGCCTGTGTTGATCTTTCTGTCGGAGACAAGGCAGTCGGAGCCTGTAAATGACCACTCAATCAATCTGATGCTGAGAATAAGAATTGTGGAGCTTTAATTGTAATGTGTGCTGCACGTCCGCTCCCGTTACATGCCTTAGTGGCTTTCGTACTGATAAATTCAACTGATTATTGATTTCAAATTTTCGCCGTGTTCTGAATGTCGTGTGCTTTCTTCTGGGCAATTACCCGGTTTCTGAATTTTGTATGCCAACGTTTCGGATCACTCTGTCTGTCCCATCTTCATAGGCGGGTAGGTATGAAGAATGACTGGGGTTGAGAATGTTGGGGTATTAATACGGTTTGGCTCCAGCCAAACCTTTTCCCGTATTAATACCCCAACATTCTCTACCCCAGTCATTCTTCATACCTACCCGCCTATGAAGATAGAACAGACAGAGTAATCCGAAACGTTGGCATATAAAATTCAGACGCCGGGTAATTGCCCAGAAGAAAGCACATAACTTCAACTTATTTACTTCCCATTTTAGGTATGGCGCTTGGGTACTGACGGTGAGACAACTTATCATTTTTACCTTTACCCTGGAAGTTGTTTCTGTTTCGGATGAATAATTTAAGCTTGATTATGGTACGGTACAAGGACGTGGGAAGCGAAAATTATAATGCCCGCTTAGTCACACGATTTGAATGTTTTACGAGGTTCGGTAAGGAAGTAAGTTTACGTGGTGTATAATTTCAAGGTTAGACATTCCTTTGTATATTCGTGTAGTTAATTAATAAATATACAGTTGTGAAATTGCTACAAATAAGGTACAAATAAGTGATTTCCACTGATTGTGATGATATCAGCGTTGTTTGGTCTCCGAACGATTATCATCTGTTCCCAGCGCTAAAGTAAAAATTTAAAGATGATATCCAGGTGTAAACAGTTGTCACGCGATGTCCGATAACGCAGGACACGGAATTCTGGCAACAATGAGTTTTTCATCTCATCCAGAGATGTAAATGCCGCAGTTGTGGCGGGGTTTTTGTGGAATGGTACTGCTGTAGTGGTAGAGTTATATCTGAAATGTATCGCGGAGAGCCGAAAACTAAGGCTCCCCCAAGGCATATGCATTGTAAGCTTAATTTTTTTTTTACCGGTGTATTACAAAAATTTCTTACAGAATTTGAGTGAAATGTGGTTTTGGGAATTCGCACCATACCTTGGCAATCTATTATGAGCATCACACTGAGCTTGTCATTCAAAATAAGGAAAAGTTAACTGCACAAAAAAATTGGCGTATGTAGTATCGATCAGCGAGTTGAGTGCCTAGGCACTAGGATAAACGATCGGGTTTGAAATCCAGGCAGCGTACATAATTCTTTTATTTGCGACCCACAAACTGGATCCCTGAGTCGCTCTCGGACTCCAAACGAACTCTTGGAGCCCACCCAGGCTTGTCTCGAGATAATGCGTCTTTTATTTAGATATTAAGCGCCCGGATTCCGATATTATCCGCTTACCCCTTCTCGCGCCGGTATTTCCACCACATGTCTTCGTGACGTGTCGCTTAGTTAGGACAGTTTCACGTTCTGATTTCGGATTTCTCTCGAGGAGGGATCGGCCCGTCGCAGAGACCTCTGCCTCACAGCACACAACACTTACAAGATACAGACGTCCGTGCTTCTGGCGGGATTCGAACCCGCAGTCCCAGCAAGCGAGCGGCCACAGACTCACATCTTAGACCGCGCGGACACCGGGATCGGCCAGTGCTTACTCGAGACCTCTTAATACGCGGACCGATCTGCCTTCACCCCATAACATATGTATAAACATAATTTATGCTTGTCACAAGCATTTGTATATTCTTAGACAGTATCTCGCCCAGCTGCGTACACCACGTTTTCGCTTATTTTAATAATGCTGTATCGACAAAAATTGTATTCACAACGGAATTAAATCGGGCAATGCCTGCTGCCGTGCGATTCAGAATCGTTTCCTTCCTGGTCTGTTATCTGAGAGTGTACATATAAAAAATTATACGACGTTATAATTTTGCCTTTTGTTTTGTATGTATGTAAATTTGATATCTCATTGAGAAAACAACATCCTAGATTAGGAGGAAGTTGCAGGAGGCTGGAGAAAGTTGCATGTCAAGGGACTTCTTATTTTGCAGCCGTCGCCAGATACCATGACAGAGTTCTTCCTGCGGAGGTTGACGGTGGGGCATGTGCTAACCATAGCGAAGAAAATACATACAAACGTGAAGAAGAAAACAGCACATGGAATAACTAGGCGTGGATGGGGAATAGCATGGGAGAGTTTCGGATCAGTGGCGAGCTCTTTTGAAGACAGTAATGAATTCCTGGTTTCGAAAAAGTGCGGGGAATTCCTTGATTCTTTGAAGGACTCTTCGAGTCTCAACAGGGGATATTGTCAGTGGACCATGTAGTTCTTAGCAGGGCGTTTTACAGCACAGAGCAATCTCATGCCCCTGCTGGGAATTGAAGCACATTTTCTCCGTCGTCACCCGCCTACGCTATACCGTCTGTCACAGGCCGAAGTATTTTCCCCCATTTTTTAAGATAGGCTTACCAGGAATGTACTTGTCTGCTACAATATCGAGGTTGGTTTTGTTTTGGTAAAAAAGCCTCTTTTGTGTTTGATAAATGTGAATAGCAGGTAGTTGGGAAAGTCAAAGTCACGTCTACTGGAATGTCACCACAAATTGGGTTGTCTCCTGTGGAGTAAGCGATGTCCTCTCCTCCGTCTAGTATCTGCCTGTCGCTCCGTCTATGTCAAAAGAAGTCCAGCCATTTTTGCATGAACTGAACAAGCTAAGAGAAGGTAGGAATGGAAGAAAAAGTAGGAGGAACTGAAAAAGAGAAGTTTAAATATGCCTTGGGGAGAGTTCCGTCATCATACAAGGGGTCTACGTCCATATATGCTACAGTAACCGGACAGCTGGCGGGCATTTCGTCTTGTGCATACAAGACTTCTGGGTGGGCTGTTTTCTTGTAAGTCTATTTAAATGGTACGAAACTGAATGGAGTTTGACAGTAGGTGGCGGTTAACCGTCTGTACGTTCTCATGCTTCAACCCAAAAGCTATTGGAGGTGTGATGTTTTCGGGGCGGAGAGAGTTTAGAATGTGATATCCTGGGTTGTGACACCATGTGTTCGTGTATATTGGTACCAACGTTTGAAATGAATTAGCTGTCTGCTTCCTAGGATTATAAGGTTAGAGGTTCTTCCGGGAACGTTAGTAAGTACCTCACGACCGCTCTCCCGCAAGCAAAATGGACGTAATTATAGAGTATTTGAAAAACTGGCATATTGAATCAGTGTGGGGGATTTCAGCGCTGAATTTGAGGGATGGCCCTAAGAAATTGTATTGTACATAACGGCATGCAAAGTTATTATCTTGTGTTCTTTAAGAATACGCAGAATTAACTTTTTCACGTAACATTGTTGCTTCCTTTCTGTTCGTCTAAACTTATTTAAATACTCGCTAAAAATAGTCGTATATGAACAAAGCAGAGATAGAGCTGTGAGGGGACGTGTTGGTGAAATCCACGCGTTTCAGACTTTAGTAGCTGCAGCGGAGTGGCCAGCTTGCCACTTCTGTTGCTGTTCTCCTATGAAAACAGTCCCCCTTATTATTGGAAGGGTTTAATTTTCTTCATGTCCGGTGTAGGTGTTATTGCGACTCTTACATTTTGTGGAATGATCCAGTCCCCCGCCCGCTGAAAGTCAATCTGAGCACAGATATTGTTGAAAGAACTTGAGGTCCGTGACCGCGGCTTCAGGACCAGCAGTCTGACAAGTTTGCTGTTCCTATTCTGAGTCTCTTCAGGCGATACTGGAAGGATACCTTAAAGTGATGCGCTGTGTAGTGTGTTAGAATGGGCAGATTGATACGAGGTAACCGGCGGGTAAAGACAACAGGACTTCGGTTTAAGTGATTATATGAATAGGAGCAGATCGGTGAAAAGTGGTTACAAAGTAAACTGAGATTAGTCAGAAGTTCGGTTGGAGAAAAATATGAGAAGCACCATTTGGAAAACCTCGGCGTAGATCAGGTGTTCATAAATTTTCCGAAAATCTGGGAGCTACTTCAAAATTCTAGACGCCAGAAAGGCGTCGTGAAGTAGATTCCATACTAAGGGCCCAAATTCTGGAGTGACATGTGAACCTAACTTTATCTACTGTTTTCTGCTTTGCGCATGAGAACTAACACATTTTTCCACGCAAGAAAAAAAACTGCAATAGTTATGCTGTAAATGTTAGGTGCCACTTTTTTAAGCTTAGTCGCCCAGACGACCGGAATTTTTACACCTCTGACGTAACTGAAAGTATTAAATTAAAATCGGTATCAGAGAAATGAGATGTGAAGGACGTTAAATGAATTGAACTAGCCGGGTTTGGGCTCGACTGTATAGCTTTTATTGACGAGTGATGAATCTTCGCAGTTCTTAAGAACAGAGAATTGTTGCTCGAGGAAGCTTGTGTACTTTGCAGTGTGATGATTTTTAGTTAATTCGTCGATATTTGGCCAGTAATATTTTGGCCATATTCTGTACTGGAACTCTAGTGATAGGCCGCTACCACATGTATCTTCAGCGCATGGGCCGCCTTTAAAGAGTCAGGCGCGTTTTGCGCCGTCACAGTAGCCACCGTGGGGATTAATGGTGCATGTCGTCGGAACCTCGTGTCATGCGGAGTGTGTCTGTTATTTACCGTGGAAGAACTCCTTGTCTGAAGCTGTTGCTAGGATACAGACACTTGTACTTTGCACGGTTACTCCTTTTCTGACCAAATTTTCAAAAAAAAAAATCTTATTGCTGTCCCTGGAACACAACCACCTTTCTTTCTTTAGATACAGCTGCATGTTTCGGTCGTTTTCGACCATCATCGGGCCATCAATACGGTATTTTAAAGTAAGGTTAAAATATATTACGAGTATTTTTTATCTCAGTATTTAACCAACTTGATGCCTCTGGTATCATCACACCTATAGGTGTGATGATACCAGAGGCTGCGTAATGCAATTTTGACCTCCTGATGATGAGCACATGTGCTCGAAACATGTAGAGACATGAAATAAAACTTATTGTGAAACAAATTTTATGCATCAAGTTGGTTAAATACTGAGATAAATATACTGAGATGCACGGTCAGCAAAACGTCAAAAAAATGCATTACGAGTGTTTATTATATACCAACATATGCACATATAAGTGGTGTAAATTTATATTAAAATTACTCTGACATGTTTCGGTGTTAATGCACCATCTTCAGGGAGTTTACAAGTTGTGTTAGCTAAAGTTATAAATTATTAAAATGATAAAATGCAATATAGCAGTGCATTGTTATGATAAAATTTTGGTAAATGTGGCTGCATACCTAATTCCTTGTTAGGTGTGTGTGTGTGTGGGGGGGGGGTCCGGTTTGTGTTAACTCCACACCACGCACACGCACACACACACACCTAACCAGGAATTACATATGCGGCCACATTTACCAAGATTTTATCATAGCAACACACTACTATATAGCATTTTATCATTTTCATAATTCATAGCTTTTTAACGGTCATTTTTAAAGCCTACAGTGAAATTGTATCGTCCGGAAATTTGTGATTATAAGTATATGGGCTTGATGGGACTGGCAGTAATTTTTAACTTGGTGTTACGGATGTTAGTATTGGACAAATGCTCTTCGCCATCTGGGTGACGCCATAGTAGGTGTGGGGTAGGAGGAGATGAATATACATATTCCGAACCCATTACCTTATCATAACAAAGACACTATAAAGTAAAATCAAATCACGAAGATTTGTATGGTCTGGACATGTGGAACAAATGGGGGACAGGAGAAGTTCGTACAAGGTTTTGGTGGGGATACCAGAATGAAGACCACTTGGAAGGTGTGGGCATAGATGGAAGGATAATATTAAAATGGATTTTCAAGTAAGTGGGATGGTTAGACATGGATTGAATTGATCTGGCTGAGGATAAAGACATCTTTTACGCTATTTTAAGGCAATACAGTAAAAGCAGAAGAGCACGGGGTATGTAACCCGCGTGGACGAAATGTAGATACCCCGAAATATAGTTAGGAAGTCACAAGTGGAAAAGCATGTCGTTCCCTTAAACAGAAATCACCATTAAAATTATATGTTTTTGTAAATGTGTGTCTGGTAAAATAAAGGGTAAAGCGCACCCTTGTACAGGCACTGAGGCTCTGTACAGACCGTACGGACCATGGGGGGAGTAGAGGTATAGCTCTACTCTTTGACTAGACAGCACTAGAAAGGGGTGAAGGGTCAGCATCACGCCCTGGCCTCTCTTTATCCCCTGAAAAGACACGGTACCCATTGTACAGGAGGCTGGGTGGGCCCCAGGGCCGGTCTGGACAGATACGGAAAATCTCGCCCCCACCGGGATTCGATCCCCGGAACGTCCAGCCCGTAGCCTGTCGCTATACCGACTGAGCTATCACGGCCCACAAATGTGTTGCAGGCTTATCATTAATTCCTGAAAGGCTAATTTTGTTTTGGATTTTCTGTGTAGTGCTGTAATAAATTGTATAATACTGTATACGCGCAAGGCACAACAAAGCCTTGTGGATATTATGGCTTTAGTTTATGTATTATATATATATATGCACGTGCAACACACTTTCACGACAGTGCATGGCTTGTTGTGCCATTGTGTAGTGTACAGACACGTGGAAAGGGTTAAAAAGCATTGCACCCGTTAAAATAGCTGTTGGCTGGGATTTTTAGCCTATTCGTAATCAGCTAGTGGTTAGGTATCAAGGACTTAGCACACAATGAACAAAGAAAGGAGGATTCATTGAAGCCGGTTTTGCGTGGCGTGTCCAGCAGAGCTGAAAGTAGCGTGTTTAAGCCAATGCCAGACCAGACTGCTTGCCGTCTGCAGGAAGCCAGAACACTGACAGCGCTGTTTTGAGCCTTTAACTCCACTTCCAGACGAAAACATCGTGTTCCTCTTGGTGGAAAATTTAACACCCGAACAAGTTTTTCTCTTCAGTAACAAGAGTTTGAAGACCTTCATTGTTTCTTTGACGATAACCAGCCTAAAAGTGATGTCACGCCGAAAAAAAAAAAGTAGCCGTCATCAAGCACTTTGTGTTCTTTCAGATGTAAAGTTCTCTCGTCCAAAGATGAGAAGAAATGCTGAATTGTTCGCTCATTCAGACAAGGTACCGGCAGGACGGCCAGGGTTGTCTTCCCGGCAGGGTAATGTGTATAGTGTCTGCGTCCCTCCCGATCATCTTTCTGGTGGGTAACGAGGCTTTTCTGCGGATACGAAGCGGCTGGAGCGTGAAACTGACCGTTGACTTACGACTGAGTGCCGACGTTACAAATGCGTGGAGTTTTACCTTCATGAACTTTCCGTGCCTTCGGGGCATTGCAATATATCTTCAGCATAGTAATTAAATTCAAATTAGCTTATTATCATTAATGTGCTGACACAACAGCGGTAATTGCCAATTAAAGAAAGAGCGCAACAACATAGGGAAACTACTTCACATAACAACCAATCAACGAAAACACATAGAAAAGAGATAAGAACTGATTGCATTAGGGTACAGCCAAATTATCATCATCATTATCATCATCATCGTTCTTTGTACTTGCTTAGTTTTTCATTTTCTTTTCTGTAAACGTTTTAATCAAATTGCATGGCTGTATCGATCATTAGGCAAGTCTCCTCTTTATCAGGTCGGTTTGCTAGTATTTATTATTATTATTATTTCCGAATTTCTCACTTCTCACCTTTGGCTGGGAAATATTCACCTATCCTGAGATGTTGTAATCAACAGGATTAGGCTAGGTGGTCTTATTTGTAGTTTAAAAAGTTTCTTACAATTGAACATGTGCCAAGAATTACAGATTTTTGCAGTTGTATATGTGCATTCGGGTATTATTATTATTATTATTATTATTATTATTATTATTATTGATCACCCAGAGTACGGACTTTTAACCAAGTTTAATATATGCTGGGGGTTGCATCAGGGAATATTTAAATGAGTGTATAAACCCGATAACATGGTAAGTCGACATGAATGGGGAATGTCAACCTCTTCATCAGGTAAGAGGACTTTATCTTTGAGTTTTCTCACGATGGAACAGGCGTTTACTAAGGCCACTTTCTGGACCTGGGACAGTAGGTGTGGCGTTAGTGAGGTTGGTTAAGTCATGTTAGCGATGACCCGGGAGCAGACAAGACCATTGGAATGACAGTAATCTTGGTTAGTTGCGACTGTTGCCTGTTTTCAGAAGCCAGTTCCTGATATTTGCATTCTTCTGTAATTGTGGCTTGTAGATTGTGGGGTAATGGTAGTGCTGTGTCAGTAAATGCAACTTCCTAATTTTTTCTCTCAACCAGTGTTATGTCTGGCCGATTGAAATGAACAGTCTTGTCCGCTAATAGGGCATAATCCCAGCAGAATTTCTAGTTGTTGAGGACAACGTGCGGCTCATATTTATAATACGGAGAATATGGATTTTCAGGAAGGTGAAACATTGTCAACAGTTTTTGATGGAAAATTTTGGCGACCTAGTGATGTCGGTGTTTGTACGTATTTTGGGCTATTTTCGGACGTGAGACAATCACATGTTTGGTACTTACCGATGAAGAGCCACAAAGACGTGTGTCAGTTACGAGGTTTGGGTCCTTGATGTGTTTATTTTACATAGTTGCGTGTAATAGTGACTTCTTCCTGTTCGGCAAACATAAATCCCTCTGTTTCTGGGCGTATATCACTTCTTCTCAGCTGGTACATGTGGCTTCTTTGTCAATGCCAGGTTGATTTAGTTGTTGATAATACCTACCATGTAAACTCTTAGATGCCCATTTTGCTAGTTTTGTTTTTAGATCAGTCGCAGGTAATGCACTCTTACGTAGATCGTCAACACCCAGGGTTTAAGACTGTGAGATTTTCAGCTCCGTGAAGATTATAAGGACAGTTTGAAACATGTCAGAGTTATGACAAATTGTGTGAAAAAAAATAATTTTAACGTTATGCGTTTGTTGGTTTTGTTTTGTGAATTCTTTATTAATGCACGGACATGAGTAATCTCAAGATTGCTGTAGGGTTTTGTTTTGTTTGAGAGTTTGAATTGTTGAAACAGGATGTTTTAATGCTCCTCCCTTGTTAATGTGCGTCATCCCCGTTGTGTTTTGTACAATAGTAAGTAGTTAGGTATGCTAACACTTTCAGTCGAACACAACTGTATTTGTTATTATATTGTAGGAGTTTACAACAACGACATGTTTCGGCCCTATGTGTGGGCCATCATCAGGTTGTGGCCCACACATAGAGCCGAAACATGTCGTTGTTGTAAACTCCTGTATATTTAAAAAACAAATATATTTGTGTTCGACTGTAAGTGTTAACATACCTAACTCCTTCTATTGTATCTCCCTTGTACTCGGGTTGGATGGTACCACCATACTGCAGTTGGAACCCGTGGAACTGACGTTTTTCTCTGTGTACACGTCGAGTTTTACGTTTATCAGTACCAAATTATATTTTGTGTCAATTGAGAAGGCTTCAGTTATGGGTAGTAATTGCTTGAGCTGATGATCAGTTGAAGCATAAAGCTTCAGATCATCCATATAAAGGAGATGGAAGGTATTGTGCAGAAAAGTCTCATTCTGCCTCATTTTAAAGCCACGCCCGGTCTTAGTGAAAAGATGGGACAGGGTTTTTTTTAAAATTATTATTGTTTTAAATTTATTCTCGGCTATTATTAATATTATTATTCAAAGTCGAATTAATTTCCACGTTGATGATAGTATTTGTCTTAAAATTTATGCAGCCATGGTGCTTATCGTAATGACACTTTACTGGTGATGATGTAGCCTAACAGATGATTGTGTAACAGCTTGAAACGATATGGAGGTGCATCGTTAACACGTGACGCGTGTTTGCCAGTTATTGACCGTTTTAAGTAATTCACAGTGTGATGTATGGCCACAATCGATACCCCGCTGTTCAGGGGAGTACAAGACAAGCATGCTGTCTCGTGGACAGTTATTACGGCAATAAAGACAATACATATTACGGGAAGGCGTTCGGAAGGATTGCTCAGTCCTGCGTGTTCTGTTCGCAGCACTTCGCAGCAAACACGTTTCAAAATATTTCCAAAAAGTGCAATAAATTTCGTAGTAGCAAGTACGTCGTATGTGCCGTGAGTTGGTTGACTTAAATGTTTGCCCATTACGGGTGCTCGCCTAATACCAACGCAAGCCGCGACCAGGTTTGATAATTACAAGTGTATTTTGTTTTAGCATTTGCAACATTTTGGTCTCCTTGCCCGAAAGAAAAACCGTGTATTACTTCTTCAATTTGGGCTGTCACTGGACATGGATAATACATGTTTGCCTTCTTTGATTAAAGAGATCCTTCCAGAGGTTATTCCCACTAAGAAACGCCATTTGAGCATGGCTTCGGTTCTCATCTGTTGAGGAGCTCTGGGGATTTGAAGTTAAAGGATTATTTAGGCCAGGGGTGCACAGATCCCGGTAGCCAGGTGGCTGCGGTGCATCGTGTTATTAATGGGCCGTCACTATAGAATTTACTTACAGTCATCGCCCAGAATTTTGAGGTGGCTGTTAGATATCTGGAAAATTTGTGCACTCCTTTGTTGTAGGGTGGTAAATTGCGCTGTGGTATGAAATGTTGTGTGGAAAGTGAAGAAAATGTAGGGACGAGCCCTATGAACCAAACAGAGAAGGCAGGAAAAACGGTGCGTTGTGTAGGTCTTTACCTGCTCACTTGCAACCGATGTAGTTGATTGTAAAAACGGAGTCAATGTAACCGACGTGCTGCGGTGGTGGGTACTTGGAGTGTACGAGGAATATTTTTGGCTGACGGTTTGATATGTGCGTCGATTACAGCCAACAGATTAGAAAGGTACTGAATGAGGTAGATAAGTATCTTAAGGGCTGGGGTTTGGGTGTAAGAAATAAGACAAAGCATTACTTTTTGTAACAGTGGGAAGGTTGGAATTGGTGAAATGGCCGTCTCAAGGACAGGGAATCTACGCAGTGAATGAAATTAATTGTTTAGGAATTGTTCTGCAGAGTGCAAGTAATTGGAAAAAACAAAGAAGATAGTGTTGCTGGGGAGTAATAGGGCATTGATTGTTGCTAGTATCTATCGAGGGCTGTCACTGTAGAATTACAGACCTTCGAGAGCAGATAGAAAGTGCTCGTCGAGTCTGGGATGATGAGTGGAGTTTAAATATGGGAGAATTCATTAAGGGCCGGAAGTAGTTTTATATACGGTAGGCTTTGTGAAGAGGCAGGTGTGTGGTTAATTTAGGTAGGGGTAGCAGAGAGGGAAGATTATGGTCTGTTGAAGTCTGACGTTAGGTAGAGCTAAATATTGCATGAGTTTTGTAATGGAAATCAAAAGATTCATAATTGGGCGAATAGAATAGGTTTGTTTGGCTTTATATGTGGCGTTAAGATTTAAGGTGTGAAGCATTGTTGTAGATTGTTGTAAAACAGATTTGATGATACTGAGATATGCAGGATGTTTGCTACAGTAGCGGAAATGCCTTCACGTGCCTGCTACTTTACTGTTACGGGGAACTAGGCAAGAGAAAGGTGTGTGTGTGTGTGTGTGTGTGTGTGTGTGTGTGTGT
>Ga0123353_10008766_pt1 | contig 13856 bp, 9 predicted proteins | sample TergutLab28metaG_3_FD_92763 | JGI IMG/M metagenome (GOLD analysis project Ga0123353, IMG submission 92763) | Labiotermes labralis P3 segment gut microbial communities from Petit-Saut dam, French Guiana - Lab288 P3 | ecosystem: Host-associated > Arthropoda: Insects > Digestive system > Gut ... | reverse complement strand
GATTGTTGCAAGAAAGATAAAGAGAGATATGTGTGTGGTTTTACACGTGAAAACGAATGTGCATACGGGTTTGTGTGTGGACACAAACATGGGTACGGGTGCGGGTACGAATTTGAGCATAAGTGTGAACATCATGGAGGGACTTCTTCGGAGAAGTGCTGTACCTTTGTTGATGAGGTGTATGCGCCGTCTGAGAGTTTCGTGCAAAATGGGTGCCCTTCTCATACCAAGTGCAGCTGCGGCCATTTGGTATATATGTTGACTTCAAACATTTTGAGTGTTGAGGACTTTGTAGATAAAACACTCACCCATATTCGATTCAAGCCCGATATTGTGTTGCTGAATACAGGCAACATCCCTCCGTCTATCGGACTGAGGGCGCCTCCGGTTTGCTAAATTTTGCACAACAAATTTAGAATTTGGTTGTCCATACTTTGTTGGACGGACTGAACCAATTTGTTCATTAGCACATTCATTTTTCTATTTATAAATTCAAATCAGATGAAACCAAAAATTAACAGTTTAGTAACAATAATTATTGCAGTCACAATTTGTTGTGGCTGTGGAGGGGGAGGTCGTCAACATGAAGCGGACGATCATCATGGCCATTCCCACGACGAAACACTTCAACTTTTTACATACGGAGGAGGTTTCGAGCTTTTTGCAGAGGCATCTCCCTTTGTTGTGGGGGACTCGGGCGATATTCTTGCCCATTTTACTCATTTAGAAAATTTTAAACCACTCGAAGAGGGTACTGTGACGGTGAGTTTGGTTCTTGACGAAGGAGGGGAGGTAGTTAGCCAAACATTGGAAAAACAGGAGCGGACGGGAATATACCACTTCTCTATAGCACCCAAGAAAACGGGGGCGGGCAAACTTGTTTTCGATTTAAAGACGTCCAAAGGGGTGACTCAACTCATCATTCCCGAAATAACTGTCTATCGAACAGAACATCAGGCACATGAGGCTGCTGCTAAGGCTGCCGTTACGAGCCAGGACGGAATTGCATTCACCAAAGAACAAAGCTGGAAGGTGGAGTTTGCCACAGATCTGGCGCGTCTTGAGCCGTTTGGGCAAATGATCCGCACGACTGCGCAAATTCAGCCTTCTCAGGGAGACGAGCGGGTGGTTAGCGCCAAGACGAGCGGTGTGGTGTTGTTCCCCAACGAGGTTGTAGTAGAAGGTAAAAGTGTGAACTCGGGACAAACATTGTTTTCTATAGATGGCAGTGAAACGGCTGAAAACAACCTCGCCGTGCGTTATGCCGAGGCTGAAAGTGAATATAATCGTGCCAAAGCGGAGTATGAGCGCAAAGCGGAATTGGCAAAGGAACGGATTGTTTCTCAGAGTGAATTGCTTGTTGCAAAAGCGGAGTTTACCAATGCGGAAGCCAATTTCAACATCTTAAAGCGCAACTTTTCTGCCGGACGGCAAAGTGTTTCTGCCCCGATTGGCGGGTTTGTAACACGTGTGTTGGTGCAAAACGGGGAGTATGTCGAGGCGGGGCAACCTGTGTTGGTGGTGTCGCAAAATCGCGACCTCTTTATTAAGGCGGAGGTTCAGCCGAGGTATTTTGAGATGTTGGGTACTATTGTTTCGGCAAATATTCGCGTCATGAACAGCAACCGCACCTATACCCTTGAAGAGTTGGGCGGTCGCGTGCTCTCATACGGCAAATCGACAGACCTCCAAAATCCATTGATTCCCATTGTTTTTCAGGTTAATAACAAAGCCGGATTGTTGGCGGGGAGTTTTGTGGAGCTCTTTATCAAAACGCAAACCAATACCCAAGCCATTACCATTCCCAATGGAGCGTTGACGGAAGAGATGGGCAGCTATTTTATATTTGTGCAACTTACGCCGGAGCTGTATGAAAAACGATTGATCAAAAAGGGCGTTACCGATGGGCTTCGCACCGAAATTATTGAGGGTATTGCCGTGGGTGAGCGTGTAGTGAGCAAAGGGGCGATTTTGGTGAAACTCTCACAGGCGTCAGGCGCTCTTGATCCCCACGCCGGCCACGTCCATTAATGAACTATAAGACTACAAGTATGCTGAATAAAATTATAAAATTTTCACTCAACAATAAGTTGTTCATATTATTGAGTGCGGTGCTCCTAACAGTGGGCGGATTGTACACTACCCAAAAGATGGATGTGGACGTATTTCCCGACCTCACTGCACCAACTGTGGTGGTGATGACCGATGCAAGCGGTATGTCGGCTGAAGAGGTGGAGCGGTTGATCACTTTCCATGTTGAAACGGCGGTGAATGGTGCTACAGATGTACGTCGCGTTCGCTCGAACTCCTCGCAGGGCTTCTCCTTTGTGTGGGTGGAGTTTGATTGGGGAACCGATATATTTAAGGCTCGACAGATTGTGAGCGAGAAGATGGTGACCCTTGCAGGCGTGTTGCCTGCTGAGGTGACTCCTGAATTGGCGCCTCAGTCGAGCGTGATGGGTGAAATTCTCTTTGTTGGGTTGCAGGTTGATGAAAGAGAGGGAATGAACCCGAATCCAACCACCATCATGGATTTGCGTACCCTGGCGGAGTGGATTGTGAAACCCGCCATTCTTGCCACCGGCGGAGTGTCGCAGGTGACGATTATTGGAGGCGAATATAAGCAGTACCATATCCTTGCCGATCCGCAGATGATGGATGTTTATGGTGTTACCATGGATGAGCTTGCTGAGACGGGGCGAACCATCAGTTCCAACTCCACAGGAGGGATTCTTCGCGACTTTGGCAACGAATACGCCTTACGCGGAATGGCGCGTACCAGCGATTTAGAGGAGTTGGGCGCAACCTATGTTAAAATGGTAAACGGGAAGCCGGTGGTGGTTTCCGACGTAGCCGAAGTGGTGATTGGCAGTTCGGTAAAGGTGGGCTATGCATCCCAGAATGCTAAGCCTTCAGTTATCATTTCAATATCGAAACAGCCGAATATCAATACATTAAATGTAACTCGAAATATTGAACACAACTTGGCAGAGGTACAAAAATCGCTCCCTCCGGATGTGATGATGGATACCAAAATTTTCCGTCAGGCTGACTTTATTGAATCGTCAGTGAGCAATGTGGGTAATGCGTTGCTGGAAGGGGCTATATTTGTTATTATCGTTCTCTTTTTATTTCTAGGCAGTTTCCGCACCACCGTCATCTCGGTCCTTGCCATTCCACTTTCTTTGTTGGGAACGGTGATCGTTCTCTATGTCTTTGGCATGAACATTAATACCATGACACTTGGAGGTATGTGCATTGCCATTGGCTCGTTAGTTGACGATGCTATTATTGACGTGGAAAACGTTTATAAACGTTTAAGGCAGAATTTTCGAAGACCAAAAAGTGAGCGTGAATCGGCCTTTACCATAGTGTATGATGCATCCCGTGAAATTAGGGCCTCCATCCTCAACGCTACCCTTATTATAATAGTAGCCTTTGTGCCGCTTTTCTTCCTTTCGGGTATGGAAGGTCGTATGCTCAAACCGTTAGGGGTGGCTTACATTGTGTCGCTTTTTATGTCGCTGATTGTGGCCATGACGTTAACTCCGCTTTTGTGTAAATTGATGCTTTCGCACGAAAGGTATTTAAGCAGAAACGAGAAAGAGAATTGGGTCTCGCGAAAACTCACCGGTGTATATGGGGCATCACTTGCTTGGGTGCTTCGCCATAAAAAGTGGGTACTCTATCCTACCATCGCCACTTTCCTTCTCTCATTGGGGCTCTTTTTTACTATGGGACAGAGCTTCTTGCCCGAGTTTAACGAAGGCTCTCTAACGATCTCCGCGGTGTGCAAACCGGGGGTATCGCTCGAAGAGAGCAATCGCTTGGGCAATCTCTTGGAACTCGAACTGCTGAACATTCCCGAAGTCACCACCACCGCAAGGCGCACGGGGCGCGGCGAGTTGGACGAGCACTCTCAATCGACAAATGGTGCGGAGATTGACGTGAATTACACCTTGAAGAAGCGCGGCAGAAATAATGAAGCGTTTTTGGCTGATGTGCGTGAGACGCTGGCCGCGATACCCGGGATGGCTACAACTGTAGGTCAGCCGCTGGGACACCGCATTGACCACATGTTAACGGGGACGCGCGCAAATATTGCCATCAAACTCTTCGGTACAGATTTGAGTAAATTGTTTATCATTGGCACTCAGATACAAAACGCCATCTCTGACGTTGAAGGATTGGTGGATGTTTCCGTTGATCAGCAGACAGAAACTCCGCAGATACAAATCCGCGCCAACCGCAATATGCTTGCTCGTTATGGGATTACCATTGAGGAGTTCAACCATTTTATTGAGCTTGCTTTTTCGGGCGAGAAGTTGGCCGATATTTATGAAGAGCAACGAAGTTTTGATTTGGTGTTGAAGTTGAACAAAAATTATACGGAAAGCATTGACGGGATTAGGTCGGCGTTGATAGATATTGAAGGCGGTCGCAAGGTGCCTTTGGAAGAGGTGGCGGATATCGTCTCTGTGGGTGGGCCTAACGCCATCAGCCGCGAAAATGTGCAGCGGAAGATTGTGGTCTCCGCCAATGTGGCCGGCAGGGATATGCGGGGTGTGGTGAACGACATCAAACAGATTGTTGATCAAAATATCAAACTTCCGGAGGGGTACCGCGTGGAGTACGGAGGACAGTTTGAGAGTGCTGCGACTGCATCGCGCACCCTCCTAATTACCTCGTTACTTGCGATTTGCGTAATCTTCCTATTGCTCTATGGTGAATTTAAAAACGTCACTCTGTCTGCTATCGTGTTGCTTAACTTGCCGCTTGCGTTGATCGGAGGGGTATTGGCAATCTTCTTTACTTCTGATATTGTGAGTATTCCATCTATCATTGGGTTTATTACTTTGTTTGGGATTGCAACGCGAAATGGAATTTTGCTGATTTCGAGGTACCAACATAGTGAGAATTTTGAATTTGGATTGATGAATAATGAATCGGGTGAGAGGAAAGTTGAAGTGACGGGCACGGGGGTCAAGTTGTGTGAGAAGAGATTGAGAGATGTCGTTATTGAGGGATCGCTCGACAGGATTATTCCTATATTGATGACGGCGGTTTCATCTGCTTTGGCGTTGATACCACTTGTGCTTCAGGGCGATAAATCTGGTAATGAGATACAGAGTCCTATGGCAGTGGTTATTTTGGGGGGATTGCTTACCTCTACGCTGTTGAATATCTATGTGGTTCCGGTGGTTTATGAGATGATTACGAAGAGGAAGATAAAGGCCATCAGCAATAAAGTGATCAAATGAAAAACGATAAAAAATGGATAAGATGATAAATAAAATTATGAAATTGACGGTGTTATTGGTGCTTGGGTTTGCTTGGAAGGGGATGATGGCTCAGGGAGGGTATGATTTTGTGTTGCGGCAGATTGAGGAGCATAACAGTACGCTGGCAGCGTTGCGGCAACAGATGGAGGCGCAGAAGATTGGAAACCGTACGGGATTAACGCCCGAAAATCCGGAGGTGGAGTTTAACTATTTGTGGGGCAGTCCTACGGATATTGGGAATCGTTATGACCTTAGAGTTACGCAATCATTTGATTTTCCGACCGCTTATGCTCTTCGCAATAAAATAGCGGGGTTGCAGAATGAAGGTGTGGATCTTGTTTATAAGGGTGAAAAGATGGGGATACTGCTTCATGCCCAACAAATTTGCGTGGAGATAGTCTATCACAACGCTCTTGCGGCGGAGCATGCCAAGAGGTTGCAAAATGCGGTAGGTATTGCTGAAAAGTATCGAGTGATGTTGGAGAAGGGGGAGGTGAATATTTTGGAACATAACAAAGCACAGTTGAACCTTTCGGTGGTGCAGGCAGAGGTGGAGCATATTGAAGCTGAACGGGCTGCTCTGTTGATGGAATTGAAGTTGTTGAATGGAGGAAATGAGATTGCTTTTCCTTTGGATATCTTTCCCGCCGGCAGGCTCCCTGCTCACTTCGATGAGTGGTATGCGGAGGCAGAATCTCAAAGCCCTTTGCTGCAATATGTTCGTGGTCAAATCGAGATCGATCAACAGCAAGTGAAGTTGAATCGGGCGCTTGGATTGCCTACATTTACGGCAGGCTATATGAGCGAAAATGTGGTTGGGGAGAGCTTTCGGGGTATTACGGTGGGTATCTCTATTCCTTTGTATGCGAACAAAAACCGTGTTAAAGAGGCAAAGGCACAGGTGAAGGCTTCGGAAATGGCTTATGAAGATGCTAAAATTCAGTTTTACAATCGTCTAAAGAGTCAGTACCACAAAGCCTTTGCATTGCAGCAGAGTGCGCAAAAGGTGCGTAAATCACTCTCAATGTATAGCAACGAGTCGTTGCTGAAGAAAGCGTTGGATGCAGGCGAGTTATCTTTGCTCAACTACCTCCTCGAAATGGAGTATTACTACGACGCTTTCGATAAAGCATTGGAATCAGAACGGGATTATGAACTTGCGCTGTCTGAACTAAACTATCCCCTCCTTTTATAGTCTAACCGGAAAATGATAGAGATTGACATTACTAACAATTTAAACCATACAGTCATGAAAAAGTTTATTTTAATCTTAGGTTTAGGGTTGATGTTCGGGCTGACTCCGGTCAACAAGGTGGAAGCTCAGGTTTATTTAAACATCAATATTGACATTCAACCGGCTTGGGGGCCATCCGGTTATGAATTTGCGGAATTTTACTACATTCCCGAACTCAACATCTATTACGATGTGTATCAACGTCTTTTCTACTATTTGAACGGGGCATGTTGGATTTCTTCTACCTACCTTCCTGTTTCATACAGCTATTACGATTTCTACTCCCTCTACAAAGTGGTTTTGAATGGAGTTATACAGCCTTGGAGATACAATGCCAATCACTTACGCCTCTATTCCCATTTTTGCTACAACTATTATCAGAAACCCATTTTCTACATGACCGACTTTCGCTATATGCGGGCAAGAATCAATTACTTCCATTGGGTTGAACCACGTTATATGCCTCGCAATGAAGGACGTCCGCTGAACCGCGACTTTGCTGCAAACAATCCGAACGGACGGATTCCCAACGACAGGCGGGCAACCACAACGAGCAGCAGAAATCAAGTGGCTCAAAACCAACCGGCGCGTAGCAGCAGTGGGACTTCTTATCAACGAGCCCAAACGCAAACCCAAACCTCTGTGTCGAGCAGAAACGAAGCTCGAGGTCAGGACTATCCCTCAAATGTCCAGAGAGGCAATGTACCTGCCGGCAACAGTTCTTCTGTACAATCCGGCGGGAGCACTACCCGCAACAACTCGACTGTTCAGTCCGGCGGTAGCGCTTCCCGAAGCAACTCCTCTGTTCAGTCAGGTGGTAACGCCACCGGCAACAGCCCTGCCGTTCAGTCCGGCGGTAGCGCTTCCCGAAGCAACTCCTCTGTTCAGTCAGGTGGTGGTAACGCTTCCCCCAACAACTCGACTGTACAGCCGAACAACAGCCCCTCTCGCAGCGGTTCAGCGGTTCAGCCGAACAGTGGGAGCAACAGCCCCTCTCGCAGCGGCTCAGCGGTTCAGCCGAACAGTGGGAACAACAGCCCCTCTCGCAGCGGTTCAGCCGTGCAGCCGAACAACAACAATAATAGAGGTAGCGTAGCGCCTGTCCGCAACAACTCGAATAGTTCGGTAAATTCTAATAACTCAGGAAGTTCCGGCAGTTCTTCCGGCAGTTCTTCCGGCAGTTCCGGTTCGGAAAGTTCACAAAGCAGCCGCTCTTCCACAAGAAGGTAGGTTCGTTTTGATAGCATAAAAGCGCCCCCAAAAGGGCGCTTTTGTCTGTTTATGGGAATTGCTTGTAAATAAGCCAGAAAGATATGATTGCCACGCAAATTGTGAGGCTCCACCTGATAAATTTGGAGCCTTTTCTAATCGAAACGCGACTTCCCCACATCCCGCCTGCCACATTTCCTACTGCGTAAATCAAAGCCACCGGCCAGTTAATCATATCATTCATAATAAAGACCGTGAGGGCAATCGGGGTATAGATCACCACGGCAAACTGTTTGATGGCGTTGGCCCTCAGTAGATCGACTCCCAAAAGAAAAACCGCCCCAAATATAATGAGCACTCCTACTCCCGCATGGGTAAATCCTCCGTAAAAGCCAATCAAGATAAAGATGAAAAATTTGACAGGAGTTACGTTTGCCTCTTCTCCAATGGGAGCAACTTTCACCGAACGGGTGTCGATAAAGAGGAGAGACGCCAAAATGGGCAGGGTACACGCCATAATCCATTCAAAAATATGCGGTACTAAATATGTGGCCAACAACGCTCCTGCAAACGAACCAAGGGCAATGGGAATCCCCACGCGAATGGAGGTGCGGACAGGGAGAACCCCCGCCTTTTTAAAGAGGATGGAGTTGATGAGAAAAAGGAGCAGGACGCCCGGGCGGGTGGTGCCATTGGCTATGTTAACCGGCATTCCCATCGCCATAAAGAGGGCATACGAAATGGCAGAAGCCAAGCCGGCAATGGTATTGATAAAGCCCACAACAAACCCTGTTCCAATCAGGATAGCAAGCATTTCCGGCGACCAAATGTCTGCCGTTTGGAGAAAATGGGCAAACTGTTCCAATCAGGAGATGAATTTTGTGTGCAAATATAGAGACAAAAGCGTTATCTTTGCACGCCAAAATGAAAATGTGTTGTGCGGCAAGATGATAATGAATTGTGCGGCAAAATGAAAAGGAATTGTGAGTCAAGATGAAATGAATTGTTCAGCAAAATGAAATGTATAGTGCTTCAAAAATTGAATCGAATGAAGAATAGAAAAGAGAAACTCAATGAGATGGAAAATGAAAAAAATCTAAATGATAGTATCCCTGATGTAAACAATTCGGACTTAAATAATCCGGGTGATAACAATCCGGACATGGACGATTCAGGCATGAATACTGCTGGCTCATTCCAAGCAGAGTATGATGGCTTGAAAGAGCGATACGACGCCTTGAATGACAAATACTTGCGGATGGTAGCGGAGTTTGATAACTACCGCAAAAGAACCTCCCGAGAACGCTTAGACTTAGTTAAAACAGCCGGCGAAGAGTTGATTCAAGGAGTATTGCCGGTGTTGGACGATTTTATCATGGCGCAGGCAACGATGGCAGAAGCAACTGACCTGCAAGCGGTACGCGAGGGCGTGGAGTTGATTTACAGGAAGTTGTATAAATTTTTAGAATCTAAGGGTTTGCAGCCAATTGACGCAATTGGTCAGCCATTGGACACAGATCTGCATGAGGCTGTTACGCAATTTCCGGCACAGAATCCCAAACAAAAAGGGAAAATCATGGATGTTTTGCAACAGGGATATACGCTTAATGGAAAGGTCATTAGGTATGCTAAAGTGGTGGTAGGAGCCTAAGTAATTCATAACATATAAATCACAATAGATGTCTAAGAGAGATTATTATGATGTGTTGGGCGTACAACGTGACGCCTCTGCCGAAGAGATAAAGAAGGCGTACCGGAAGATGGCGCTGCAATACCATCCCGACAAAAACCCGGGCGACAAGGCTGCCGAAGAGAAGTTTAAGGAGGCTGCTGAAGCGTACGACATATTAAGCAATCCCGATAAAAAGGCGCGTTACAACCAGTTTGGGCACGCAGGAGTAGGTGGCACCTCCGGAAGCGGTTTTGCCGGCGGATTCACTATGGACGACATCTTTAGCCGCTTTGGAGATATTTTCGAAAGCATGGGTTTTGGCGGTGGTCGCGGTTTTGGTATGCATGGCTTTGGAGGCGGTTCCAGAGAGCGCCGCATGAATCGCGGTTCAGATATCCGCATACGTGTAAAACTGTCTTTAAGTGAATTAGCTAAAGGAACAGAAAAAACAGTAAAGATAAACAAGTACCATACCTGTCCCGACTGTCAGGGCAGGGGAGCACTTTCATCTGCCGATATCAAAACATGCGAGTCATGCCACGGCTCCGGCATGACCACACGTGTTACCCAAACCATTTTGGGACACATGCAAACATCGACTCCCTGCCATGCGTGTGGTGGAGAGGGCACTATGGTAGCAAAACCTTGCCCCAAATGTCATGGCGAGGGCGTAATCAAAAGTTCAGAAGAGATTAGTTTCAACATCCCTAAGGGCGTTGCCGAAGGAATGCAATTGACCGTGAGTGGAAGAGGAAATGCCGCCCGTCGAGGCGGTATCTCGGGCGACCTTTTGGTGGTGATTGAAGAGGAACCGCATCCTGAATTGCAGCGAGACGGAAACGACCTGATATACTCCCTATTCATCTCTTTTGTTGACGCCGCTTTGGGTACAGACATCGAGGTGCCTACGGTTGACGGCAAGGTGAAGATCAAGATTGAACCCGGAACGCAGTCAGGGCGTATTTTAAGGCTCCGATCCAAAGGACTTCCGGACGTTCAGGGATACGGAACCGGCGATTTGCTCGTCTTTGTGCAGGTATGGATTCCCACCAAATTGGATAAATCAGAGCGAGAACTGCTCGAAAAGTTGCGTAACTCTTCCAATTTGAAACCCTCTCCAACTAAAGAAGATAAGAACTTCTTTGAACGAATGAAACGAATGTTTTCATAGCAACTGTTTTAATTATCTCATTTTCAGATGTCATTCTTTCAAAATCGTCTAAGTACATTCTGTGCACTCGTGTGTCTGGTTGATTTACTGAGCGCCACTTCCGCAACCGCACAGTCATCCGCTGTTTCGGTTTCCACCGCTGATTCGGTTTCCACTGCTGCTACGGTTGCTGCTTCCGCTTCTGAACAACTATCCACTTCTACCTCTGCCCATTTCTCTACTTCCGCAACCGCTGACTTATCAAAATATTATAGATCTCCATTAGACATTCCGATTAGCCTCTCCGGCAACTACGGCGAGTTTCGTTCCAACCATTTCCACACCGGCTTTGACATGAGGGTAGGAGGGGTTGTAGGTGCAAAACTTTATGCAGTAGCAGACGGCTTCATTGCACGGGTTTCGGTCTCTTCGGGTGGATATGGAAATGGACTCTACATAGAGCATCCCAACGGGACCACTTCGGTCTATGGGCATCTGCTCGATTTTGCCCCTGCTATTCAGAACTTTGTAAAAGAGAAACAATACGAACGCCAATCATTCGCCCTCGATCTTACCCTTACCCCTGACCTCTTTCCCGTAAAAAAGGGCGACTTTATTGGCAGGGCAGGCAATTCCGGCTCTTCAAGCGGCCCGCACCTCCACTTTGAACTGCGAAATAGCGCAACGCAATCCACCATGAACGCCACTGCTTACGCTATTCTTCCTGTATCCGATTTTACTCCTCCGGTTTTGAATCGCTTGCAACTCTTTAGCTATACCTGTCAATCCGGAATCCCCAGAGTCGCCCACCTTAAAAGTGTCGATCTGCGTACCTCTTCCACGCCCATACCTGTTTCAGATACCTTTTACTTAGCCATCGGGGCATTTGACCGAATTGAGGGATCTCCCGCACACTTAGCATTGGCCAAATACGAAGTCTATTTAGATGATTCCAAAATATATACGTTCACTAAACAAGACGTTCCCGCAAATCATGGGCGTTACCTGCACTCCTTTCTTCAGTACAGTATGCGCGTAGAGTTTAACCAAACCCTCCTCAAAACGTGGATCGAACCCGGGAATGTACTGCAATCTTTTGCAGAGAGTCCGTCACAAGGCCTCGTTATCCTTTCCGACTCCTTAGTACATCAAATAAAAATTGTCCTCACAGACGATTACCAAAACTCCTCAACCCATCGTTTCAAGGTGATCTTAGACAGTGCCATAGAGAAACCTACCTATCCCATACGGGGTCAGAGAATGCTTTGGGCTTTAGATAATTACTACCAAACCCCGACGATGCGCCTCTACCTCCCCTTTGGTTCCCTCGGAAAAAATATTGACCTCTGCATAGAGCACTTAGCCCCTCCGTCACATTCCTTGTCCAACACTCCATCTCATTCCTCGTCAGTTCCTACATCTAACCCCAATAGTCCCTTTTATGCCCCTCTATGGCGAATCGGAACCCCCTCAGAACCATTGCTCAAGCCCATGCGTCTCTCTCTTTACGCCCAAATTCCGGAAAATCTAAAAGAGAAAGCCGTAATCGTCTCCGTTTCAAAAGATGGTGTTTTCTCTTCTGCCGGAGGACGATGGAACGGCGATTTCATAGAGACAAATACCTACAATTTTGGAAACTATACAGTTACCATCGACACCATCCCTCCTCGTATCATCCCGCGTTTTAGCGAAGGAGCCAATCTAAGTAACACCCGACAACTAAGTTTTAGGATTTCTGACAACTTGTCGGGGATTCACTCTTTTGAAGGCTACATCGACGGAGCATGGGCGCTCTTTGAATATGACGCCAAAACGGGACAACTGACCTATAACTTTGATAAAAAACGAATTGGAAGCGGGAAAAAGCACACCCTTGAGTTAAAAGTGACCGATAACTGCAACAACCAATCCATTTATAAAACCGAGTTCTTCTGGTAACCCAATTCAATGTCTATAACCAAAGAAAAAAATATTTGCCTGCATCAAAAAAAACGCTACCTTTGCCCGCTCAAAATAATGAACGTAACCGCTTACGAGAACACAGGAGTCCGTAATGTTACCTAAAAAACTGAAATAGATGGACTTAATTAAAGTTGCAGAACAGGCTTTTGCCCAAGAACCAAAGGACATCCCACCGTTTAAGGCGGGGGACACCATTACCGTTACCTACAAAATTAAGGATGAAACCAAAGAACGTCTCCAAAAATTCCGCGGTGTTTGCATCCAACGCAAAGGTACCGGCTCCACCCAAACCTTTACCGTACGCAAAATCTCCAACGGAGTAGGCGTCGAGCGCATTTTCCCCATCCTCTCCCCCTTCATTGAAGGCATCGAGGTAAACAAATTCGGCAAAGTCCGCCGCGCCCGTATCTTCTACCTCCGAAACCTCACCGGCAAAAAAGCCCGCATCAAAGAGCGCAAATACTCCTCCTCCAAAAAAGTAGCCGTCGAGTAGCGCAAAACACAATGGCCTCGTAGCTCAGTTGAATAGAGCGTCTGACTACGGATCAGAAGGTCGGGGGTTTGAATCCCTCCGAGGTCACAAGGGCGGCCACCCGAAGGGTGGCAGGCAGAAAGTAAAATGTACGGAGAAACGTTTACGCTTCTCCGTACATTTTCTCTTCTGCCCCGATGGCTGCTTTGCAGCCATCGGCCGCCCGTCCTTGTTAGCCCCCCCCATAGCGGATCGCGAGCGGCGTTAGCCGCGAGCACTCCCTCCTGCAAAGCAGCCATCGGTCGCCCGCCCTCCCCTTGTTTTTCGTAACCTCTATGAAAGCCTCGACCGTGCTTTTGCTGATGTTCGCCTGATGATTACGAACTATGATTTCCGTCACTTGCGTTTATTACCCCGATGGAGCGCAATCTCAATGCAATAGATGTTTGGTTTACCGTGCCTCACGACGTCTATTCTTCAGGCAAATTAACCAATAGCTCCGGCGGCGGATAAACAACCGTCCAATTCATTCGCTGCAAATCTTCCAATGTCAACTGATAACGATGCAAAATGGGCACATATTTGCGAATGGTATCGCAAGGCTCATTCCAGTATTTTTTATAAATCTCCCAGTCCATAATCGAAAATTGTATGTAGGGTCTGCTTAAAAACTGATCACCCGAAAATATTGAGTTGTATGCACCGGTAAAGGTTTGTATTGGATTTTACTCTCCCTGTAAGGAGATGAGAAAATATCCTCTCCTAACCCTTGCATGGTTGCTGAAAAATGAAACAGAGCCTTCATTATTAGATATGGGGCAGCAGCCCCAGCCAGTTTGACTAAGTTTAGCACCAGAATGATGCCGGCAATCCAT
>Ga0123353_10008765_pt1 | contig 13857 bp, 6 predicted proteins | sample TergutLab28metaG_3_FD_92763 | JGI IMG/M metagenome (GOLD analysis project Ga0123353, IMG submission 92763) | Labiotermes labralis P3 segment gut microbial communities from Petit-Saut dam, French Guiana - Lab288 P3 | ecosystem: Host-associated > Arthropoda: Insects > Digestive system > Gut ... | reverse complement strand
CGGCTGGGTCGCGAAGACCGGTTGGAAGATCGAGGGCGAGCCCGAGTGGGCCAAGGGCCTTCCGGCGGAGGCCCGCGAGGTCGCGCCGAACACGAAGCTCGCGACCCCGGTGTTCGACGGCGCCTCCGAGGACGAGATCGCGGGTCTGCTCGACTCGACCCTCGTCACCCGCGACGGCGACCGCCTCATCGGTTCCTCGGGCAAGACCGTGCTGTTCGACGGCCGCTCCGGCGAGCCGTTCCCGAACCCGGTCTCGGTCGGCTACATGTACATCCTGAAGCTGCACCACCTGGTCGACGACAAGATCCACGCGCGCTCGACCGGCCCCTACTCGATGATCACGCAGCAGCCGCTGGGTGGTAAGGCGCAGTTCGGCGGCCAGCGCTTCGGTGAGATGGAGGTGTGGGCCCTCGAGGCGTACGGCGCTGCGTATGCCCTGCAGGAGCTCCTCACGATCAAGTCCGACGACATCCTCGGCCGCGTCAAGGTGTACGAGGCGATCGTCAAGGGCGAGAACATCCAGGAGCCCGGCATCCCCGAGTCCTTCAAGGTGCTCATCAAGGAAATGCAGTCGCTCTGCCTGAACGTCGAGGTCCTCTCGGCCGACGGCACCGCGGTCAGCCTGCGCGACACCGACGACGAGGCCTTCCGCGCTGCGGAAGAGCTCGGCATCAACATCTCCGCCCGCTTCGAGTCCTCTTCGATCGAAGAGATCTGAAGCCAGGCCGATAACAGAGAACTTTTCTAGTAGGAGAGAAATTGCTCGACGCAACCACCTTTGACGAGCTTCGTATCGGCCTCGCTACCGCTGACGACATCCGCAAGTGGTCGTACGGTGAGGTCAAGAAGCCCGAGACCATCAACTACCGCACCCTCAAGCCCGAGAAGGACGGTCTGTTCGGTGAGCAGATCTTCGGTCCGTCCCGCGACTGGGAGTGCGCGTGCGGCAAGTACAAGCGCGTGCGCTTCAAGGGCATCGTCTGTGAGCGCTGCGGCGTTGAGGTCACCAAGTCGTCCGTGCGCCGTGAGCGCATGGGCCACATCGAGCTCGCCGCCCCGGTCACGCACATCTGGTACTTCAAGGGCGTGCCCAGCCGCCTCGGCTACCTGCTCGACATGGCGCCGAAGGACCTCGAGAAGGTCATCTACTTCGCGGCCTACATGGTCATCTACATCGACGAGGAGGGGCGTCACTCCGACCTCCCCGGCCTCGAGAACGAGCTGCGCCTCGAGCTGAAGACGCTCGCGGACCAGCGCGACGCGGCCGTGGCCTCCCGCCTCGGCCGTCTTGAGACCGACCTCGCGGCCCTCGAGGCCGAGGGCGCCAAGGCCGACCAGAAGAAGAAGGTCAAGGACGGCGCCGAGAAGGAGATGGCGCAGCTGCGCAAGTCCTTCGACGAGGACATCGCCCGTCTCGAGCGCGTGTGGGAGTCCTTCCGCACGCTGAAGGTCGGCGACCTCAAGCCCGAGGACGCCGACTTCAACGAGCTCGTCGACCGCTTCGGCCTGTACTTCGAGGCCCACATGGGCGCCGAGGCGATCAAGCGCCGCCTGCAGGACTTCGACCTCGAGTCCGAGGCCGAGTCGCTGCGCGAGCAGATCGTCACGGGCAAGGGCCAGAAGAAGATCCGTGCGATCAAGCGCCTGCGCGTGGTCAGCTCGTTCCTCGCCACCGGCAACTCGCCGGCTGCGATGGTCCTCGACGTCGTCCCGGTCATCCCGCCGGAGCTGCGCCCGATGGTCCAGCTCGACGGCGGCCGCTTCGCGACCTCCGACCTGAACGACCTGTACCGCCGCGTCATCAACCGCAACAACCGTCTCCGCCGCCTGCTCGACCTCGGTGCCCCCGAGATCATCGTGAACAACGAGAAGCGCATGCTGCAGGAAGCGGTCGACGCCCTGTTCGACAACGGCCGTCGCGGCCGCCCCGTCACGGGCACCGGCAACCGCGCCCTCAAGTCCCTCAGCGACATGCTGAAGGGCAAGCAGGGTCGCTTCCGCCAGAACCTGCTCGGCAAGCGCGTCGACTACTCGGGCCGTTCGGTCATCATCGTCGGCCCGACCCTGAAGCTGCACCAGTGCGGTCTGCCCAAGCAGATGGCGCTCGAGCTCTTCAAGCCGTTCGTGATCAAGCGCCTGATCGACCTGGGCCACGCCCAGAACATCAAGGCCGCCAAGCGCATGGTCGAGCGTTCGCGCCCGCAGGTGTGGGACGTGCTCGAGGAGATCATCCGCGAGCGCCCCGTGCTGCTGAACCGTGCACCCACCCTGCACCGTCTCGGCATCCAGGCCTTCGAGCCCCAGCTCGTCGAGGGCAAGGCGATCCAGCTGCACCCGCTCGTCTGCGCCGCGTTCAACGCGGACTTCGACGGCGACCAGATGGCCGTCCACCTGCCGCTCTCGGTCGAGGCGCAGGCCGAGGCCCGCATCCTGATGCTGGCGTCGAACAACATCCTCAAGCCATCCGACGGCCGCCCGGTCACCCTGCCCGCGCAGGACATGATCATCGGTCTGCACCACCTCACCACGGTCAAGGACGGTGCGGTCGGTGAGGGCCGTGCGTTCTCGTCGGTCTCCGAGGCGATCCTCGCCAAGGACCAGGGCACGCTCGACTTGAACGCCAAGGTCAAGATCCGCCTGTCGAACCTGTACCTCGCCGAGGACGACGCCCTCGAGGGCTTCGTCCAGGGCGGTTCCGCGATCCGCGAGACCACCCTCGGCCGCGCCCTCTTCAACGAGGCGCTGCCGGCGGACTACCCGTTCGTCGAGTCGGTCGCCGACAAGGGCAAGATCTCGGCCATCGTCAACGACCTGTCCGAGCGCTACCCCAAGGTGGAGGTCGCCGCGACCCTTGACCGTGTCAAGGACGCCGGCTTCTACTGGGCGACCCGTTCGGGCGTCACCGTCGCCATGTCCGACGTGAGCACCCCTCCTCAGAAGAAGGAGATCATCGCCAAGTACGAGAAGCAGGCCGCCAAGGTCCAGAGCGAGTACGACCGCGGTCTCACCACCGACAACGAGCGCCGTCTCGAGCTCGTCAACATCTGGACCAAGGCCACCGAAGAGGTCGCCGCGGCCATGCGCGAGAACTTCGAGAAGGACAACACCATCTTCCGCATGGTGTCGTCGGGTGCTCGTGGTAACTGGCTGCAGATCCGTAACATCGCCGGTCTGCTCGGCCTCGTGACCAACCCGAAGGGTGAGACGATCGCCCGTCCGATCCTCTCGAGCTACCGCGAGGGCCTCACCGTCGCCGAGTACTTCATCAACACGCACGGCGCGCGCAAGGGTCTGTCCGACACCGCTCTCCGCACCGCCGACTCGGGTTACCTGACCCGTCGTCTGGTGGATGTCTCGCAGGATGTCATCATCCGCGAGGAGGACTGCGGCACGAGCAAGGGCCTCGACCTCGCGATCGCGGCGTTCGACGCCTCGGGCGAGCTCGTCCGCGACCCGAACGTCGAGAACTCGGTGTTCGGCCGCACGCTGGCCGTCGACGCGATCGGCACCGACGGCTCCGTCGTGGCCGCCGCCGGCGAGGACGTCGGCGACGTGCTGATCAACAAGCTCGTGGCGGCGGGTGTCGAGCGCATCAAGGTGCGTTCAGTCCTGACCTGCGAGTCGGTGGTCGGCGTCTGCGCGAAGTGCTACGGCCGTTCACTGGCCACCGGCAAGCTCGTCGACATCGGTGAGGCCGTCGGCATCATCGCGGCGCAGTCCATCGGTGAGCCCGGCACCCAGCTGACCATGCGTACCTTCCACCAGGGCGGTACCACCGGTGCGGACGACATCACCCAGGGTCTGCCGCGTGTCCAGGAGCTCTTCGAGGCCCGCACCCCCAAGGGTGCGTCCCCGATCGCCGAGGCCGCCGGTGTGGTCAAGATCGAGGAGACCGAGAAGAGCCGCAAGGTGATCCTCACTCCCGACAACGGCGACGAGCCGCACGTCTACCCGGTGCTGCGCCGTTCGACGCTGCGCGTCGAGGACGGCCAGCGCGTCGCCCTCGGTGAGCAGATCATCGTCGGCTCGGTCGACCCGAAGGAGGTGCTGCGCGTCATGGGCGTCCGTGCCGTGCAGGAGCACCTCGTCGGCGGCGTGCAGGGCGTCTACCGCTCGCAGGGTGTGCCGATCCACGACAAGCACATCGAGGTCATCGTGCGCCAGATGCTGCGCAAGGTCACCGTCGTCGAGCACGGCGAGACCGAGCTGCTTCCGGGCGAGCTCGTCGACCGCTCGCGCTTCGTCGAGGTGAACCGCGCGGCGATCGCCGAGGGCAAGAAGCCCGCGGCCGCCCGCCAGGAGGTCATGGGTATCACCAAGGCCTCGCTCGCAACCGAGTCGTGGCTGTCGGCGGCCTCCTTCCAGGAGACCACCCGCGTGCTGACCCAGGCGGCGATGGAGGGCAAGAGCGACCCGCTGATCGGTCTCAAGGAGAACGTGATCATCGGCAAGCTGATCCCGGCCGGCACGGGTCTCGCGAAGTACCGCAATGTGGCCGTCGAGGCCACCGAGGAGGCGAAGGCGGAGCGTTACCCGAACCGCATCTTCTCCGACGACTCGGTCTTCGACGAGAACTCGCTGTCGTTCGTCGACTTCGACTCGTTCTCGAGCGACGACTACACCCCCGGCACCTACAACTAGGCACCGCACACACCAGGAAGGCCCTCGCTTCGGCGGGGGCCTTCCTGCGTTGTCCGGGGCGACGACGGCATCCGAACCGCGACGGCGGGCTGCCCCTGACTCCCCATGTCGGGAGGGCGTGAGCGCCGGGTAGGCTGCGAGCGACAGAAAGGCCGAGTCGGGGGACTCGGGTGGGGGTGTCGTGACCGATTCTGACCTGCGCATCGATCTCGCGGAACTGCATGGGCTCGCTGCCGAGCTGGCGGTGATCACGCAGGCGTTCGACGACGCGCGGGGCGTGTCGGACGCCGTCGCCCAGGCGACCGGCGACGACGGCCTCGGCGCCCGTGTGCGCGACTTCGCGCGGACCTGGCAGGTCAAGCGGCAGCACATGGCCGAGTCGATCCAGGCGCTGCACGCGCACCTGGAGAGCATGACGAAGGGCTTCACCGAGGTCGACGCCCAGCTCGCGGCCGCCGTCGAGGGCAGGGGCCGCTGATGGATGTCGAGTTCGGTGAGCTGGGTGGCGACCCGGATCTGCTGGATGTGGAGTCCGCGCACTTCGCCGAGGTCGCCGCGAAGATCGATGCGGCGGTCGCGACCCTGCGCAAGCTGACCGGTCTGGACGGGATGCGCGGTGAGGCGGTCGCGGCGCTCAGCCGTGCGGCCGAGGAGGTCGCGGGGCAGATCGCGTTGCCGAAGGAGCGTTATCTGCAGACGGGCGAGGCGCTCGCGGCATACTCACCCGCTCTGAGGAACGCGCAGGACGCGGCGCGGGTCGCGGCCGCGCACCTCGCCGAGCTGGAGGGCGCGGCGAAGACGACGGCGCATGCCGCGGCGGATGCGGCGCAGCAGCTGCTGCTCGGCGCGGCGACGATGAACCCCGACGATCTCGAGCAGGCGAAGACGGATGCCGCGCGTGCGGCGCACGCGGCGGAGCACGCGGCCGGTGAGCTGGCGTTGTGGCAGCGCCAGTGGTTGGCGGCGCAGCAGGAGAAGGCGGAGGCCGCGGCTCGGGCATCCGCGCGCATCGTGAGTGTGCTCGCCGCCGACGGGGCGCGACTGCGCGACGGCGTGGCGGACGTGGTCGGCATGTTCCTGCACCAGGAGGAGACGGGGCTGGCTCAGGCGTGGCACGACCTGAAGACCGGCGCTGCGGGTGTCGGCGACTGGGCTGTGGGGGTGCTGAAGAGCTCGGGGTTCTCGAAGGCCTTGAAGGTCATGGACTGGATCTCGGCGGGCCTCGGCATCGCGGCCCTGGTGCTGTGCTGGGTGCCGGGTCTCGGTCAGCTTCTTGGAGCCGCAGACGGCATTGCGGCGCTGTTGGACGCGGCGGGGCATCTCGCGCAGGACTCGGTGGAGGGCCGGCGCGGCAAGGTCGTCGAGGATGTCGCATTCGGTCTCGCCGGCGTGTTCGGCGGTGGCGCGCTGAGGGTCGTGGCGAAGAACATCGCCTCCGCGGCGCGGGTGACCTCGACGGCGAGCCGGATCGTGAGCACCGGGCGACTGAGCGATCAGGTTACGGAGATCGTTGACACCGTGTCATCTGGCGGCCGTTTGTGGAAGAAACTCGCCGATGCCCAGAACGTTCGCCTCGTGCTGGCTAAGGCAAAGGCGCTGCTTCCGAGTTGGGAGGACGTCGGGGTCATCTTCAAGGAGGGTGGCAAGACGATCAAGCACGGATCTGCGGAGTGGGCGCAGGAGTCGGGGCAGGCCGTCTATCGGAGCATCCGTGATCGCAGCGTTTCGCTTCAATCCGTCAGCGATGAGATGGACGTCGCGCTGAAGAAGTTCCTCGGCGCCGGCAAGGAGGCGACGGCGGACCTTGGTGACGGTGCGTTGTCGCGCCCCTGGAAGGTCGTCGTCGGCGTCGCACAGTCGAGCGCGACGTCTTTTGCACTGCATGATCATGTCGACCAGGTCGGCAAGATAGATGACCTGTTCCATCCGGGAAGGAAGAGTGGCTAGATGGGCTGGTTCGGGCGGCGGGTCGGTCGTGCAGGGGAGCAGAGCTTCGAGGAGCGGCAGAAGCTTCCCGCGATCGATGACATCAACTACAACATTGAGCCGGGTTGGTTTGCCGTTGATCTCGCGGTTCCTGTTGAACAGTGGCTTGACAAGGTACATGAGGTCCGGGGGCCCGGTTGGAAGCTAAATGCGGATCAACTCGAAGTTCTCGACGGTGAATTGCGGAGGGTATACGCGAACTTCGCCGCGATGAATGATCCACTCGCAACCGTGGCGGTGCGTGTTCCTCCGGGTGAGGCGCATATGACGTGTACGTCGTTCTTCCGGGGGAATGGTGCGAATGGTCCGGATTGGCCGCAGGCGTCTCCGGATAATTACGCGCGTGAGTTGGTGAAGCCGGATAGTGATGCGCGGGTTCATGTGGACACGGTGGGGTCGTGGCGTGATGAGTTCGAGGTGGGCACGTGTGTGACCGCGTATTTCTTGATGCATTATCACGATGGCGGTCGGCAGTGGACGGAGGAGCGGGTGTCGTGCGGGTATTTCCCGCATGGGTCTCGTCAGATGATCGAGTTCGCGTTCACGACGCCGGCGGTGGGGGCGAATGGTGATGATTTCCCGATGTTGGTGCGCGAGATGATGCAGAGCGTGACCGTCAAGCTCGACAAGGCGTAGCAGCGTGCCCGAGATCGTCCGATCGCGCGGCGGCGACTACGTGGTTGCGCTGCCGGGCTCGTGGACGATCATCCCGCTCGCCAACCGCGTCGAGACCGCGAACGCCGTCTCGGCTCTGGTCACCGGCTATGTCGGCCGCGACGACCGGCGGGCGCAGCTGCGGCGCGTGCTGCGCGAGCACGTGCTGGGCCTCGCGCGCGAGGCGCGCACGGCCGACATCGAGTTCCTGGCCGTCGCGCCCGAGCTCGTCCCGGGCGTGCCGTTCGGCGGGGCACTGACCACCCGGACGCTGCCGTGGCCGGCGGATGCCGGGCCGCTCACGCAGCCGGTGCGGACCGTCTCGAGCGGCGACCGCGAATCCGCCGGCCACGTCGAGCGCATGATCTCGGTCGACTACGTCGTCCCGACCCCCGTCGGCGCCGGGCTGCTGCTCGCCTTCTCGGTGCCCGAGGCGACCGTCTCGGCCGAGGCGATCCTGCCGCTCTTCGACACGATCGTCGAGGCGATCAGCTGGGTCGACGCGGGCCTCTAGAAAGCAGGCGTCCAGGCGCCCTCGGTTATCGTGGACTGTCTGTCGTTCAGAGGAACTATGAGGGGGTGACGTGGCCCACCGACCGCCGTCGCAGCCCCCGGTGCTGTCCGGCTACGACTACCGCTTCCCGCTCGGCACGGGCGGCTTCGCCGACGTGTTCCTCTACGAGCAGGACATGCCGCGGCGATCGGTCGCGGTGAAGGTGCTACTGGCGAATCTCGTCGACTCGGATGTCCTGCGCATGTTCAACGCAGAAGCCGACGTCATGGCGAAGCTCAGCCCGCACCCGTCGATCCTGACCGTGCACGCGGCATCCATCTCGGCCGACGGCCGCCCCTATCTCGTGATGGAGTACTGCCCGTCGCCGCTGATCCGCCGCGACGAGAACGGCCACAGCGAGCGCGTCACCGTCGAGCGCGCTCTGCACGTCGCGATCAAGATGGCGAGCGCCCTCGAGACCGCGCATCGCGCGGGCGTGCTGCACCGCGACATCAAGCCGTCGAACATCCTGCTCACGGCCTTCGGAGCACCCGTGCTCGGCGACTTCGGCATCGCGACGAGCCTCGTCGAGAGCCATCACGAAGAGGTCTTCGCGATGAGCGTGCCGTGGAGCGCGCCCGAGGTGCTCAACGAGTCGACGACCGGAACGGTCGCGAGCGAGGTCTGGTCGCTCGGCGCCACGATCTACACGCTGCTCGCGGGGCACGCGCCGTTCGAGAAGGCCGACAAGGCCGAGAACTCGCGGCAGAAGCAGCGCATGCGCATCATCAGGGAGCGGCCGCGGGCGCTGCCCGCCGACATCCCCGACGCCGTTCAGCGCGCCCTCATGACCGCCATGGCGAAGTCGCCCGAGCTGCGCTTCCCGAGCATGATCGCCTTCGCGCGCGAGCTCCAGCAGCTGCAGGGCGACCTCGGCCTGCCGGTCACGCCGCTCGAGCTCGCCGTCGACGAGTGGGCGCCTCAGTCGCGCCCCGAGGACTTCGGCAACACGGGCGTGCGCGGTGCGGTGGTGTCGACCGTGCCCGTGGCATCCGCCCGCACCCGCGGCAGACGGCAGGCCCACGTGGGCCGCACGGCGACGGGCGGCGCGACGCTCGTGGCGACGCGCGGCGAGCTCGAGACGGAACGACACCGGCCGAGCGCGGCGACCGTCGCGGGCATCGTCGGCGGCGTGGTCCTGCTCGCGGTCGCGGGCGCCGCCGTCGCGCTCGTGCACGCGGGGGTCCTGTAGATGGCTGCTCCGGGCGGCCGTGCCCGGTGGGGCGCAACGCTGCGCAGCACATGGTTCAAGGTGACCGCCGCGGTCGCCGCCGCGGCCGCGCTCGGCGCGGGGGCGTTCCTCGCGGGCGGCTACGACACCGCCCAGACGAAGGTCGACGACGCCTCGGTGTGGGCGCTGCAGACAGGGCAGGGCGAGCGGTACGCCCGGGTCGACACGGCCCTCGGCCAGCTCGACACCGTCAAATCGGTGACGAGCCCGAACGACATCGTGCAGGCCGACGGCCAGGTGGTCGTCTACGCCCAGGGCAACGCGAGCGGTGCCCAGGTCGACCTCGCCCAGCCCGCGAGCTTCACCGCGGCCTCGCTCAAGCCGACCCCGGCCGGCACGAAGCAGGTGTTCAGCACGGGCGACTACGTCGGCTACCTCTCGAGCACGGGCGAGGTGCGCGCGGGGCGCATCGAGCAGGGCGTGCAGTCGGGCGGCCCGGCGATCGCGGCCCCGGGCAGCGGCGGCAAGCGCGCCTTCGCGGCCGACACGATCGCGATCGGCACCGACGGCGTCCTCTACGCGTATTCGCACATCGCGCACCAGGTGCTGCGCTTCGACATCCCGACGGGGCGCACCCTCGGGACGGACTCGCTCGCGAACGGCCCCGACGACGCCAGCGCCTCGATGACGGTCGTGGGCTCGACGTGGGTGCTGCTCGACGGCGACGGCGCGCACATGTGGGTGCGCGGCGTCGCGGGCCGGCTGACCACGCGGCTCGGCGACAAGGCCGTGCTGCAGAAGCCCTCGGGCGCTGAGAGCGTCGTGGTCGCCGCGAGCGGCACCGAGCTCGTCGCCTACGACCTCGCCACGGGTCGGCGCTACCCCGCGCTCGCATCGGGCCAGAACGGCGAGCCGGCGGCGCCGACCTGGGCGGGAACACGGCTGTATGCGGCGTGGCTGACGCAGGATGCCGGGCCGGGCCATCTCTGGATCGGCGCCGCTCGCATGGGCCGCCAGCCGTCGACCTACCGCGTGCGCAACTTGGGCTACGGCTCGATCGCCGGCAAGCCGGGGCAGCTCTCGAACGACATCACGCCCGAGTTCCGCACCAACGGCTCGGCCATGATCCTGAACGACTCGTCGAGCGGCTGGGTGTGGTCGGTGCCGAGCGGGCAGCTCGTGCAGGGCTCGCAGAACTGGGATCTCGGCCAGACCACCTCGACCCGGACGGACACCCGGCAGATCGACCAGACGCGCGAGAGCGACCCGACGCCCCCCGTCGCGGTCGACGACCAGTTCGGCGTCCGGGCCGGCTCGCTCGTCACGCTGCCCGTGATGCTCAACGACTACGACGCCAACGGCGACGTGATCTCGATCGTGCCCGGGTCGGTCACCGGGCTCGACCCGCGCTTCGGCACGGCATCCGTCGCCGACTCCGGCCAGACGATCACCGTGCAGGTGCAGCCGAACGCGCCGCCGACGGCGACGTTCACCTACGAGGTGACCGACGGCACGACGAAGAACGGCCTCGATTCCGCCCCGGCGACCGTGACGCTGACGGTGCACCCCGCCAGTCAGAACGGGGCGCCCGTGTGGTGCAACGGCTACAGCGCGGAAGAATGCCTCGTCACCTGGCCCGACAACACCGAGGTCGCCCAGGGCGGCTCGGTCGAGATCCCGATCCTCCGCGGCTGGGTCGACCCCGACGGCGATCCCATGTTCGCGACGGCGACGGGGCTGTCCGACCCCGCCGACACGGTGAGCGTCACTCCCGACGGCAACCTCGTGTTCCAGGCGGCGGCCGGCAGCCGGACTGGGGATGTGGACGTCGCGGTCACCGTCTCCGACGTGCTCGGCGCGACGACCACCAAGACGCTGCACCTCAAGGTCGTCGCCCGCTCGACGATCACGGTCGAGAACTTCGGGCTCATGACCGCGGTCGGCGTGCCGCTCACGGTCGACCCGTCCACCCACATCCGCAGCGCGCAGGGCACGCCGCAGATCGTCAACGCCTCGCTGCCGTCGTCGACCACCGCGAACATCGCCATCGACAGCTCGGGCGCGACGTTCCAGTTCGAGGCGGCGGATGTCGGCAGCTACCCCGTCACCATGACCGTGAAGGACCCGGCGACGGGCGCGACCGCCACGGCGACGGTGCGCATCACGGTGGTCTCGGACGCGCAGCCGACGATCTCGACGGCGCCCGTCACCGTGTTCGTGCGCCCCGACACCGACACCTCGGTCGACGTGTTCTCGGCGGTGCAGAACCCGACGGGGCGGGTGCTGCTGCTGTCCGATCCGCAGCCGGACCCGGCGCCCGGGGCATCCCTCGACGTCGATGTCGTCGGCCAGGCGCAGCTGCGCGTGCGCGGCACCACGGGCTCGGGGGCGCCCGGGCTGCTCGGCACGGTCCACTACGTCGTGAGCGACGGAACCGACAGCCCGGGCATGCGCGTGAACGGCGTGGCCTCGGTCTACCTGCTGCCGAACGCGCTGCCCGGCCGCCCCGTCGCGATCGACGACTCGGTGACGGTGCGCGCGGGCGCGCAGGTCGACGTGCCGGTGCTCGCGAACGACGTCGGCCAGGGCGGCGACTTCGTCGAGCTCGACCCCTCTCGCATCGTGAACGAGTCGCACCAGGGCCTGGCCTTCGCCTCGGGACAGCTGCTGCGCCTGCTCGCGCCCGACCATGCGACGACCTACACGATCCGCTATTCGGCGTACTCGGCGGGCAACCCCTCGGCCGAGTCGACCGCCTCTGTCCACGTCACGGTGCTGCCGCAGGGCAGCGACCGGCCGCCGCGCCCCGTGACGTTGACCGGCCGCGTGGCCGCGGGCGAGAAGGTGCGCATCCCGTTCAACCCGTTCGGCATCGACCCCGACGGCGACATGGTCTCGCTCGACCGCATCTCCCAGCCGAAGCAGGGCACGGCCCAGATCACCCCGGACGGCACCGCGATCATCTACACCGCGGCGCCCGGCGGCGAGGGGCAGCAGTCGTTCAGCTACGAGGTGCGCGACAGCGAGGGCGAGACCGGCCAGGGCACGGTCATGGTCGGCGTGCTGAAGAACGCGCAGACCGACCCGGCGCCGGTGACCTACAGCGACTACGTGCAGGTCAAGGCGGGGGCCGGCAACCGGGTCGTCGTGCAGCCGACCGACAACGACATCGACCCGAACGGCGGCGCGCTCACGCTGGGCGCGGTGACGCCGGATGTCCCGAGCGGCAGCGCCCAGTACGCGGCCCTCGCCGGCGCGATCATCTCGAAGTCCGGCGGCGAGGTCGTGATCCGCGCGACGCCGCGGCCGCGCACCCTGACCTACGTCTATTCGGTGACGAACGCCCAGGGGGATGTCAGCGAGGGGCTCATCGTGGTCGACGTCGTCTCGGGCGACGTGCCGGACTGGCCCGTCGCGGTCGACACCGTCGTCGACGCGCAGAGCCGCAGCCGGCTCGCGGAGGGCATCGACGTGCTCGCCGGCAAGGTCTCGTGGGGCGCGGGCGAGGTCGGTGCCCTCACGCTGAGCGTGCCCGGTGCGCCGAGCGGCGTGAGCGTCGTCGGCGGCGACGCGATCCGGGTCGCCCACGTGCCGGCATCCGGCATGATCGTGCCCTTCAAGCTGACGGGGAAGGACTTCACGGGTCACGAGGCCTGGACCTACGGCTTCCTCCGCATCCCCGCCCTCGCGGATGTGATCCTCACCCTGAAGAGCGGCTTCCCGCCGCTGACCGTCAAGGAGGGCGGCTCGGGTCAGGTGCAGCTCGCGAACTGGATCAACGCACCGAGCGACTCGCCCCTCAACTTCGCGACGGATGCGAAGACGACCGGCACGCGGCCCGGTTCGAGCTGCGAGATCACCGCCGACGGCACCCTGACGTACAACGCGGGCCTGCGGGCGCCCTGGACCGACGCGTGCACGATCGAGGTGCAGACGCTCACGCAGAAGGACTTCACGAAGATCGCGATCCCGATCGAGATCACGCCGCTGCAGCCCGAGCCGCAGCTGCGCCCCGCGTCGCTCACGGAGAGCCCGGGCCAGCCTGCGCTGCACTACGACCTCGCGCAGATGGTCACGTGGCTCGACCACGAGAACGAGATCCCGAGCATGGACTACGCGGTGGCCTATTCGGGCACCCAGTTCACCGTCGTGCGCCAGGGCTCGGAGGTCGTCGTGACCGCGAAGGACGACGCCCGGCCGGGAACGGTGGAGCAGGCGACGGTGACCCTGCCCGGGCACCCCGGCGTCACCGCCACCATCACCCTCAAGGTCGGCCCGGTCGCGAGCCAGCGGCCCGCGGGCGGCTCGACGACGCTCAGCTGCTCCGAGGCGAACGGCACGAGCTGCACCACGACGGTCGTCGGCCTGAGCGACGAGATCAACGCGTTCCCCGGCACGCCGCTGCAGGTCGTGGGCGTGGCGAGCCAGGTGCCGGGGTGCACGGGCGTCACCTTCGCGGTCTCGAGCACGCGCACCGTGACAGCGAAGTGGTCGGCCGACGCGCCGGGCGGCACCTGCACGGTGCCGTTCACCGTGCAGGACGCGCAGGGCCGGCGCAGCACGTCGACCGGATCCGGCTCCGGCGCGCTGTCGTTCGAGCTCAAGGGGTACCCGGCGGCTCCGGCATCCGTCACCCAGGTCGGCTACACGGGCACGAGCGTGACGCTGGCCATCGCGCCGGGCGATGCCGCGACGGCCTACCCGGCGATCACCGGTTTCGTGGTCACCATGGACGGCCAGAGCGCGGTCACCTGCACCGCGGCGGGTGTCTGCCCGGCCGTCACGGGCCTGCAGAACGGCGCGAAGCACGTCTTCGAGGCGCGCGCCGTCAACGAGGTCGGCCTGTCGAAGG
>Ga0123353_10008761_pt1 | contig 13858 bp, 11 predicted proteins | sample TergutLab28metaG_3_FD_92763 | JGI IMG/M metagenome (GOLD analysis project Ga0123353, IMG submission 92763) | Labiotermes labralis P3 segment gut microbial communities from Petit-Saut dam, French Guiana - Lab288 P3 | ecosystem: Host-associated > Arthropoda: Insects > Digestive system > Gut ... | reverse complement strand
GAATTGGAATTTGATGTAGTTCATCGATTATGGGTATCAACATTCCAAGAAAGAATAGTTCAATCAATATGTCTTTTTGTCTTACCTCATGGTATTTTCGCATCAAATAATATAAGAAAGCAAAGATGAAATACTGAACAAAATGTGCTAATTTATCTGGTTGAAGGAATTTACTAGGTAATTTAAAAGGTACTTCTAAACTAGGATATGATGATACAACTAAAACTATCAAGGCATATAAGATGAATGTGATAGTGAAAAATCTTTTTTTATTTATCTTAAACTGCAACTTATTCTCTCTCATAATCGCGTTGTTTACACTATTCATAAACTTTATACTCTTTTATATTCCAGAATACATTAAAGCGTTTCATACTATACTGGGTCTTCACAGGTATTTGGTTTAGATCATCTGTGAACCAAATATATAGTGTATTTTCTGAATTCACAAAATTATTAGTAAATATGTCGCTTCTCATTTTTAGGGTTTCATCAAATGGTGAGAAAGTGACCTGAATTTTTTTTGTGTGAAATTCACCTATACTTGTTTTTAAATTTTCTACTTTTAGATATGTAATGTTCACCAACCAAATCTTACCCGCAGCATCAACTTTGAGAGTATATTCTTGTTCTAAATCTAATGTCCTGCAAAAAAACAATGCAGAAAAAAAGTCTCTAGTCTCATCCTGAATACTATATTGCTGTAAAATATCATTATGTGTATCTACAAAAAATGCTATATTCTGATAAAAATCATAAATAGTGATAGAGCGTTCGGTATATTTTCTTTGTTCAATACTTTTCTGGTATATAGTAGGAAGAAAAAAACTATCTATTGTCGTTTTGTATGTGTTATCAAAATAACCGGTAAAAAAATTTGTTAATGCAGTAGATTTTGCTTTTACTGATAACAAACTATCAGTTTTTATAAACGATACATTTGCCACAGTGAGACCTAAATAATCGATTGTGAAATGGAGAGTTTCATTTGAATTAATCGAAAAAAGCATTGAACAAACGAATAAAAAAAATACTAAGGTACAATTATTTTTCCTGATTTCTGACAATACCTTTTTTTTCATATTATTTTTCATTGCTTTAAATACGTACTTATATCATCTATCACTTCTTTATTTGCAATCTCACCATCTAAACTAAATACAACAAATACTTTAGCATTGTAATCTTCCTCAAACTGCCTAAAACTCGCTTTCATCCTTTCACTCGGATTATAGTTTCCAAAACTATATTGAGCAGTGACAGGTTTAATCTGTATCCCTATAGTTTTCTCTCCAATAAGACCAATATAGTCAATATCAAGTGCATGATCAAGCTCTGGATCACTCTCTTCAAAAGTCATGTCAGGAAAAATCTTTGCTAATCCATCGTGTATAACGGATTTTTCTCTGATGTATCCATCATAAGTTCGATTTATAGTTAGATTGTATATATAATCGATGCAGTCATCTAAGGTTAGCTGTTCGAATGCTGCTTGCCAATCAGGTATCACTATCTCTTTTATCTTTTTATATAAGCATTGTCCAAGTGAAGCCAACACTTCATCAGTTATTTTTACCCTTTCTTTTGATTCAGTATAAGCATTTTCAAAATACCATTTTTCCCAGTCCTCAATAGAAGCAGGTTGACATTCACGAATCAATGCCATGACAGCACCGACTTTGTTTGGTCTCGATAATTGATATGTTTGGCAGGTATAGTTCTGGACTTTTTCTTTTTTCCCAAACTCCAATGAGTGCTTTTTATTTTTCATAATTCCTTAAATTTCTTTTTGTATTTAAAGTTATATGTATTATCAAGTTCTACATACTTTTTTTTTATCAAATGAGCGTTTATAAAAGTCTTATTTTCTAGATACATATAAACCATCAAGTGATTATCACTATCGTACTTAATGTCATCATATTTCAAAAAGACTCGTTTCCCTTTTAGCATATCCCACATGAAGTCTATAGATTTTTGAGTGTAAGTGGGGTTTTGTTTTACTCCTATAAGCCTTACTATCAAACCATTGTTAAGACTAATAAATTCTGGACTGATGATTTCTTTTACTGTGAAATAATCTATCCTTTTAGTGCTACTATCTGAATCTATCTTTGAGCCATATAGTAGCTTTTTAACATCAATCTTTTTATCTAATTTATGTGTATCTATAAATTTATACCGTAATGCATTGATTTTAACCTCAAAATTTATCTGTTCTCTGACTGGAGTAACAATCTTGAAATCTACTTCAGAAAATAAGTCATTTGTTCCAACTTTATTTTCTATGATCGGTAAGAAGTCTTTGTTTATCTCATATCCTATTGAGTTTCTGTTCAGATTTTTGGCAGCTAGAGCAGTTGTGCCACTTCCCATAAAAGGATCAAGTATAGTTTCCTTTTCAAAAGAGAACATTTTTATCAATCTATGTGGTAGTTCTTCCGGAAACATAGCTAAGTGTTTGTCTTGCTTGGCACCACAGAAATTCCAGTGTCCATTGAAATAGGTATTCCATTCTTTTGTAGTGAGTTTTGCATTTTCTTTTTGCTCTTTAGTAGGCATAGGAGCTGTGCCAAGTTTTTTAAATAGTAGGATGTATTCAAAGTCAAGCTTCACGATACCATTTCTAGGATATGGAAAGCTTCCCATGATAGACGCACCTCCAGTTGTGTTCATAGTAGTCGTTTTCTGCCATATAATCTTTCCCATAAAGTCAAAACCCAGTATTTCACAAAACTTGATAATCTCTGTATGTATTGGTATCACTTTATATCTACCATAATATACACTTCGAGCAAATTGATCACCGATATTTATACACAAACGACAACCATCATGTAGCACTCTATGGCATTCTGACCACACTAAATTTAAATGATTTATATAACTCTCATAACTATCATTGAACCCTATTTGATCTTCACTTCCATAATCTTTCAATTGCCAATATGGTGGTGATGTGATAATCAAATGAATAGACTTGTCTTTAAGTCCAGACATCTGACGATTATCGCTATTGTAAATTGTATGTTTTGTCTTCATTATTATTTTCAATGACCTAATTTTTCATATATAGAAAAGGGATTTTTTCAATAAAGGTGGGGTAAAATACCCCGTCCACTCTGGTCTACCCCCTTGTAGGGCAGTTGCGTGCAACAGCCTCATCATTTCGAATATGCTAAGCCAACGACTTTATAATATTTTAATCTTCTAATCATTTTTAATTTCCATTTTAACAAAGTGCACTCTTTGTTTTTTAATTTGTGTAACTACGAATTCTACATTTTCGTTATATACATATTTTTCGTTCTTTTTAGGAATATGATTAAGTTCTGAAGATAAGAATTCAGCTAGATTGTCGAATTCTTCGTTTAGATGTAAGTTAAACTCTCTATTTAATTCAGCTGTAGAAACCATTGCTGAAATAAGATAGTTATTTTTACTTAATTTTACTATTTTATCTTGTTCATCATCATATTCGTCCATTATCTCTCCGACAATTTCTTCTAATATATCTTCAAGAGTCACTAGTCCAGATGTTCCTCCATATTCATCAACCACGATAGCGATTAATTTTTTTGAGCTTTGAAAAAGATTAAGAAGTGCTTCAATTTTCATATTTTCGGGTATAAAAAATGGTTTTCTTTGTAGAGTGTGCAGTGTTCTTTTTTCTGGGTATAGTATCAAGTCTTTTGCATATATTACGCCTATTATTTCATCTAGTGTCTTTTTATAAACCGGTATTCTAGAGTATCCTGACTCTATAATTATTTTTTTTAGATCATTTAGTGAAGAGTTTAACTCTATCCCTTCTATATCAACACGTGGTACCATGATTTCTTTCACTGTAGTAGAAGGAAACCTAAAAATGCTATCTATGATTTTTTTTTCATTTTCTTCCAAGGGCAAATTTTGACTCTCTGATTGGACAATATTCCGTAAATCTTCATGGCTTAGAGTTGTTTTTGTAAGCAAGTTTGTATCCTTTTTTTTAGATATCTTAACAAGTAACCATTCTAAAAACATGATAATAGGATAGAATAAAAACCGGACAACAAATATCAATAGAGTTGTACATTTAGCTACTAATATTGGCTTTGAGAAAGCATATAATTTAGGTATTATTTCACCAAAAAGAAGTAATAAAACTGTCATTATAAAAACCAATGCTACCATCACAAAAGTTGTTTGAAGTGCAGTAAAACCCTCTGAAAATTGAATTGCGAATCTTGTAGCTTTAGCAGTTGCGTATATACTTACTAAATTTGATCCCAGCAGTGTTGTGATCAGTAATTGTTTATTCTTTTTCAAGAGAGCAAGAACCCTTTTTCCACTTATATTATTGTCTTTCTCCAATTTTTTTAAATCGATTTTTGACAATGAAAAAAAAGCCGTTTCTGCAGCAGAAAATAATGCTTGAAATATTATACAAATAATAATTATTAACGATAAGGAATTAAAACTCATAGTTATCCTTTCAATTTCCGCAATTTATCTCTATATTTTTCTTCATATAAGTGCATCCTTGTTTGGTCTTTCTTAGTGATATGGTTCATACCTGCCAAGTGGAGAAGTCCATGAATGAAGAGTATAAATAATTCTTTTTCTAAAGTATGATTTCCTTTTTGATTGTCAGCGATAATAGTATTGACTATGATATCTCCTTTGAAGGGTATATTTGGTATTTCGCATGGAAATGTAAGTACATCAGTCATAGTATTATTTCCTCGATACTTATTGTTGAATGTTTGAATATCTTTATTGTCTGAAAGCTTAAGGCAACAAGTGTCATCTTTTGCAAAAACGAGATCTTCTTTCATCCAGTTAAAAATAGTATTCAAAGTATCGATATTTATCGATATTTGGCTCTCATTAATTAAATCTATATAATTTTTTTTCATAATGATATTTAAAAAGAAATAGATACCTTTTTTAGTAATTATTCTCAAAGCATAAACATTATACAATAATCATTTAACAATTATTTCATTTTTCATTAGGGTATTCTATTCTTCTTCGATGTATGCTACAAAGTATTGGTAAGATTATTGTTTTTATCATATGTAGTTCTTTGAGTGTTATAGGGGAATCTATTAATTGGTTGTCTTCAAGCAAATTATTTATAGCATCATCGATTATCTCTTTTATTGTATCTTCATCAATAAACTTCGCAGACTTTACAGTTGATTCTATAATATCTACAATCATCACTATCACTGCTTCTTTCGTTTGGGGTTTAGGTCCACGGTATTCGAAATCATCATCATTTATATCTAAACCTAGCTCTTTTGCTTTATGGTAAAAATATCTAGTTTTTGTATTACCATGGTGTTGTTCTATAATATCTATTATAGCTCCTGGTAGTTTTTCCAATTTAGCTAGCATCACTCCTGTTTTTACATGGTTCTTTAGTATTGCTGCACTTTCTGAAGGTGATAAAACATCATGAGGATTATCTGTCTTTACATTTTCAATAAAATAATCGGGATTTTCTAATTTTCCTATGTCATGATAATAACTACCGATTCTAGCTATCATTGGATTAGCAGATATCGCTTCCGCACATTCTTCTGCTAGCACACCCACGGTGAGGGAATGATAATATGTCCCTGGAGCTTCTCTAGCAAGCTTCTTTAACAATGGATTGTTGTTATCTATTAAAGACAATAGAACTTCTTTAGTTGCATATTTCAATTTTTTTTGTAAGTAAGGAATTAAAAAATATACTCCTAATGAAGAGATACTAGCATTAAGTAAACAATAAGATAGATTTAATATCAAATCTGTAAGTCTTTCATTCCTAAAAATAAAAGTAATAACTGAAGTAACGATCAATCCAGACAACAAAGAGAAAAAAACCAACAAATAATTTATTTGGCTTGGTTTTTTAAAAATTAATAAACAAACAAGCGAAGCTACTACTAAATTCATCAATGGTAACATGTTCCAATGTATATATTGTCCTGTGACTATTAATAAAAATAGACTGAACATTATACCAAATCGTCTATTAAATAATATAGATAAGGTTAAAATGAACAAAGGTATAGGTATCAAAATTATATTCTTTATTTGAATAATATAATACAAGAAAACTGTGATTAGTATCGATAGCAAAAATATAGAATATGTTATAATTAGTTCATTCCTTGAAACAAATTTACATTTAAAAAACCCTTTTATCATATAATAAAATAAACTGAAAATTAGTAAATTATATAAAAATTGGCCCAATATCTCTCGATAATTCCTCTGATTTAATTCTTCTGCTAATACTCTATTTAGAGACTCAAATTTTAAAATATCGATATCGGTGATTCTTTCATTTTTACTGATTATCAATTCATTTTGCTCAATTCTAGAAAAGACTGGGTCAATGCTCCTTTTTCTATTTTCACGTTCTGTTTTTTGGGCTTCAATATCAATAATTAAATTCGATATTAAAAACTTATCAGCAAGATTTAATATCACTTCACGCATCAACGGATTATTTAGTCCACTAACTAATCTACTTTTTGCTTCTGTTTTAGTGATCATCGAAGATTGTAAACTCTCAGCTAATTTTTGTGAATCAATCATTCGAAAAACTTTATTTTTATCTATATCTTCTACTATTGGTAAGTTCATTAACTGTGCAAATCTGCTCGTGAAAATTTCGTAAATTCTGTTTGTATTGTTTAATAAGTAGACAAGAAGATGATCATCAAATTGATAACCTCGCTCAATCATTATATGTGAAACATTTACTATATCTGCCTTGTTTGGCATGTTATTTATAATAATAAAAAAGCTATCTATTTTTCGTAAAATATCAAAATTTATTTCTTCGGAAATTGTATATATAGGAGGTAAATTCGACATGGCTATTGCTACTTCAACCTCGATCATGTTATTTGATTTGAGAACTCGAAAATCAAATGGTGCTTTGACTGAAGAAGTAGCTATTTGACCTACCTGATAATTATACTTAGGTATATAATAACCAAACCAAGAAACTAAATAAAATATTATAGCTAATAAAAATGCTGTAGCACTAATAATATATAGATTTATGTATTTTGTTTTCACATTGCCATTTTATTTTTTTTCGATTTTTTGTCAAGAAAAGTTGTTTTTTATTATCTTATAAGTCAATAAAATAGAAAAAAATCAAATATCCTTTCCAATTAAGATAAAGCTAAGATCAACACAGTATTGTTTTATCTTTAATTCTTAGGAGAACAATCGTTTCTAGCTCTATTCCCTTTATAGTTTGTGCAGGCATAGAGTAAATAAAAAAGTAATGAAACGTTTTTACACTTCATATATTTTTTTTTCTATTTTTAAATCTATCTTTTTGTCGTCAAACAAACAATAAGAATTATGAGTTATCCAATCTCCGCAGTTTACATATACACTTTTTCCTATGTTAATCAATTTCGGGAGATGAGTATGCCCCAGTACTACTATATCATAGTCCTTAGCTAACTCTACAGCTTTATGAAAAAGTATGTTATCTGTGTATTGAATTATACTTTCAGATTTTTCGCTATTTGGGTGTGCATTTGAAAATTTATCACCTATCAAAAGACTAATGCTTGGATGAAGATAATGAGACATTTTCTTAATGAAAGGAAATTTAAGTATTTTATGTAAAAATCTGTGTTTGTCGTTTTTTATTAGAAAGTGGTAGCCATGACTGATATAAATTTTTTTCCCATTTAACTCTTCTCTAAAAAACTCTGAATAAACTTCAAAACCTATGTAGTCTTCCAAAAAATTTCCAAACCAAAAATCGTGATTACCTGCTATTAATACCAATCTACACCCGCTTTCTTTCAATCTTTTAAAAATGTAAAAAATCGGGAAATAATTTTTAATAATAACATTATCCCACTCCATCCAAAAATCAAATACATCACCAGCTAAAATTAAACCGTCGATATTCCCTATTAAGGATTCGAGAAATTTTACTACATTATATTTTTGATTTTTATCTTCATTAGTCTCGATACATTTTATATGAAAATCTGACGCTATTACATATTTCATGGTTTCCCTTTTTTAGTGCTAAATCTTTATCTTTGTTAAATTATATGGTTGATTTTAAACAATTTATAATCTACGATTCATTCAATAAATAAGTGATGAAACATATTAAGTCCAAATTGGAAAGCTCTTTCCTTCACTTCAGGTGGATCATTATGTGTATCGAAGTCCGCCCACCCGTCAGAGATATTTGATTCATATGTGTAAAGAACCATTATCCTACCTTTATCATCAAGTATCGCAAATAATTGTGGACGTTTACCATCATGTTCGTGGATTTTGGGAAGTCCTTCGGAAAAATTGAAAAAACAAGAAAAGATAGAATGAGAATTAGGTAGTTCAACTAATGATTTTTCTGGAAAAACCCTGTTTATAAAACGTCGAAATGATTCATCGAGACCATAGTCATCGTCTACGTACAAAAAACCTCCCGATGTTAAATAATTTCGGAGATTCATTACTTCAGATTCACTCGCTACTATATTTCCGTGACCTGTCATGAATAAAAAAGGGTATTGAAAGATAACTGTGTCAGAAAGTTTCACTACTCTCTCTCGTTTGTTTATATTTATGGGTAAATTTTTAGCAATAAAATCTGCAAAATTAGGTAATATTTCTGGATCATTATACCAGTCACCACCACCATCGTATTGCACTCTAGCAAGTTGAATTTGGTTCATATCTGAGTATAAAAGAGAAACAAAGAAGAACACGAAAACACTAAATAGGCTCAGCACTTCTTTAATAGAAGCTATTTTGATTGTTTCCATCTTTTTTGTTGTTGATTTTACAATGTCAGGTATATAAACTTTTTGATATCCAAGCTTTATACTTTCTTTCAATCTTTTATCTACTTGGTTCACATTTCGTATATCTCCGTTTAATCCTATTTCACCTATAAAAATAGTCTTTTCAGGTAAAGATAAATCTCTTATACTAGACAAAATAGCTAAAATGATAGCTAAATCAGCTGATGTATCGAATATTTTAATGCCACCTGAAAAGTTTATAAACACATCATATTCTTTCATATTAATGCCCAAATGTTTTTCTATTACAGCTAAAAGAAGCGATAATCGTTTTTGATCAAAACCAACTGATATTCGTTGAGCATTACCATAATTTGTTCTTGTGACTAAAGCTTGAACTTCAATTAAAAATGCACGACTACCCTCTAATACACAGCTTATTGCAGTCCCAGGAAATGTCTTTGTGTGTTCTATAAATAATTCTGATGGATTGACCACTTCTCGCAAACCAGTGTCTGTCATTTCAAATAAACCTATTTCGTTTGTAGAGCCAAATCTGTTTTTCGTTGTTCGCAATATCTTGAATTGATTTGACAATTCACCTTCAAAATAAAGCACAGTATCTACTATATGCTCTAATATCTTTGGACCTGCCACCAAGCCTTCTTTATTAACATGACCTATCATAAACAATGGGATACTTAAACTTTTCGCCATTTGAGTGAATAATAACGCACATTCGCGGATTTGTGTAATAGAACCTGGGAAATTATCAAGATGACTAATATAAACTGATTGAATTGAATCGATGATTACTATATCAGGCTTTATTGTTTTTATTGTTGTAAAAATTGCTTCAGCATCATTTATGCAATAAAGTAAGATATTATCAGACAAAACACCCAACCTTTCACTCCTAAGATAAATCTGTTCCGGTGATTCTTCTCCACTAGCATATAATACCTTTAGATTCATACTCGCCAACTTATATGCTATCTGGATCATTATCGTTGACTTCCCTATACCAGGCTCACCACCTATCAATGCCGACATTCCTTGGACTAAACCACCACCCAGAACAGTGTCAAACTCGCTTATACCTGTTTTATATTTTATACTAGCTTCAACTTTTACTTGCGATAAAGGAGTCACATCTATTTTATCTAAAAATAATTTTTTTTCTTTCGCTTTTTTTCCTGTAACACGAGCAGTTTCAGTAAAGGAATCCCAAACATTGCATGAAGGACATTTCCCCATCCATTGATTAGACTCATAGCCACATTCTTTGCAAAAATAACTTATCATAATTTATTAAAACCTGTCATCTTTTTCGTTTCTTATTCAATTACCAAAAAAAAAAAAGAGGCTTATTTGTCAATGATTTTGGTATAAATAAAATTCTTATTAATAATCCTTGACAAAAAATCGATAATAAAATAAATGGCTATTGTCGTAATTTTTAAATAAAATTAGGTAGCAAACTGCCCATTATTAAACACAAGGTTTATAATAGTCTCGTGTTTTATAAAAATAGTTATGTTACTACTAAAAGGAGAATATATGGGAAAGCAAGCATTGATAATCGTAATGGCATTCGTAGTGATAGTAGGGATAGTGATAGCAAATATAAACTTTCGACAGCTAAAAGCAGCTGAAGAAATCACAGAAAATACTTATGCTGTACAAGTAAGAGCTGTTGCAAATAGTGCAGTTCAACAAGGTATACTAAAATTAATGGAAGATACAAGTTCAGAATTGAATGAAGTTTTTACTATAAACGGAGCTCAAGCATTGGTGAGATCTATCACCAGTGGATCATCAGAAGATGATGAGGATGTAACTGGTGGTTCAGTTCATATAAGTACAAATGAATATCATATAATCGCTACAGCTACACTACCTGATCCATATGGAAATATATACGAAGCAACTACTTTTGTAGTGTACGAAATGGGTTCAAAAACTTTCAAACCTTTAAAAATCCCCGAAGGAGACGATGATTTTCTAAATAATCCAAACAATGATATCTGGGTATCTTTCGTAGATGGTAAGTTTGTTTATTGGAAAGCAACAAATAGTTCTGGACATAATATGTCTCAGAGTAAGCTCGATCCGAATGCAGGTAGCCAAAAAACCAAAGAAGATTTAGAAAAAAATGGAAGTACAATCTATCTTGATGATTTCCAACCAGCACAAGTAAGATTAAATACAATAACACCCATGACATTTGACATGAATATGATTTTCCGCGGAGTTATAAGAATTGACGGTCCTATTATAGTCGCACCAGGCGTAAAAGTCAATATTTATGCAGATAGAGTAATGTGGGGAAATTGGCATGCTAGCTCACCAAGACCTTATGTGATTGACGCAAATATATATACGCCATTACCACCATTAAACCAGCCAGAAACGAAAAAGTTGTATTCATCAATAGCATTAGACAAAGATACAGGAAAAGAAATAAATTATCCGAAACCACCAAATTTTGCGAATACATCAGATATACAATTTAGAAATGGTAAATTATACTATCCTACAACATATGAAGATTTTATGAATATACTAGAACCACCTAATCCTGACGCCGATCCTGACGACACAGAAGACCCAGACTTACCTGACATAGATGGCGGTAGTGGTAGTGGTGGAGGTACTGGTGGTGGTGGTACAACACCTCCAGCTGATCCAACTAAAACTCGTATCATAAAAGTTTGGAAAGAGTTACCCGTAAAAGTAACTAGAGCATAAATTTATGATTAACTAAAGGTATTATTGATATTTGAGCTGCATCTATGAGATATGGGTGTAGCTCTTTTTTTTATAGTCATCGAATAAGACATCGAAAAGGTTTGTGCAAAAAATATTAAGAAACAATACAATCACAGAATTTATAAGTAGCGATAATACCACTCCTGAAAAGATAGTAAGTATAAGAATTAGTGAAGAACTTAATGAAGTTGATAATGGAAGTGTGAGTATCGTCGTTGGTATAAAATAGTGTAAGAAAAATATAAAAATGATTATATTTGTGATAACACAAAGAAGTTTGAAGAGATAAAAGAAAAAAACTTTTCTTTTATTTTCCTGAAAATATAGGTGAAATTTATTCATTCCATCTTTATATGTATTTGACCTTAAAATCTCGGGTAATATGAAATCGGTAGAAATTATCGTAAACATAACTATCCCTGTAAAAAAATAATAGATACTGAACTTTACCAACCAATCGAAACTTAATGGGATGTTTATATTAAAACTAATGAGTAAAAAATATAATATCATCAACAAAAAATATACTGTAGCTAACACAAATACAATGAAAATATTATTGAAAAAAGCAGGAACACTAAAATTTATTAAATGAATAAAATGGTGTTTAAAACTCAAAACAATATTATTATTATAACAATACATTTCTATCTCCATATAATTCTTAATAAAATAAATTATAATAAACCCTGTTATGATACAAAAGAGATATAATGGTATATATAATGCTTGAGTTTGTTCTATAATCGCTATGTTTTGGGCTATTGAAGTAATATCAATCAAATAGTCAAAATGAATAGGGTAAAATAAAAATTGGATACCATTCCAGGAAATAAAAACATGCAAAAAAAGAATAGAAAAGAGATCTATAAAACTCGATTTTTTGTACTGTTCAATATGTTTATTAAATGTTAATTTTAGTATTTTTAACATAATTTAAATCTTTTTTTATTTGTTTCTGCAAATCTAATGTTGAATCAAATCTCTGTTCGTTTCTGATCTTGGAAATGAAAAATAGTTCGACTTCTTTTCCATAAATGAAATCATCAAAATCAAGTAAATGTGTCTCGATGCTCATTTTATTATCATCTTTTATCGTAGGTGCTACTCCTATGTTTGTAGTACCATAATAAATCTTATCATCGATTCTTGTATAAGTATAGTAAACTCCTTTTTCAGGAATGAGTTTATTTGCTACTATCGGTTGCAGGTTTAAAGTAGGAATATCTAATGTCCTACCTATTTTTTTACCATGAACTACTTTGCCTAAAACAGAATAGTGGTATCCTAAATATTTTGAAGCCTCTTCCATTTCGCCATAACTAATTAAATTCCTAATAATCGTACTACTAATTGTTTTACCTTCTATCATACATGGTGAAATCTTAAAAACTTTATATCCAAACTCCTCTTGATATCTTTCTAAAAGTTCAACATTACCTTCTCTATTAAAACCAAAATGAGTATCATAACCAACAATAATAGCTAATGGATAGTATTTTTTAATGAGTATTTCTTTTAAAAAAACTAGAGGTTCTAATTTTGACATTTCCTTGTCAAAATCAAGATACATTATATTATCGATACCTTTTTTCTTTATCAATAATTCTCTTTTTTCGGACTCCGTCAAAAGATAGGGGTATACAATTTCGTTCATTATTTCTATGGGGTGTTTAAGATAAGTAATGACCAATGATTGTATAGTAAGCTCTTTAGCTTTTTTAACGGTTGCTTCGAGTAATGATTGATGGCCTATATGAACACCATCAAAAGTCCCGATAGTAATTACTGTTCTACTACTAGAGGAACTCTTATTGTCGAGGTTACGATCGGAATCATTCATCATATAACACCTTATTCGGTTTTATTATAATCTCACTATTTACATCATTTATAATTTCTGCTATTCCAAGGAATTTATTATTGTAATAAACACGGTAAAGCCTATCGTATTCATTAAAGACAGTTGGTGGATTTACTGCCTTTATCTTTTGATTTTGCCCATTGAGAAACATTCTCATTTCTACTTCATTTATATCAATCTTGCCCATGAATGATAATAAATCATCTAGAGGTAGTATTGGGGTATTCTCCATCAGTTTGTCAATCGTTATACTATCATCTAATCTGTAGGTACCTACTTTAGTCCTTTGTAAGTCTATTGTAGTAGCAATAGTACAAAATAAACTTGCTATTTGCTCAGTGATTGATCGAATATAAGTGCCTTTTGATACTATAATCCGCCAGCAAAATTCAGGAAATTCATAATTCAATAATTCAAAATCTTTTATTTTAATACTCCGTTCTGG
>Ga0123353_10008760_pt1 | contig 13858 bp, 8 predicted proteins | sample TergutLab28metaG_3_FD_92763 | JGI IMG/M metagenome (GOLD analysis project Ga0123353, IMG submission 92763) | Labiotermes labralis P3 segment gut microbial communities from Petit-Saut dam, French Guiana - Lab288 P3 | ecosystem: Host-associated > Arthropoda: Insects > Digestive system > Gut ... | reverse complement strand
TTAACGCCGCCCTGCTCGACATAGGTGTCAAACTGATCGGGAAACTCCATTATGAAGTCATGAGCCTGAGCCAGCCGGCAGGCGCGGAGCATCTCCTCATCGCTCGCATTCTCGTTGCCCCAGCGGAGGTTCTCTCTGATCGAACCGGAAAACAGCACGTTCTTTTGCAGCACCATCGCGACCTGATTGCGAAGAGCTTCGATATCATATTCACGCACGTCAACTCCGCCGACAGAAACCTTTCCTTCCACGACGTCGTAAAGCCGCGGGATAAGTTGTACCAGACTGGACTTCGCAGAGCCTGTTCCGCCGAGAATACCCACCGTTTCTCCGGAGTTGATTTTCAGATTTATAGTATCCAGCACCGGTTTGCTGGCCTGGACGGAGTATGAGAAGTTGACGTTCTCAAAAGTTATTGATCCGTCTTTGACGTTATATACCGGGTCCTCCGCATTTTTCAAATCGCTCTCCTCATCGAGGATCTCTACGATGCGCTCCACTGATGCGCGGGAGATGACGATCATTACAAACACCCTGGAGAGCATCATCAGGTTCATTAATATCTGGGCTGAGTATGTGATCAGGCTCGCCAGCATTCCGGTAGACAGCCCGTTTACGGGATCGTTGCCCGTAGCCAGGATTTCCCGCGTGCCAAACCAGGATAAGAGGATCATGACGGTATAGAGGCAGAGCTGCATCAGCGGCATATTGAAAGCGATCCGCTTTTCGGCTTTTGAGAAGCCCTCGTATATGGTTTTGGATATTTCGTTGAACTTCTCAACTTCGTTCCGCTCGCGGTTATATGACTTGACGACCCGGATGCCGAGCAGATCCTCCTGCACCACATTGTTCAGCTTGTCATAGGTCCTGAACACTCTTACGAAAATAGGGTGTACTTTCCTGACAGTCAGCCACAGCCCGGTCCCGAGAACAGGGAGTATGACAAGAAAAATCAGAGAAAAACGCGCGTCGATCCGGTACGAGAAGAATAACGCGAACATGATCATCATCGGACTGCGTATCCCTAATCGTATCACCATCTGGAACGCGTTTTGTACACGTGATACGTCGGTAGTGAGCCGTGTGATTATACTCGCGGTAGAGAATTTATCGATATTGGAGAAAGAAAACCCCTGTACGTTGCGAAACATGTCGTTACGCAGGTTCTTTGACAAGCCGGCGGATGCGATAGCCGAACAGCGCCCCGCCCAAAGCCCTATAAATAGAGACAACGTCGCGCAACCCAGCAAAGCCGCCCCAAGCAGCAGGATATAGGACATATTGTTTTTACCGATCCCGTAATCGATCAGATAAGCCATCAGCGTAGGAACGCCGATATCCAGAAGCGCTTCTAACGTGACATACAGCGGCGTTATCAGGGTTTCTCTTTTATATTCACGTATGCTGGAAAGTAGTTTTCTATACATTCATGTTCTCCGGGGCGTTATTTTCACTGTTATGCTTTTTTCTGGAACATCCACAGACCGGCCAGTATGATCAGACCACCAACGGCTGTCCCCCAGTCCGGCAGTTCGCTAAAGAGCATATACGCCAGAATTGCCGACAGAAACGGGGGAAGATAGAGCAGATTCGTAACATTTGCGGTACGGTCCGCAATAGCGAGCGCTTTTGTCCAGAAGAGGTAACCGAGACCTGCCGAACAGAAACCAGTGAATAGTACAACTGCAAGTACCACGGGGGGTGCGACCACCAGTTCGCGGACAGCGCCCGGTAAAAATGGGCTCAGCGCGGCAGCGCCGGCGATCAGGCTGTATGCGCTGCCCTCGAGCGCCGAGTAGGTCCGGGTCAGCTTCCTCTGGATGAGATTATATATGCTGTTGAGAAACGCGGCGCCAATAAGCCATAACACGCCGACATTGATCGAAAGTACGCCGTTCCACAACAGCAGGATCAGTACCCCTGAAAACGAGATTCCGATCGAAACCCATCCCAGAGGCCTGATGCGCTCCTTGAAAGTTATCAGCGCGATCGCAGCGGTGAAAACCGGGACTGCCGCCATTATCACGTTGCCTGTGGCGGCTGTAACGAACATCAGCCCGGTATTAAAGAAGATGGTATATATAGCAAACCCGACCACGCCCGCGACAAGAAAGAGAGGGATATCGCGTTTCTTCGGCAGCGGAGTCTTCTTTATCAGGCAGGCTGATATCAGTGTGATCGCGCCTAGCAGGGATCTGAAGGCCGTAAAGTTTATTATGGTAAGACTGCCGAACGTAAGCCTTATCACAACTGACCCGAGGGACCAGAAGAACACGGGTATGAGCGCGTAGAGCAAGTATTTCTGCTTCATTGTATTGTGCGTTCCTTATTACCGGTCATTGCTCCCGGGATAGTGTGACCGTTCCTGTATATATACTTTTATCCGGGAAGACCTGCATTCTGTGAGCGGCATACCCGACAGCGCTGATGCAAACGGTGTATTCACCCGGTAAAAGCCTGTCAAACTTATACTCCCCGAAGGCGTCTGTGGTTTGGCTCTGTATTACGGTCCCGCTATGCTCAAGAGTTACGGTGCAGCCCTCGAAGCAGGTCTCCGTTTCGCCTGTTATTACGGTGACCTTGCCGCCCAGAAACAACGTATTCACCCGGTACAGGTTCCTGACATACAGGCAACTGCCAAATGATGAGTATTGCTCTCCTATCTGTTCAAACTCACCTGAAACCAGCCTTTCCGCCATGATACCGGGTTCTTCATACTCCATGCGGAGAGCTCCAAGCGGGCACGCGTGGGCGCAGCGGGGCTGCTGCCAGCCCGCGTCCAGCAGATGTACGCAAAACGTACATTTCTGGGAAAGACCATGCTCTTCATTATAACTGATTTTTCCGAACGGACAAGCATCGGAAAGGTCGCCGGCTTCTCCTGCTTTTTCAGGATCGATAAGCACTACGCCGTCGCTCCTGCGAACTGCCGCCCCTTTACCCGCAGCAAGGCACGGGGCGTTTTCACAATGCCCGCAAGGCTCGGTGAGGTAAGCCACGTCGATCATGGGGGCCATCCCGCGGACATGTTCGGTCGTCGTGATCCAGTATTGCCGGTGAAGCTTCTGGGGCAGAGTGACAGGAGAAAAGTCATTTCCCACATGTTCATCTTTACAGGCGTGCAGGCAGTTATAACAGCCGATACATTTTTCTGCGTCAAAGACGAAATATCTTCTCTTCATATCATATGTGTCCTTTCCACCCGCAAACATCGACAAGACAGGAGTTGACGCTCATCGAATGTGATTTTGGTATATTGAATTCCTTGGATGTCAGAGTGTTTATACAGCCGCCGGTTTCCGGCGCCGAGCCGGGGGCGCCGTTAGGAATATAAACTGCCGAAGCCTCATAGGAATGAACGATACCGGCGGGTATTCGTTCGGTAACACAGAGCGCGCAGATAACGGAGCCTCTGTCATTGAAGACCCGGACCAGCTGGTTTTCAGCCAGACCGCGCACTTGCGCGTCCGCGGGATTCATCCGGATGATCCAATAGAAATGACCGTCGATAAACCGCCTGTGCGCGGGTATATCGTTGGCGACGCCGTCTTTCCCGTCCTGCACTGTGTGATGGCTGTATCTGGGATGCGGAGAAGTCAGCTGCAGCGGATATTTTTCGTATTTCTCAGTAGTTTCCCGGCCTTCGATCGACGGGATATACTTACATATGACAGGGCGGTCGGGATCGTCTGCGTCGAAATTTCTCAAGCTGTTGCACGCGAACTCGAATTTACCGCTTTGCGTCGTGAAACCGCGTCCTGCGTCGCATTTATAATCTCCGGCAAACGGCGCAGCTTCATGCACATCCCGGACACGGTCCTCGTAAAACCAGTTATACGCGACGGGATCCCTCTGCTCCGCAGCCGGGGCGGGCAGCACATAATAACCCTTTTCCAGAAACTCCTGCCACCCGATCATCGAAGGCAGGTCTGTGGCTTCAAAGATCCGCTTTGCCCAATCCAGCTCAGTGCTTCCGACATTGTAGGTTTTACCCAGACCGAGCCGTTTACATATATCAAGGAAAATCTGATAGTCCGGACGGGATTCTCCAAGCGGTTCAATACACTTGTGCTGGAGCAGGAACACCCTGTAATTATTGTGCAGATAGTTGTTCTCTACATACCCGCCGCAATGGCCGGCCTCTGAAATATCCCATCTTTCAAAGTTAGTACAAGCAGGCAATATCAGATCGGCATACGGGGTCTCACCCTCAAACCAGATCGTCTGGCTGATAACGCACTCAAGGTGCTCGTCCTGATACATCTTTGCATAGCGGTGGGATTCGGGCTGAGTCCCCATGTTGGACCCGCCGTACCGGTAGAACATCCTGCATGGTTTGTTGCCGGGCATGGGGTACTTTTTAGGTATGAACTGTTCCTGCACGTTTCGAAACCCATGCGCGTACCAGACGGCGCTGTCGTCCCGGACAGCCTCGGGTATACGAAGTCGGGGAATCTGCTGCATCGTTACGGGTACGCCGTACAGATTAGGCATTCTGTTATACAGATCACGATATGTCGTAATATTGTTGCAGTCTCCCGTTATGCCTCCGTCTGCATACCCCGGAAAGTAAAACGCGGTATCAAGCGGCGCTCCGTTCTGCAGCCCGCCGAAGTTGACGCCGGGTTTTCCAAAGCCCTGCATTGCCATGAGGCAGACCATTGCGCGCGTCCACTCCGTACCGTGGGAGGAGCGGCATGCGCATCCCAAACCCGGAATCCCGCCGGGTGACAGATATGTGCGCCGTGTACCCCATCTTACGGCAAGCGCAAGCGCATCATGGGCGGGAACGCCGGTAATGCTCTCCTGCCATGCGGGCGTTTTCGGAGTTCCGTCGGTTTCTCCGAGTATATAGGACTTCCACTCGTCAAATCCCACCGTGCGGCCATCTACGAACGCTTTGTCGTAGAGACCCTCAGTTATCCATACCCAGGCGATCGCCAGAGCAAGCGCGACATCGGAACCGACTCTTGGAGATATCCATTTTCCTCCGAGAAATGCAGCCGTGTGGTTATAATACGGGTCGATATGCACGATTTCCAGACCAAGCTTTTTCAGCCATTCGCGGCGGATCGTCCCTTCAAAGGCGCCGTACAGGCCTGCAGTTGACTCGGGGTCGCTGGACCAGAATACGATCATATCCGCGTTCTTCAGGCAGTCTTCAGTGGTCGAGTACGGCTCGGCCATTCCGAGCTTCATCGAGTGCCCGTAGTGATGGACCGCGCCGAAGACCCACCCCTCCCAGGAGTCGGGGTTGTGCTGTACCAATGTCGCGCCTATCAGGTTAATAAAACGGTATAAGGCGCTGTTGAAGTACCCTACATAACCCCAGGTGTGGTGAGAGCTCCGCTGAAAGAATATTGATGCGGGTCCATGCTCCATACGGACCCGCCGAATCTCGTCGGATGTTATTTTACATGCGTCTTCCCATGAGATACGCTCAAACCCTGATTTACCGCGGTTTTGCGGGTTGCGCTCTCCGTTTGGATCCCAATCCACGCGTTTCATTGGATACAGGTTCCGGTCTTTCGAGTAGATCAGCGCTTTCCAGCCGCTGCCGTGCGTATTGATAGTCAGCTTTCGGGGAGGGCTGAGGTCGTGGCCCCTGGCGCGGATCGTCCATCCCGGCGCATCGCCGTCAGATAAGTCGACCGGCGTCATTCTGATGATTCTGCCGTCTTTTACATAGACAAACAGGGGGCCGCCTGTCGTACCGTTTACGAGCCGGCGAACTCCGTTCCCGATATCGACGCCGTAACTGTCTCCGTAATAGACAGGCGCCTCGAGCGAAGTCATAATGATCTCATCGAACCATATCGCCGGGATATCGTCGCCGAGCAGTTTGATCTGGTTATATTTAACGCCGTTGACATACGCGCCATGATCCCTGTCCGGCACAAGCGACCGCACTGCAAGTTCGGGAGTTTTGAATACCAGCTCGACCCGGGCGTCGTTGCGAAGCCCTTGACCGGAAGAGAGTTTGCCCCCATCAAACAGGAACCATCTTCCCTCGGAGCGGTCGGCGAGCCTCACCTGGGCGCATATATCATGCTCGGCCAGCTTTGCAGCAAGCTTGGGATACTTCCCGGCTTGCGATCGAATAGTCGACGCGATCCCCTCCAGAAGGGAGGCGAAAACCGTTTCTTTAGCCATTTAAGTCTGTTCCTTTCGCATTGCTTCAGGCTGGTTATTTCAGATACGTTACGCTAATATCCGCTCCCAGGCCAGGCCCGAGGCTCTATCATAAGGCGCGGCAAAGACTTCGGGATGCTCGCGGCGCAATGCTTCCGTATCGGCTCTCTTAACACCGGCCAGGAATCCGCCCGATACCATGCCTGTAGCATTTTTGGATGTGGTATTCCGGGGAGTGATAGTATTGATAGCTCCGCCTCTGTCCAGCACACCGGGGACGATGGGATCGTACCTGGCCCCGTGATCAATGGAGATGACGCCGGGCATTATGCGTTCCGTGACATAAGCTCCTGTCAGCACAGATCCCCGTTCATTATACACTTCCATGACTTCTCCGTGCCGGATATCGAGCCTCTCCGCATCGCCCGGGTTGATCCATGCGGTCTGATACGCGTAGCCGTCCGGCCCTGTGATTTTGCAGGTCTCTATCTCCCTCAGCCATTGCATATCATCGTGCTGGGAGTGTACGCGCCAGCGGGGATGATTCGAGATCACAAGAAACGGATAGAGCCCGGATCGCTCCCCGCCAAGGCGTTCATCATGGCTTACGCCTTTCTCTATCCATCCCGGTACGGGAGGCCTCTCCTTGTCGTCGGGGAAGTTATCGGCCAGTGACCGGGAGAAAAATTCGAGCTTTCCGGTCGGGGTGGAAAGGGGGTTGTTCCCCGGATCCTCTGCAAAGCCACGCAGGGCGATCTCGTTCTTGTCCCAGTCGGGATCATTGGGGATGATGAAGTATCCCTTCTCCTGAAATTCTTCCCAACTGATCATTTTTTCAATGCCCGTTTCATCAAAACCGACTTTTATCCAGTCTTCGATACTTTTGCCCTGCGTCAGTTTTTCAAGCAGGCCCATTTTTTCGGCGATGGCGCATACCGCCTCATAATCGCTGAGAGACTCGCCTTTGGGTTCAATACATTTGGGATCCAGAAAAACAGTGCCAAATTCGGCCGTAAAGTTATCGGTTCCTATATCGTTGAGCTCCAGTTTGGTTGCTACCGGCAATATGATATCGGCAAACTGGCAGTCGTTTTCTATCCAGGGATGCTGCGCGAGGATAAACTCTATCTTAGGGCTCCTGAAAGCCTGCGCCAGATAGTTTGAGTCGTTCCAGCAGGTCATGAGAGCGGGGGAGTCGGTCCAGAGCATGCGTATCTCACTGCAGCCCGGGCTGGGATATTGATACTGCACAAACTGGTCCTCAGTAAGCGCCCGCGAGAAAGTGGAACCGTACCAGGTCATGGGGTTTTCAACGGTTGCTTCCAGTATAGCCTGATGGATCTTGTTTTTTGGAATGGTTTGAAGGGCGTCTCTGGCGGATGAAGGACCGGCCCCGCGATTTGCTTCGACCAGCTCCGGATACATGCTGTGGCGGGGCAGACATACAGACCCTCCGTATAACCATTTTGGCGCCCAGCCGTCGCCCATTAGCCCCCATTCTATTGTAGTCCACATGTGGCGGCCGGGTTTGCCGAGGCCCTGCATGCCGAGCAGGCAGACTTCCAGGCGCGTATTCTCGGTCGCGTAAGGGCTACGCGCCATGTTGCCGCCATTGCCGTGCGCCGTCGAGGTCGGCATCGACGCCCACGCGCGCGCCAGCGCTTTAATGATACGCGCCGGTATGCCGGTTTTCCCTTCGGCCCATTTCGGGGTTTTAGGGATACCGTCTTCCTCGCCCGTGACATAAGCTTTAAACTCATTAAAACCTACGACATGGGTATCGACGTACTCCTTCTCATAGGAATCGTTCCCGATCCAGTAATAGGCGATCCCCAGATAGAGCGCCGCGTCGGTGTTGGGCAGGATCGGGATCCATTTATCGGCATGCACGGCAGTCCCGTAGTTCACATCAGGGCATATATATACCTGCCTGATGCCCAGCTCGGTAAACCAGTAGCAAAGCTGGCTGACCGTCTGCCCGCCCCAGCCCCACGGAGTGGTCTCCGGGTCGCAGCCGGAATAGAGCATCATCTGAGTATGCTCGCATATATCGGGGAGAATGTTTGACTGATATCTGGCTTTTCCAACCGGTTCGCAGCCCCAAACATGCTTGGCGCCCCAGTACCAGCCTTCCCAGCTGTCCGGATTGCGCGCCTGCTTCGTAAAACCGCCCAGCAGGCTCAACAGGTTGCAGCTGCAGCCGTGGGCGCCATGGACGACCTTGGTTTCGCCATGACCGTCGGCCTGCGCGAAAACAGCGCTCGGGCCGTATGTATCCACGATACGGCGGAGCTCCGAGGCGATGATATCGGTGGCTTCGTCCCAGGTGATGCGCTTGTACTTACTGAGACCGCGATTTTGGGGACAACGCTCACCGTCGGGATCCCAGTCGACTCTTTTCAGCGGATACATCACCCGGTTTGGTGAGTTTACCCGGTTTTTGTATGCCAGCGTGAAAGGAGGGATGAGGGCCTTGGTACTCGCCTCAAATGATTTGCCTCGTGCGCTGAAACACCAGGGCTTTACGTCATCTTTCCAGTCATAGCGGAGAGGGCGTATCCTTATAATCCTGTCGTCCTTTACGTCTATACGGACCATATTTGAATCCTGGGTCACTCCGCTGAAGCTGAGCCCCTTTACGATAGCCTTTTCAGACCTCTCCATCTCAAAAAACCTCCTGAATAATGGCTGTATATAGCTGAATTATAGAGTAATCCCGTCAGATGTCAATAGTACGGACAGCTACGTGCCCGGTAGTGTTTGCAGGTTGGTTTTGCAGAGATTCATACGGAGTCATGACGCTTTTCACAGGGGGGGGTAGCATGTTATGAGCCGGGCAAGGGGGCGAAAACGCCGCTTGCCCGACTCTCTTTTTATTGTCTATGCTTTTGTCAAGTCAGATTAAAATCGGGAAGGAACTTGCTCACATCCACGTCCTCAAACTGCGGGCGTATAAACTTCTCTTTGAGCTCAAACGGTACAGTACAGTCGAAAATCGCTTTACAGGTGTTCCCCTGCGCCCGGGAGAAGAATGAATAGTCCGGCCATCCGGACGGATCGGCGGGGTGACCATAGACTCCCGGAATGAATACGGTGTCAATGTTGCCCTGATATCTGGTATTCATTGCCCACAGTACGTCTGATGTGTCATAGATATCCACGTCCTCGTCAACAAGAAAAACATGCTTTACTTCGGTGTTCGCGCAAAGAGCGAGAAGCGCCGCCTGCCGCTGCATTCCCTCATGCGAGGGCGCGCTTTTATTTATCTGCAGAATAGCCATGAACTTCCCGCCGCCCGAAGAGTGTATATATGCGTTTGTCACGCGGCCGGGCAGCGCTTTTCCTGTCATATTCAGTATGCTCGCCTCAAGCGGTATCCCCATCATGGTGACAAGCTCTTCACTGGCCGCGATACAGGTCTGATAGATCGGATCGATCCTGTGAGTTATGGCCTTCACTTTGATCAGGCATACAGATTGCGCTTCGCCGGTATATCCGGCGAACTCCGCAAGCGAGTTTCCGTTCCCGGTCAGTTTGTCTTCCCTGCCGATCATGCCGGGGATTATCTCGCCCTCGATCACGTATTCGGCATTTGCGACGCCGGCGCCGTCGATGGTCAGGCTCTTTGCAAGCTCCACCGGTTGCCCGCGCAGCGCTCCTGCGGCTGAAAGCTCGTCATAACCGAAAGGCGTTGTCGGCGGCGCGAGGGATGAGCACAGATAGATCGCCGGGTCGACGCCTATACTCACCGTAATGGGTAGAGGGACGTTCATTTTTGCGGCTTTGTCGATCATAATTCTGATATGCCTGAGTTTGGAGTTTGCGAAAATGGTGATCTCATCCCTGACGTCCTGAACAAAAATACGGTGCATCGTAACGTCCGACTCCCCTGTTTCCGGATCCTGAGCGCGGCTCAGCCCCATGGTTATGCAGGGGGATGGATCGGCTGCGCAGGTCGTGACGGTAGGAAGGATTTTCCTTATATCGAAGTCCGGATCGTCAGCTCTATGCACCACTTGCTGGCAGAGCGCTTTGTCACCCTGTACAAACACAGGTTGGATCGGGGCGTCGATGCAGTGATTTATTTTATCCGCAAGCTGATCATGGTGGGTATCCATAAATAAACCGAGGCGGGTGCGGCTGCCCAAAACGCCGATTACAACACGTTTACCGGGGTGATCTTTGATATTATTAAACATCATCATCGGGCCGTTATGTATTGTAGGACGCATGATGGTACCGCCTGCGCCAACCTTTTTATAAGCGCCTGCGATCTCCAGATATGGATCCGCTTCGACGTCGGTCTCCACAAACTGCTTCGGATTGTTGCGGATCAGATCCAGCGCTTCTCTTAAGCTCGTTACATTATTCCCCATTTATTCGACCTCCTGATTATTTATTTTGGAGCTGATCAACCGAAGCATCTCGTCGCCTGCTGCCGCACAGTTGACTGAAATAATCCCGATATCAGCATTAGTCGCATGATCGATATGGATTCCTGCGGTAAGCGATACAGGAACGCCCGCCGCTTTGCAGATCGCCTCTGCGATAGGTACGGCGACGTCCAGATCCTTATGCCCGGGAATGGGTGTAAGCCAGCTGTCGCAGCTGATCCCCTCTCCGGTAAGGCTGGCGCGCGGGACGGAGAGTACGACCCCGCCAACATGGGGCGCGTCTCCGCCTGTAAGGCAGCCTACGATGCCGCCCGATGTGTCCCAGACGCGAAACTCTATCCTATGCGGCGGATCGCCTTTGATAACCTCTGTCATAAAGCCGTCACATCCCCTGCCATGGCTTAAGCAGAGCCCCTGTATCGATTCCGAAAAAGCCGAGAGCCCTGACGACGGTGTGTATTACGACGTCGTCGATACCTGCCGGTTTTTGATAGAATGCGGGAACCGGCGGCATGATAACGGCGCCAAGGTCGGATAGGGTCAGCAGGTTTCGCAGATGGATGGAACTAAGCGGGGACTCTCTTGCAATGAGTACCAGTTTTCTGCGCTCTTTGATCACTACATCAGCGGCACGGCAAAGCAGATTGTCTGAATAACCGCAGGCTATCCCCGCCGCGGTTTTCATACTGCAAGGGGCGATGAGCATGCCTTCGGTGTGATATGACCCGCTGGAGATCGCAGCGCCGATATCATTCTCGTCATACACGGTGTTGGCCAGAGCAGTCACCGAAGACAGGGGGCGGTCCAGCTCGGTCTCGATTGTCCTTACAGCCGCACCGCTTACGACCAGATGGCTTTCCCATTCGGGAAAACCCCGCAGAAGCTCAAGTGCGCAAACGCCCAGGATGCTGCCGCTGGCGCCGCTGATACCGATTATCAGACGCTTCTTTTGGGACATAGAAAGTCCTTTCCTTTCGCTATACTTGTTATATACTATGGTGGCGGGAGTCCGGCCCTATGCGGGCCCGACTCCCGCCATACAGATGATCATACGATTACGTTGCTATTCACGCCTGCGGTTTGTGGCTGCTGAGAGATAGGCGTGAATATTAACCTGAATGCAGGTTATCCTTTGCGCAGCTCGAAATCGCCCAGGTTGATATCCTTGGTCACCTCGAAATCGTCGAGGCTCAAAGGCTTGTACCCTTCCATCTCAAGCTTGAGCCCGTATACCCCCGGCTCCTGCCGCTCAAACCAGAAATCTCCGAACAGGTCGCTGATAAGCTCTGTCTCCGCGCCCGTCCCGCGGCTGGTCAGCGTGATCTTTGCGCCCTCCAGTACTTCGTCCGCGTCGGGATCGTATACCGCTCCGGCTATGAAGTACTTATTGGGCAAACCCTTGTAGTAGACCCTCGGCTTCGCGCCGTACTCGGGATGCAGTATCTCCGCATCGGCGATCAGCTCCTTCAGCTCCTCTTCTTCACCGAACCTCAACGCCCCCGTCGGGCATACGTCCACGCAGCGAGGTTCCGTCCAGCCGTCGTCAAGAAGATGAGCGCACATCGTGCACTTCTGCGCGATGTTCAGATCGGAGTTGAAGTATACCGCCTTGTACGGGCATGCCTCCACGCAGTTCCTGTTGCCCGTGCACTTCTCCGGGTCTATGATCACGATGCCGTCTTCGCGCTTGTACACCGCTTTTGCCTTGCAGCTCTCTATGCACGGTGCTTCGTCGCAGTGCTGGCATATGTCGTGCATATACCGTACCCGTACCTTCGGTACGCTCCCCTGTACGATGTCCGTCACTTTCATCCAGAACTGTCCCGTGTCCGGCTGCGGTTTCGCGACCGGCGTCCAGTCGTTGCCCACATGCTCGTCTTTGCACGCTATCTGGCAGTTGTAACAACCGTTGCATTTGTTTATGTCTATCAATAAAGCTTTCATAATAAGTCGACCTCTTTTCCAATAGTTATGCAGTAAGCGTTACCGCACCGGCGGTCCCGCACGGCGGCTACCTCACAATAATACGTTCGCGGACCGTGCCGGTGGCTTTATCATACGGCCCTGTGAACGCTTCGGGATGCTCGCGGCGCAGAGCTTCCATATCAGCGCGCTTTACGTCTACCAGAAAACCCTCCGCTACCATGCCGGTAGCGTTCTTTGACAGAGTGTTGCGCGGAGATATTGTGTTGATAGCTCCTCCCCGGTCTATTTCACCCGGTACGATCGGGTCGTATCTGGCGCCGTGGTCGACGTAGATAACACCTGGCATGATGCGCTCGGTCACGTATGCCCCGACAAGGACCCGGCCGCGCTCATTGAATACTTCCATAACTTCACCTTGCCTGATGTCATGCCGCTTCGCGTCTATGGGATTGATCCAGCCCGGCTCGTAGGCGTAACCGTCGGGGCCCGCTACTTTGCAGGTCTTTATCTCACGGATCCACTGCATGTCATCGTGCTGGGAATGTACGCGCCAGCGGGGATGGTTGGATACGACAAGGTATGGATAGAGCTTCGCTCTCTCACCGCCAATGCGCTCATCGTGGCTGACGCCGTTCTCTACCCAGTTCGGTATGGGCGGGCGCTCCTTATCATCAGGGAAATGATCGGCGAGCCGCTGGGAAAAGAATTCGAGTTTTCCTGTGGGAGTAGACAGCGGGTTATTCTCCGGATCCTCCATAAACCCGCGCAGCGCCACCCCGTGTTTTTCCCAATCGGGATCGTTCGGAATGACGACATGGCCTTTTTCCTGCAACTCCTCCCAGCTGATCAGCTTATCTATGCCGCTGGTATCAAAGCCCAGCTTTATCCAGTCGTCCACGCTTCTGCCCTGGGTCAATTCCCCGAGCAGACCAAGTTTCTCCGCGATCGCGCATACCACTTCATAATCGCTCAGTGACTCGCCTTTCTTCTCAATGCACTTCTGATCAAGGTAGAATGTCCCGAACTCAGCGCTGAGATTATCGGCGCCGATGTCGTCCAGCTCAAATTTAGTCGCTACAGGAAGGATTATGTCCGCGAACTCACAGTCATTTTCTATCCAGGGATGCTGTGCCAGAATGAACTCGATTTTCGGGCTTCTGAACGCTTTAACCAGGTAATTTGAGTCGTTCCAGCAGGTCATGAGCGCCGGAGAGTCCGTCCAAAGCATATGGAGCTCCGAACAGCCCGGTCTGGGATACTGGTACTGCACAAACTGGTTCTCGGTAAGCTCCATGCAAAATCCCGTGCCGTACCATGTCATCGGGTTCTCATGGTCGGCTTCCAGAATAGCCTGATGGATCTTGTCTTTCGGAACAAACTGGGCCGGCGCGCGCAGGAACAGATCG